>Ga0196970_1001712_pt1 | contig 13475 bp, 16 predicted proteins | sample S1v_513CmetaG_FD_148672 | JGI IMG/M metagenome (GOLD analysis project Ga0196970, IMG submission 148672) | Soil microbial communities from Anza Borrego desert, Southern California, United States - S1+v_5-13C | ecosystem: Environmental > Terrestrial > Soil > Desert | place: USA: California... | reverse complement strand
AATGAGGGCCGCTGTTGCTATGTTGATATCAGCCCCGGGGAATAGGTTCAATATCATCAGCCCCAGCAGCGCTCCTGATGCTCCACCAATTGTAAGGAGCGGTGCAAGAGTACCACCTGAGGTGCCGCTACCCAAGGAAAATGCCCAGGAAACAAACTTTAGGAAGCAGAGCACCAACAGCATCCTTATCGTTGCCTCACCTGAAAGAACTGCTGATATGTTTTCATAACCCACTCCAAGAGTTGAAGGTGCAAAGTATCCAACAACACCAACTACAACAGCGCCTATAGCAGGCCACCACATCCAGTGAATGGGTAGGTGTTCAAACAGATCTTCAATCAGGTAAATGCTCTTTGATACTAGTGAAGCAAGCACCCCCATAGCCGCGCCCATAATTACATAGACTGCCACGGCCATTGCTGTAGGCTCAGGTATTGCGGCCATAGCAAATACTGGCTCAGTGCCGAATAAAACAAAATGCAGTGCGGCACCTGTTACGCATGCCAGGGCTACGGGAATTATAGACCTTGGAGAAAACTCGAACAGTAGCAGTTCAATAGCAAGAAGCACTGCTGCTAATGGAGTCCCGAAGATGGTCGCCATACCCGCGCATGCACCAGCAGCCAGCATAATCTTCCGCTCGCTGGGGCTTATCTTCATCACCTGGCCTGTGAAAGATCCAAATGCACCTCCCGTGGCAATGATCGGCCCTTCCGCACCAAATGGACCTCCTGTTCCAATAGAAATAGCAGAAGATATTGGTTTAAGAAAAGTAATGATCGGTTTAATCTTACTTTGATTCAGGAGTACCTGTTCCATCGCCTCTGGTATCCCATGGCCTCGAATAGCCGGTGAGCCAAATCTGGCCATAATGCCAATTATAAGTGCACCTATCACTGGAACCACAATTACGAAAATGCCAAGCTGGTGGCCTGTTGGTGAAGCTTCCTCAGCGGAAAAGGTGCCATAGAATGAGATGTTAGTTATCAGGTTAATAAGCTTGATCAGTACCCAGGCTATGATACCTATGATCACTGCATTGACAACAGCTTGCAAGCTGAGGAAGAATACACGGCTATTAATAGGTGGCTGGCTATTCTCCAGAGCGGCCGTATCGTCCACCTGTGGTAAGTTCGGCGTTATAGGAATTGCAGATGCGGAAGAGGATTCTTTTGACATAGAAAGCGATAACAGGTACAAAAGGGGGAACGGCCTAAGCGTTGAACGCTATTGGTTCCTTAAAAACAGACTGCAAAGCTAAAGTTTATGCCGCCGGCATAGATGAAAAGTTGATTAAAATATCTGGTCTGTTGCACTAGACTTCAGGTTGACGTTGAATGGAAAACTGTTTAGCCCATTTGGTTGTCTCTGCTGTAGTACAAGGTTGTTTTTCGCGATACCGCAGGTAGGTTACTACTTTCACGCTGATATGAGAAACAGAAATAGAGGATAATGAACTAACTTCGGATTGGATTATCAAAATATCCTTAACCTTTGGCTATGTACCGTATAACTCTTGTACTGCTGCTACTGCCTTTGTTTTGTAAAAGTCAGACTCGTTCAATAAAGCCTCAGTTAAGCAGAAATGAGGTCGGTATAAATCTGGGGCATGCGGTGGATAATGCCTATGGTGTCAATCGGGTTTATGGTGATCACTCACTGTTTGGACAAGGAGGTTACATCAGGTCGTCCGTAAAATTGCTAACGAACCGCGGAAATTTACAGTATGGCCTTACTATCGAAGGTGGGACCAATTCAAATGATGAATGGTACCTGTCGCCCGGGTTTGTTTTTAATCACAAGTTTCCTTCCCGATCAGCATATTTCTATGCTGGTGCTATGGCAGGCTATATCTGCTCTGACTATATGATGAAAACTCCGATTACTACTGGCATGGCGCATGGCTATGCCTTTGGTGTGCAAGGTGGCTTTGTGCAACCGCTTGGGAGACGCGTATCATTCACCACCGAGCTCGCAGCAAGAAGTACTCAACTCTGGGAGAAAGTTCGAACATACCATTTTCTAAACTCTGTCGATCACGGAGACGTAATATCACAGCAGAAGACTGTTATCTATTTCCCACTGTCTTTAGGGTTAAGGTGCAGATTCTAGTTTCGATTTGGGCACTGATCGCATCTTGTCAACTTACGATTAGCTCTCTTGGCCAAGTCTCGCTGCTTCGTACGAATGTGGTGTTTGTTTCCTGGAATGCAAGCCTGAAGAGCGGCAGTTATGACTAGTCCCACCAGGTCTTAGTATCGGATTTCAGAGTTATGAGCACCTGCTTGGGATATATAGAGTATAGGTGAAGCTAGTATTAAGCTAGTATCAAGCTAGTATAGAGTATCAAATAGCCTCTGATGAGATTTACTCACATTGAATTGCCTACTGGCGTTTGCCCCCTCGTTACTATTGCATTCACCAGAATGGAATAATAACTTTACTGAAAGTCGTACTATGAAGCTCACCAATAGGTTAAAAGTGATATCCTGCCTTCTCCTTTTTGCTGCTTGCAAAAAGGACAGTAATGAAAACGAAGCGTTGTCGCCCAGGGGACAGATGCTTGTGGCCGGAATATGGCAGCAGTCTGGCGGTACTGCTACGGTAAATTATATGGGTAAAGACACAACCATAGACACCTACAGTCAAATGGACGAATGCGACAAAGATGACTTCGTCATCTTTGCAGCCGATTGTAAAGTCTCAATAGACGAGAACACTAACAAGTGCCCCGACGATCAGCAGATCGAGACATCGAATTGGACTTTACAGGATAATGATACCAAGATCCTGCTGGCAGACGATAATCCAGATACATATGACCTGGAAATATCGGACACGGAGATGAAACTAAAAATCACAAAGCCTAACTCTTCCGGAGCGCCTGTCCTTTATGTCGACATCTATAAGAATATAAAATAGGGGCGATGGGGCAATAAACTCCTCGTCTGAATACTCGCCCAATCCAATAAGGAACACATGGCATCAATCGTGGCAACAACGATGTTGCCATTATCTAACCCGAGAACGGCTGTCCGCCTCCAGGAGGGAAGCCGCTGTTTTCTTCCATATCACCCAGATCTTTTTCAATCTGTTCCTCCGATCTGCGGGTTTCACCTGTTAGAGGATTCTTCAGATCATCCTGTTCATCAGAACTAGTGTTTGTTCTTTCTACTGATGAGGTGTTTCTATCTTCTTCATTATGTTCCGGAAATAGTTTTTCTGTGTCCATAGTTCCTGGTTTAGTATGTCGAAAGCACTAAAACCATTCCGCGAAATTCACTAATCGTTCACCTCACGGATTTCATAGCTTTTACAACCTTCAAAGTCTTGTCTGCCGCAAACCGCTGGTATTCTTCAGATTCTTGGGGGTAAAGGGCCATTCTCCCTTCTTCATTAAAATGAACGCCCCAGCCATATCTTTTTGTTAGCGGTGAGGCACGAAAGCAGGCTTGTCCCTTGGAGAAGAACAGTTCACGAGCTTCTTTCTGATCATTTCTTTGAATCTCATTTCGCAAAGTATAGATCTGGAACAATACTTCGTCTGAGGTGTATTTATAAGGGCTGTCTATCAGCATGTCAAACTGCAGGTTGGCAACCGTCTTTTTGTCTCCTTTGATGGGTGGAACTTCGGCTGCCTTAGCCGGGCAGTAATCTGCAATAGTAATAAAGGTGTTGTAGTAGTTAGTAGTATGTAATTTGGACATTTAGATACTTGTTTATCGCAAAAATAGAGCTATGCTGGAGACTTTAACTTACCCCTGACCTGATAGCTGAAGTGAGGACCTCGTAACTGTGCATTCTTGCTTCAGGATCAAAAATGTGGCTGGTTACCATCACCTCGTCCATTTGAGTCTGGTTCTGGAAATCAGAAAGTAAGTTATTCAATCTCTGGGAATCTCCGATAAATGTATACTGCATCATCTGTTTTACGGCTGCCTCAATGGGTTCGCTCCAGATGCCTTCCATACTATCTACTGGTGGAGGTAGTGGTCTCCGTTGACCGGTGATGATGCCCATTGCTAGTTGGTAAAACGAGGTAGCTAATCGTTCTGCCTTGGCGTTGGTGTCCGCTGCTATGACATTGATACAGGCCATCATGTACGGTTGGGCGAGATACTGTGATGGCCTGAAGTTCTTACGGTAGATTTCAATCGCCGGGAGGAAGTATGATGGAGAAAAGTGACTGGCAAAGGCGTAGGGTAGTCCTAGTGCTGCTGCCAGCCTGGCGCTGTCGGTACTAGAGCCAAGTATCCAGATGGGAATGTTTAGTCCTTCACCGGGTATTGCCCTCACCTTGGCAGATCTGTTCTCTGCGGAAAAATAGGTTTGCAGTGCAATAATATCAGCAGGGAAATCTTCAGCCGTATGAATGTTGTTCCTCCTCAGGGCCATGGCTGTCAGCTGGTCAGTCCCCGGAGCTCTCCCCAGTCCAAGGTCGATACGTCCAGGGTAAAGCGATTCCAGTGTGCCGAATTGTTCTGCAACCATAAGGGGTGAATGGTTGGGTAGCATTATACCGCCACTGCCTACTCGTATGCGGTTCGTGCCACCGGCTATATGCCCAATCAGAACTGCGGTTGCCGAACTGGCAACGCTATCCATGTTATGATGTTCGGCCAGCCAGTATCTATTGTATCCCAGCGCCTCCACGTGCTGTGCAAGCTTCAGACTATTACTGAAGCTGGTGGCTGCTGTGTTGCCTTCTGTAATTGGTGCCAGGTCCAGCACTGAAAATGGTATTTCCTGAATTCGTTTGCCAGTCGTCATAATGCTAATTTCTTTGCTTCAAGAGTCGGAGCTCAAAATTACGAAAACAGAACTCCGACCCTTGAATGCAGGCATTAAGGAAAACTATACAGAAAGCGAACAGGAATATGTCGACTTAAGAAGTCTTAGAAAGGGATTGCTTATACAACTGGTAGAAGAACAGCGGCAGGAATACGAAGTTGAGGAGCAATATTCCCAAGACGAACTGAATGCTTGCAGTGGGGAAATGAAGTACCTTAAAGATGCTGCCGCCCGCTATCAGTATCGCTGCCAGTACTCCAGTGAAGACGCGAACGTTGAATGCTGTTGAGTGTGATCGTGCCCGTCGGAATGCATTGGTGGCTATGATAAAAGCAGTAGCAATTAATGCAATGTTGCCGGTGATAAGGCAAATGTTAGCTCCTGGCCAATGCATTAGCTTAAATGTAAAACCTGTGGTAAGCAGGAATGTGGTGGCAAAGCCGCTGAAAAACAGGATCCTTTTCATTGTTAGTTGTTTATGGAAGTGAAATAAAAAAAAGCGTTCTTCTTCGATCTCGTGTACACCGTTCGGTGCAAGTAATCGCAATGCCTGGTCAAGCAGCCATTCAAAATCTTCGCCATCCTGCTCTTCCAGGTAGCAGCAGATGTGATCGAGTAGATCTGAGTGCAGTCTGTTGTCTCTGATTCCTCCTTCAGTCAACCGGCAGCTGATAACTTCTATATGATCATCGTGCAGCAACATAGGCCTTCAATGGATCTAAAGTGATAAGTCCGTAAATAGTCTTCAGGAAGTCGACGAGCTCATCTACTGATGCTTTTGCTGCTTTCTTTCCTGGGCCGGTCAGTTTGTAATACCTGCGCACTCTCTTACCAATGAACACTTCTTCCGAAACAATAAGACCATCAGCTTCCAGCTTATGCAAGGCAGGGTAGAGCGATCCTTCTTTTATCTGGACCTTGCCATCCGAGAGTTCCTTTACCCTCGCTGTGATCTCATAGCCGTACATCCGGGTGTTTTCGTGAAGCAGCTTTAATATGATGGGCCCTATAGTCCCTTTCAATAGTTCCTTATAGTTATTAGCTTCTGATTGCATAGTTCGTTAATACATCGTAAAGCTATGTATGCTTGTTGATATAACCAAATCTTTTCTTTCTGTCCCTGGTGGTCTTGCCGGCTAACCTAGAAATGTCCTGAAACTGAAAGAAAGAAAACATAAGGTTGAGCATGCCGAACAAAGGGTGTCCTCCGATAACTTAATGTTCATATACAGTTAACCTAATGGTCTTTTCTGCATGGGAGTTTTGCACCAGAAAAATCTAAAGGCAATGATCCATTTGTTCGTTATTGGTCTGCTGGCTATCCCGCTTTTTGCTACGGCAGTGCGGTATGTAATACTAAGACGTAAGAAGAAGTCAGAGGACCCTGAGAATCCCCTTTTTATCTAGAGAAGTCTTTTTGTGTATGGTTCTAACAGCTGAGAAAAATTATTTTCAACCCTGCTGACAAACCCTTGTCACTCTCCATAGATAGTTTTGTTTTCAGAATAGTTAACCACTTTAAACAAATACTAAAAACATGGAAAGCACAACAACATTAGCAGACACCACAGTAGTAATTACACCAGAAGAACTGCGTCGCCACTGGCAGGGACATAGGGATCTCACTCGTAGAGTGATCGTAGCTTTTCCGGAAAAGGAGTTCTTTGAATATTCAATAGGTGGAATGCGCCCATTTGCAGGTATGATCAAGGAACTCCTCGGTATTGCCGCCCCAGGTATAAGAGAGATTGCAGGTGGCACAACCAATGAGTTGAATGAAGAGTTTGCCGATGTCACTACTAAAGAGGGTATCCTCGCCTTATGGGATGCGGCAACGGAGGAGATAGACCGCTTGTGGGCAACAATACCCGTAAGCAGGTTTCGTGAGCGAATCGTTGCCTTCGGCCAATACGAGGGAACCGTTTGGTCTACATTGTTTTATTTTGTCGATAACGAGATTCATCATCGCGGGCAAGGCTATGTTTATCTACGTTCACTTGGCATAGAGCCGCCAATGTTCTGGGACAGAAAGTAAGAGGGTCTATGAAAAGAATACTGGTATTCCGAACGTCCGTCGAGTCTGCTTTACAGGTAAAGAGGCTTAAGCCACTTCTTGATGGATTATTACAGGATTATGAAAGATGGAACTTTGACCTGGAGGATTGCGACCGCATCCTCCGGGTCGAGTTTTCAAGATTGTCTCCGGTGGCGATTATCAACAGGTTGGAACGAGAAGGCTTTAGATGTGTGGAACTGGAGGACTGACAGGCTTCTTAGCTGATCTTATTTGCAGATTCTCCCTGGCCTGAGTAAGAAGCTCCAGAACACGCTGCCGGAAGCTCTCTGGCTCCACAATTTCGGCACAGTCTGCAAACATCAAATACCATCTGGCCATGGCGTTGCATGTATCAGAGGTTTGAAAGGTCATTTCTATTTGATCCCCCAGCATTTGCTCAGATACGAACCCATAGTACTTGCGTCCGGTACTGATGTATCTGGCTGTGTCTTTATCTACCCTGATCACTACTTTATTCTTTTCACCGATTTCTTCGGAGTGGCGGAAGTCTTCCATCGTCTGGTGATCGGCCGTGAAAGGCAGATCGGTTTTCTGTATGGCGTGAATCCTATCTGTGCGAAACTGCCTGTTAGCCTTGCGCAGGTGACAAAAGGCTAACACGTACCAGTAGTTGTTCTCGTTCACCAGTCCTACAGGTTCTATCAGCCGCTCTACCAGTTCTTCGGAGTTCATTGCCTTGTAGTTAAGGGCCACTTGCCTCTTGTCAGCTATACTCTCCAGCAGTACATTTAGTGCATTCGGTGTGTCCGGATGAAAGAGTTCGTGTGAACCATTGATCTTTATCTGGGATTCGAGTGAGGCGACGCGCTCTTTAGCAACACCTCTAAGCACAGACTTCACTTTATACATAGCTGACTCATGATGTGCACCCAGGCCCTGGTCAGTAAATATCTTCATCAGTTTCTCTGCAGCTACAAAGCTTCCCGCCTCTTCAGCAGTGAACATCACCGGAGGCAGCCGGTATCCGTCCATCAATGAATACCCTACACCAGCATCGCCTGTTATGGGCACTCCTGTAGCCTCCAAAGACCGGATATCCCGATAGACAGTTCGCAAGCTTACCTCAAAACGGTCTGCCATCTCCTGGGCCTTCACTACGCGCCTCGATTGCAGGTGAACAAGCATAGCTATTAGTCTGTCGAACCGTTTCAGTGAGTCATCTTTCATTGGGGATAAAGATAATACTTGTGTTCTTACCTAAAGTCCTTCGGTTCCTAAACCACAACTACGTCCCGGTTGTCTTTATAGTTATAATCGGATAACGTGAAGCATATTCTTTTACTCAGTCTTATCTTCTGCTCTTTTCGGGTAGCGGGTCAAACCAGTCCACGTCAGCTGACTACTGCGGATTCAATAAAAGCAAAGCACTATTGGTATCTCGCGAATAACGTTCCATTATATTCTCACCAGCGTGATCAGTATCTGGACAGTGCGTTAGCTATTATGCCATGGAATGCATATTGGTGGCAACAGAAGGCCAATCCTACTGTAAAACTTCGCAAGTACGAGTTGGCTATACAGTATCTCGATAGTGCGGTAAAGTATGATCGCATCGCATATTTCGGGTATCGGGCATACACTCGCTGCATACATGCTAAACTTTACAGGCAGGCTTTAAGTGAATTCGATGAAGCGATTCTTTTAAACGGAAGATCGGGTGTGATGGATCACAGTTACGATTTCTACAAAGGGTTGTGTCACCTTCAGCTCAACTCTTTCGACTCAGCTTATTATTATTTTTCTTCCAGTATCAATGCTGTTGTTGCCAGACTTGATGAAAGCTGGGTAAGTCCTACTGAATATTTTTATCTCGGCATTGCCGAATATGAACGGGAACGATGGTCACATGCTATTGGACACTTTGACAAGGCGCTGATCATCTATCCAAATTTCTCGGATGCCAAATATTACAAGGCGCTTTGTTTGGATAAAGCAAATTCCGATAAAGAGGCGCTTACTTTAATGCTGGAGGCTGAGGCAGATTTCCGTAGTGGTGGCACCATCAATGAAGATGCAGCCCTATATGAACAGTTTCCGTACCAGGTGTGCCAGCGCTATTTTACTAATGCTATTAGAAGACTCTCAAATTCAGCTGTGAAATAGGGTGTCTAAAAAAAATCCCTGCACCACACCGTGCAGGGATATCAAACAATTTAATTCTTGGTCTTTAATGCTCGGGGTCGTCGTCAACCGCGTTCTTCACTTTACTGCCTACTTCTTCTGCAGCATCGCCAATAGCCCTTCCTGCATCCTTAGCTCCTTCTTTAGTGGCATCCCAGGCGTTTTCCATTGCCCGGCCCGTTCTATCCCATACGTTACCATTCCTGTCTACTACCACACCATCTTCCAGTTCTATTTCGCGCCCATCTCGTGTAGCTCTGCCGTCCCGGTACACCACGGTTCCATTATCCATTCTCACGTCTTCATTTGCATCTTCCCACCTTTCTCCTCTCCACACCTGCACCCTGTTCTCTCTATAGGTCACATCACCATCGTTTGGTGTGTAAGCGGTGCTGTTGTCTGCCGGTGGTGCAGTCATTGTTGTGGTGGTAGTGTCACTGTCAGTTGTTGTGTTTCCTGCCTCATCGTTGCAGGCGGTCAATACTGCGGCTGTTAATGCCAGAAACATAATTCTCTTCATAACAAATTGGTTTTGTGAGTAAATGATTAGATCGTCGTTTTTAATGATACTTTCGGCGAACGCCGTTGACTCAACTGTTTCACTCATGTTCTTAATTTTCGTGCCAGAGGGTCTGTTTTCCAGCTTGAGAAACTTCAGTTTATCTGAGTTAACGATCTGTGGCGCATTGGTTCACTGGCACGGTAATAGCATCCCATACTTCCATAAATCTATCGTTATGAGCCAAAGCAGTGGAAATACAACTAATGAACAAAATCCCGCCAAGATGTACCCGCAGCCGCCATTCCCCGAACAGGAACAGCATATGCCAGGTACTGAGCAAAAGATGAATCCAAAGCCTGATCATGGCGAGAAGAGCTACAAGGGTTCGGGCAAGCTGATTGGAAAAAAGGCCGTCATCACAGGCGGCGACAGTGGTATAGGTAAAGCGGTAGCTATTGCTTTTGCACGCGAAGGCGCTGATGTGCTTATCTCCTACCTTAAGGAGCACGAAGATGCAAAGGAAGCAGCGCACTATATAGAGGAAGCTGGAAGAAAAGCTGTCTTATTGCCGGGCGACATCAGTAGTGAAGAGCACTGCAGGAAGATTATAGATACAGCAGTCCGGGAATTGGGCGGCATCGATATACTGGTGAACAATGCTGCCTATCAGATGGAGCATGAGTCGCTCCAGGACATATCCGTCGAAGAGTGGGATTATACGTTTCGCACGAACGTGCATGCAATGTTCTATCTCTGCAAGGCCGCTGAGCCGCATCTGAAGCCTGGCAGTGCTGTTATCAACACCAGTTCCGTGAACGCCTACACTCCCCGCCCAACCTTATTACCTTATACCGTTACCAAGGGAGCTATTCAGAATTTTACAGTTACACTTGCACAGTTGTGGGCAGAGAAGGGCATTAGGGTAAACTGTGTAGCTCCCGGACCTATATGGACACCCCTCATCCCCGGCAGTTTCACCGCAGATAAGGTTAAGGATTTCGGCAAGTCTTCACCCATGAAGCGGGCTGGCCAGCCTGCTGAGCTGGCGCCGGCTTATGTATTGCTGGCTTCACAGGATGGGAGCTATATGGCAGGCGCGACGATTCAAGTTACAGGTGGAATGCCAACCATTTAGAACGAGCGTAAGTAGATTTAATGACGAATGGCGATGAGCGTAACTGTTACAGTAATCGGGTGCGGAGATGCTTTTTTCTCAGGGGGCAACGGGGCTACCTGTTTCTTTGTTAGTGCTCCTCCCTGCAATGTCCTGATCGATTGTGGTGCTACTGCTCTTACGGGATTAAAGAAGAACGGCTTATCTGCTGACGATGTGGATGTGGTTGTGCTCACCCACTTTCATGGCGATCACTTCGGCGGCATGCCGTTCTTCCTGCTCGATTGTGCACGACAGAAACGGACTAAGCCGCTAACCATTATCAGTCCACCCGGTGGAAAGGTAAAGGTGTTTGAAGCTTTCAGTCTGTTCTACCCGGGGTCGGAACATGCCCTTGAGCCTTTACAGATTATATACAAAGAGTTCAGCGGACGGGATACGGTTGCACTTCAGGAGTTGCGTCTAGAAAGCTTTCCCGTCGTCCACACCCCGCAAACGCTGCCGCACGGCATACGCCTTACTGTAGCTGGCGTCACGATCGCCTACACCGGCGACACGGAGTGGTGCGAAAACATTCCACACATTCTTCATGAAGCTGATCTTGCACTATGCGACTGTACGTTTTTTGAGAAACAGGAAAAAGCACATCTGAATTATGGTATGCTGCAGCAACACCTTCCGGAGCTTGTTTGCAAGCGACTTCTGCTTGTTCATTTCGACGAGGAAATGCTGCTGAATGCAATCCATGTAGCGCCTGAGATGGCAAAGGATGGTATGGTAATCCAGCTTTAACTGTGGATGTACAATTTCCAATATTCACTGGTTCAATCACTTAGCATTCGACACACTTTCATGCCACGGAAAATAATCCCGTTATAGCTAATATTAATAGGTGTGGCGCTCAGAATCGGTTAAATTGAGTAAGTATTCAGGTGAATGGAAACATTGTTTACCCTGCCGCGCAATACCGCTCTTTATTCCTTAAAAACGCCGCAATATGATTGAGCCAAAGGACAACAACCAGAACAATTCCGACCAGCAGTCTGCCGGAGATGGCAGCCATACCCTCACTACCAGGCAGGGCCATCCGGTATATGACAATCAGAATACGCGAACTGTGGGTAACCGTGGACCAGCCACTATGGAGAACTACCAGTTCCTGGAGAAGATGTCGCACTTCGATAGAGAACGGGTGCCGGAAAGGGTAGTGCATGCCCGTGGTGCAGGCGCGCATGGCATCTTTGAGGCTTATGGAACAGTAAATGGTGAGCCGATCTCAAAGTACACGAGGGCAAAGTTGTTTCAGGAGAAAGGAAAGATCACTCCGTTGTTCGTTCGGTTCTCTACTGTTATACATGGCGGTCACTCGCCTGAGACACTGCGCGACCCCCGTGGCTTTGCCGTAAAGATGTACACCGAAGACGGTAACTGGGATCTCGTGGGTAACAACCTGAAGATTTTCTTCATCCGCGATGCCCTTAAGTTTCCTGACTTCATCCACGCCTTCAAGCCAGACCCGGTAACAAACAGACAAGACCCTAAACGGCAGTTCGACTTCATTAGCCATACGCCTGAGGCGCTGCATATGATCACTTTTGTTTTCTCGCCATGGGGCATACCGGCAAACTACCGGCAGATGCAGGGCTCGGGGGTTAACACCTATAAGTGGGTTAACAGCGACGGTGAGGCAGTACTGATAAAATATCACTGGGAGCCGCTTCAGGGAATAAAGAACCTCACACAGCAGCAGGCAAATGAGATACAGGCCACCAATTTCAACCATGCTACACAAGATCTGTATGAAGCCATTGAGCGTGGTGAGTACCCAGAATGGGAGCTGAATGTGCAAATAATGAGCGATGACGAGCACAATGAACTGGACTTCGATCCGCTGGACGACACAAAGCTCTGGCCAAACGACCAGTTCCCCTGGTACCCTATCGGAAAGATGACACTGAACAGGAACCCGGTTAACTATTTTGCTGAGGTAGAGCAGTCTGCATTCGGCACGGGTGTGCTGGTAGACGGGCTCGACTTCTCTGACGATAAGATGCTGCAGGGGCGTACCTTCTCCTACTCCGATACCCAGCGCTACAGAGTAGGGACTAACTATCTTCAACTACCCATTAATAGCCCAAGGAAGCCCTCAGCAACCAATCAGCGCGACGGACAAATGGCCTACCACCAGGACCTAGCGCCAGGTACTAATCCGCATGTTAACTATGAGCCTACCAGCCTTGGTGGACTGAAGGAAGCTGCAAGGCCAGGTAAAGATCATTCTCCGCTGTACCATGCCAGACTGGTAAGGCAGAAGATCGAAAGGCAGAACGACTATTCTCAGGCTGGTGAGACGTATCGCAACATGGAGGAATGGGAAAGGGAAGACCTGATCTCTAACCTTGTAGGCGCTATCAGCCAAACTGATCAGGCCACACAGGATAAAATGGTGGAGATGTTCACCAAATGTGATCAGGACTATGGCAGAAGGGTATCCGACGGCTTGAAGATGGTAGCTAAGGATAGGAAGTCGAATGGCATGGACAAAGAAAGTGACGCCGTCCGGAAAGCTGAAGAAGAATCAAATAGTGCAAAACCTTACTAGCTATGGAACCCAACAACGTCTTGCTGTTTGAAGCAGCCAGGAACGGAGCGACCGATACACTAAAGCAGTTGATTGCTCAAGGCGCTGACATAAACGCAAGGGATGGGAGGCTCTTTACCCCGCTTATTCTTGCCGCTTACAACAACCACTTTGATGCAGCGAAGTGGCTTTTGGAGGCAGGCGCTGATGTAGATGCCGCCGACGCCGGAGGGAATACAGCCCTTATGGGCGTGTGCTTCAAGGGGTATGCTCCTATAGCTGAATTGCT
>Ga0196970_1001711_pt1 | contig 13488 bp, 12 predicted proteins | sample S1v_513CmetaG_FD_148672 | JGI IMG/M metagenome (GOLD analysis project Ga0196970, IMG submission 148672) | Soil microbial communities from Anza Borrego desert, Southern California, United States - S1+v_5-13C | ecosystem: Environmental > Terrestrial > Soil > Desert | place: USA: California... | reverse complement strand
GTGTGGCGCGCTTCTTTGCCGTCGACAAGATGAACGAAGGGCCATTCCCCGAGCACTACGAGCCGTTCGAAACGCCGATCGGCATCAACCCGCTGCACCCGCAAAACAAGAAAGCCACCAGCAACCCGGCGGCACGGATCTTCGATTCGGTCTGGGAAAGCCTCGGCGAGGCCAAGGACTTCCCCTACGCCGGCACCAGTTACCGGCTGACCGAGCATTTCCACTTCTGGAGCAAGCACTGCAAGTTGAACGCGATCGCGCAACCTGAGCAATTCGTCGAAATCGGCGAAGTGCTGGCGAAAGAGAAGGGCATCGCCGCCGGTGATCGCGTGCGCGTCAGTTGCAAGCGCGGCTTTATCGAGGCAGTGGCGGTGGTGACCAAGCGGATTCGGCCGCTGCAGGTCAATGGCCAGGTCGTGCATCAGATCGGCATCCCGCTGCACTGGGGCTTCACCGGCCTGACGCGCCACGGTTACCTGACCAACACGCTGGTGCCGTTCCTCGGCGATGGCAACACCCAGACCCCGGAATCCAAGTCATTCCTGGTCAATGTGGAGAAGCTCTAGTGGAGACCTTATAAATGGCCAGCCAAGACATCATTGCCCGCTCGGCCACCACCACGGTGCCGCCGTCGGTGCGCAATCAGGACGCCGTCGCCAAGCTGATCGACACCACCAAGTGCATCGGCTGCAAGGCCTGTCAGGTCGCTTGCTCGGAATGGAACGAGTTGCGCGACGAGGTCGGCCACAACCACGGCACCTACGACAACCCGCAGGACCTGACCGCGGATACATGGACGCTGATGCGCTTCACCGAGCATGAAACCGACGCCGGCAATCTGGAGTGGCTGATCCGCAAGGACGGCTGCATGCATTGCGCCGAACCCGGTTGCCTCGCGGCATGCCCGAGTCCCGGCGCGATCATCCAGCACGCCAACGGCATCGTCGATTTCAATCAGGATCACTGTATCGGCTGCGGTTACTGCATCACCGGTTGCCCGTTCAACATTCCGCGTATCTCGCAAAAGGACCACAAGGCCTACAAGTGCACCTTGTGTTCCGATCGCGTGGCGGTCGGGCTAGAACCGGCCTGCGTGAAAACCTGCCCGACCGGCGCCATCGTCTTCGGTACCAAGGAAGACATGAAGGAGCACGCCGCCGAACGCATCGTCGACCTCAAAAGCCGCGGCTTCGACAACGCCGGTCTCTACGACCCGGAAGGCGTCGGCGGCACTCACGTCATGTACGTCTTGCACCATGCCGACACACCGAAACTGTACGCCGGTTTGCCGGATCACCCGGCAATCAGTCCGCTGGTGGATTTGTGGAAAGGCCTCAGCAAACCCTTGGCACTGCTGGCGATGGGCGCGGCGGTGATTGCCGGATTCTTCCACTACGTGCGTGTTGGGCCCAATCGTGTCGAAGAAGATGAACAGCCGACGCCAGCCGACACCGCGGTGCATGTCGTCGACCCAGCGGTGCACACCTACGATCCACGCGGGGAGGAGCGGCCATGAGCCACAAGACGATCCTGCGTTACAGCGCCAACCAGCGCACCAATCACTGGCTGGTGGCGATCCTGTTTTTCATGGCCGGGCTGTCCGGGCTGGCATTGTTTCACCCGGCGCTGTTCTGGTTGAGCAACCTGTTCGGCGGCGGCACCTGGACGCGGATTCTGCACCCCTACATGGGCATCGCCATGTTCGTGCTGTTCCTCGGCCTGGTCTTGAGTTTCTGGCGCACGAACTTTTTCATCGCCAACGATCGGCAGTGGCTGCGGCGGATCAACCGGGTCATGGTCAACGACGAAGACAGCGTGCCGCCGGTGGGCAAATACAACGCCGGGCAGAAACTGCTGTTCTGGACTTTACTGCTGTGCATGCTGGCGTTGCTGTTCACCGGGCTGGTGATCTGGCGCGCGTGGTTCAGCGTGTACTTCGGCATCAGCGTGATCCGCTGGGCGATGCTCTTGCATGCGCTGGCCGGGTTCATCCTGGTGCTGAGCATCATCGTGCACATCTACGCCGGGCTGTGGATCAAGGGTTCGGTCGACGCCATGCTGCATGGCCGGGTCAGCCGCGCCTGGGCGAAAAAACACCATGCGCTGTGGTATCGCGACCTCACTCGCGATGAGCATCCAAGGGACGCGCCGGAGCGCTCCATCAGCAAAAAGGGCTGACGTTTGCCGACTATTCTTGAACCGGGTGAAATCGAAGCGGCGGCCAGTTCGCCGCCGTTCTTGTATCTGCCGCCGCGCAATCTGTTTTTCTTGCGCGCGCAAAGGCTCGAGCAACTGGCCGAGGGGCATGCGTTGGCCGAGTATCTGCGTTTGATTGCCGGGTTGTGCCGGGTTCAGCAGCAGGTGTTTGATGATCCGCCGCTCACCGCGCCATTTGATCAGCAACGCATCGAGGCTTGCCAGCAGCATGGCTTGCCGCCGTTCGCCGCCGACACCTTGGTGCGCGAGGAGGGCTGGCAGGCTTATCTTTCGGCGCTGTTGCAGCGTTATGAGCCTTCTGAACAACCCGCCGTTATTGAGGCAGTGACGACGTTGCGGGTCGCCAGCGCCGGTCAATTGCGTTCCTGGGCTGTCGCTCTGGTCAGCGGCCAGTATTCACTGGTGCCGGCGCAACTGGTGCCATTCCTTGGCGCGGCGCTGCAAGTGGCGTGGAGTCACTGGTTGCTCAGCGCCGCCCATCTGCAACTGAAACCCGGCGACAGCCTCAGCCAATGCCCTGCGTGCGGTTCTCCGGCGATGGCCGGGGTCATCCGCCATCGCGGCAAACACAACGGCTTGCGCTATCTGGTCTGTTCGCTGTGCGCCTGCGAATGGCATGTGGTGCGGGTCAAGTGCGTGTATTGCGAGTCGAGCAAAGGCCTCGACTATCTGAGCCTTGAGGACGACCGCCACGCTGCCAATCAGGCACCGCTGCGCGCGGAAGTCTGCCCCGGCTGCAACAGCTATCTGAAACTGGTGTATCTGGAAAACGATGCCGAGGCCGAGGCGTTGTCGGCGGACCTCGGCAGTCTGCTGCTGGACATGCGCCTGGCGCAGGACGGCTTTCAGCGTCTGGCGCCGAATCTGTTATTGGCGCCGGGAGACGAATGAGCCGCAGCGTCTACACTCTTGGGCGATAGCGATTGACTCCAGGAGTGGCGGATGTCCCTGCGGTTACCTTCCATTGATGGGCTTTTGCGCCATCCGGCGTGCGTGGCTTTGCTTGAGCGCCACGGGCGTGAGTCGTTGCTGGCGAGCTTTCGGCAATTGCTCGATGAACTTCGTGGCGACGTGCTGAACGGGCAACTCTCGGCGATTGAAATCAGCCCTGAAGTGCTCGCCGGCCGGGTTGGCGAACGCCTGATTCAACAACAGCGCAGTCAGGTGCGCCGCGTCTTCAACCTGACCGGCACGGTGCTGCATACCAATCTCGGTCGCGCCTTGTTGCCGGACGAAGCCATCGAAGCGGTGGAGCGTGCCGCACGTTATCCGCTGAATCTGGAATTCGATCTGGCCAGCGGCAAACGCGGTGATCGCGACGATTTGATCGAAGGTTTGATCCGCGAACTGACCGGCGCCGAAGCCGTCACCGTGGTCAACAACAATGCCGCCGCCGTGCTGCTGACCCTCAACAGTCTCGGCGCGCGCAAGGAAGGCATCATCTCGCGCGGCGAGCTGATCGAAATCGGCGGCGCCTTCCGCATCCCCGATATCATGGCCCGCGCGGGCGTGCGCCTGCACGAAGTCGGCACCACCAACCGCACCCACGCCCGCGACTACGAAACAGCAATCAGCCCGCGCAGCGGTTTGATCATGCGCGTGCACGCGAGCAACTACAGCATCGAAGGTTTTACCGCTCGCGTGCCGACCGCTGAACTCGCGGCATTGGCTCATCGGCACGGCTTGCCATTGCTGGAGGATCTGGGCAGTGGCAGCCTGTTGGATTTGACGCGTTGGGGTTTGCCGGCGGAGCCGACGGTGCGCCAGGCGCTGCTCGATGGCGCCGATATCGTCACCTTCAGCGGCGACAAACTGCTCGGCGGACCGCAGGCCGGTTTGATCGTTGGCCGTAAAGAACTGATCGCGAAAATCAAAAAGAACCCGCTGAAACGTGCGTTACGCGTCGACAAGTTGACCCTGGCCGCGTTGGAGGCGGTGCTCGGGCTGTATCGCGACCCGGATCGCCTCGCTGAACGTCTGCCGAGTTTGCGGCTTTTAACCCGCCCGCAGGCTGACATATTCGCCCAGGCTTCACGGTTGCAGCCGGTGCTGGCTGACATGCTAGGTGAGACTTGGAGTGTCAGCGCAGTCGAGGCCCTGGGCATGATCGGCAGCGGCAGCCAACCGGTGGCGCGTTTGCCGAGTGCGGCGCTGTGCATGCGCCCGCAGGTGTCCAAGCGCCTGCGCGGGCGCTCTCTGCTGAATCTCGAAGCCGCGTTGCGCGCCTTGCCGATCCCGGTGCTCGGGCGCATTGACGACGATGCGCTGTGGTTGGATCTGCGTCAGCTCGACGATGAGCCGGCGTGGCTGGCGCAACTGCCGCAGTTGCAGGCCGCACCGTGATCGTCGGCACGGCGGGGCACATCGACCACGGCAAGACGTCGCTGCTGCAAGCGCTGACCGGGCAAACCGGCGACCGCCGCCCGCAGGAACGCGAGCGCGGGATGACCATCGACCTCGGTTATCTCTATGCCGAACTGCAGCCCGGCGCCGGCCTGAGCGGGTTCATCGACGTGCCCGGCCACGAGAAATTCACCCACAACATGCTCGCCGGCGCGCAGGGCATCGACCTGGTGTTGCTGGTGGTCGCCGCCGATGACGGTGTTATGCCGCAGACCCGCGAGCATCTGGCGATTGTCGAACTGCTCGGCATTCCCCGCGCCGTGGTGGCGATCACCAAGTGCGACCGCGTCGAGGCGGGCAGGGTGGAAGAGGTGCAGCGCCAGGTGCTGGATCTGCTCGCGCCGGGGCCGTATGCCGACGCGCCGGTCTTTACCGTGTCGAGCGTGAGCGGGCGGGGTGTCGATGAGTTGCGCGCGGCGTTGGTGCAGGCGCAAAACGAGGTGCAGGCGCGCAGTGGCGAAGGGGGATTTCGTCTGGCGATCGATCGCGCATTCAGCGTGGCCGGCGCCGGGATTGTGGTCACCGGCACGGCGCTGTCGGGCACCGTGTCGGTCGGCGACAAACTCACCCTCGCGCCGTCCGGCAAAATCGTTCGCGTGCGCGGCCTGCACGCGCAGAATCAACCCGCTGAACAGGCTTACGCCGGGCAACGGGTGGCGCTGAACCTCAGCGGCGAGCGCCTGGAGCTGGCGCAGATCCATCGCGGCCAATGGCTGCTGAGCGAGTGGCTGCATGCGCCGACGCAACGGGTCGACATTGACTTTCAACTGCTGCCCGGCGAACGCACCTTCGAACACTTCCACCCGGTGCACGTACACCTCGGCACCCAAGACGTGATCGCTCGAGTTGCCTTGCTCGAAGGCCCACGGTTGAGCCCCGGCGAACGCATGTTCGCGCAACTGCTGATCAACGCGCCGGTACACGCGGTGCAGGGCGACCGGCTGATCCTGCGCGACGCCAGCGCGCAACGCACCTTGGGCGGCGGCACGGTCCTCGATCCGTTCGCCCCGGCCCGGCAACGCCGCAGCCCCGAACGTCTGGCGCAACTGCAAACCCTGGCCGGCAGCGACAGCTTCGAACAGGCCTTGCCGGTACTGCTCAACCACAGCGCTGGCGGGCTCGATCCGCAGCGCCTCGAACGCCAGTTCAATCGCCCGCGCGCATCGTGGTCGTTAGCGCAAAACGTCCGCCTGATCGACACCCGCCAAGGCCCGCTGCTGTTCAACGTGCAGCGCTGGGGACGGCTGAAATTCAATCTGCTGCAACGCCTCGCGCAATTCCATGAACAAGAACCCGACCAAATGGGGCCTGACCGAGATCGTCTGCGACGTTTCAGTGGTTTGGCGCTGGAGCGTTCGACGTTTATCAGCCTGCTCGACGAACTGCTCAGCGCCGGCTCGATCCACACCAGCGGCCCCTGGCTGCACCTGCCCGAACATCAGGTGCGCCTGAATGCCGAGGACGAAACCCTGTGGCAACAAATACAGCCGCTGTTCGACAACGCCGACTTCGACCCACCGTGGGTCCGCGACATCGCCAAAATGCTCGGCCACGACGACGCCGCAGTACGCCTGCTGCTGCGCAAACGCGCGCGACTTGGGCTGATGCATCAAGTAGTGCGCGACCTGTTTCTTGCTGACGCGCAACTGCGCCGAATGGCAGAGGTATTACTGACACTGGCGGTGGAAAATCCGCAGATCCAGGTGACAACCTTCCGCGATGCGCTAGGCTTGGGACGCAAACGCTGTATTCAGTATCTGGAGTATTTCGACCGACTGGGCCTGACCCGGCGCATCGGCGAATCACGGCAGATCCGTTACGACAACGCGCTGGCGAATGCCAACGCGCAATGAGTCAAAGGAAGGCAATCGCGCCCGGTGGCGCGGCCGGGCTTCAAACCCGGTTGGGGACGGCATCCGTTCCCGGGCAGGTTCGACTCCGGCTGCCTTCCGCCAGTTTGCAAAAGCAAAAGATCGCAGCCTTCGTAATTTCCTACGCAGATATCTGTAGGCGTTGCCGAAAGCTGCGATCTTTTGATCTTGTGGTCACCTGCAATCCATCGTATCCGGCGAAATACGAGTCCTTGTCAGAGATTACGCTGCGCTTCCATCCGATCATGCAGGACTCTGATGATTGCGATCCCATAGGCTGTGATTCGAAAGTAGATCATGTGGCGCTCGACACTGCAGCGCTGATATCCGGGACGAATAGCGTCGCATGCCGGTGCTGTTCTGGGGCGCTCGGCAAGCTGTTCAAAGGCTGCGGTAATGATATCTATGTAGCGATTGGCTTGATCCAGACCCCATTGTTGTGCCGTATAACTCCAGATCGTCTCAAGGTCCATTTCGGCGGCGGGGGTAAGGCGGTACTCAGCCATGCGCGCTCAACATTCTTTTCTTGAATGCCTCGGGATCAAAGGAACGAGGTGTTCCACTCGATTCACCTTCTCGAAGGGCGGCGCGGACAGTTTCCAATTCTGCGTTTCGCTCCTGCTCGCGTCGAATCAGATCGCGGATGTATTCGCTGTCGTTGGTGTAATGACCGGCTTCTATCTGGGCTTTGATCCAGTGGTCCTGCTGGTCAGTCACGGTGATGGTTTTTCGTACGGTTGCCATGTTCGGGCCTCCAGCGGGTGTTCGAATGAGCGCAAATTATCACACTATTGGTGCGCAAACGAGCATCGAGCCGGTGTGCAGGCGGTAGTCCGTCGGCTAAAGATCGCAGCCTGCGGCAGCTCATCTCTGAGGCGCTGCCGCAGGCTGCGTCTTGCGGGTATCAAACCCGCAAACGAATCTGCCGGCCCAGCACATCCATCACGTCACAACCATCCCGCAGCAACATCGCCGCCGCGTGCGCCAGTTGCTGTACGTCGGCGCCTTTGGCTGAGGCGATATCCAGGCTGGCGAGGCTTTCCATCATCTGCGTGACGGCGAGAAAGCGGCTGGCGGCGCTGCTGTGCAAGACGTCGAGCGGGGCTTCGGTGGCAACCAGCAGAACGGGGGTGCTGTGTTCGTTGTGGGTCATCGAAAGATGGGCATTCATACGTCCACCCTGGCCTGAGCGGCTTGCTGACCGTTGATGGAGGCCACGATCAGAGCGCGGGCGTTGGCGAGCATTTGCTGGCTGGCCCAGCGCAAGGAGCTGCTGTGATCCGGGCGAGCGACAGTAGGCGCTTGATGGGCGAGGACTTCGGCGCAGTTGAGGTAGACGGCTGCGTGTTCGAGGGCGTCGAGGAGGGGGATATCGGGTTGGACGGTGAAAGGGTGGTGAGAGACTTTGTCGCGTGGATTGGACTTCGTGATTGGATCGGTCATTGGTGTTGCTCCTTAGTCATCAAGAGCCGCCACCAGATCGCCGTCAATCGAATGGGTGGCAACTGTGTGCAGGTTGACGGACCGGTCCAAGGTACCCGGCGCACTCGAGAGTGCCCCGCACACAGTCACCATTTAGCATTATTTCGAGCACGCGAGCGCGCTAGCAAAATTGGATAACAATGCACACCTTAAGAACTGCCGAGCCGTCAAACCCGGTCACGAATGAGTCGTGACAGGGCGCGAGGATAGGGAGTGCGGCCAAACCCGTCAACCGCCGCCAGCCTTGCGAACTTGCCCAATACCCTTGTAGGAGTGAGCCTGCTCGCGATAGCGGTCGTTCAGCCACAAGTGTTGTGGCTGACCTGCCGCCATCGCCAGCAGGCTGGCTCCCACAGGGAACTTGGGTGTGCCTGAACATTCAGCCATCACATAGAACCTGTGGGAGCTTGCCTGCAAGCGATAGCGGTTGAACATTCAACCACTAATTGACTGAAGGTCAGCCATCGCCAGCAGGCTGGCTCCCACAGGTTGATTGCATTTCAAATCAAGCAGCCGTCAGAAGCCCAACGGGTACTCGATCACCACATAAATCCGGTCAATGTCATCGCCGGCTTGCGCCTCATTCGCTCGGTGGGTGACGTGCGACAGCTGCACTGACAAATCCTTGGCCGCGCCAGACTGGACGACGTATTTCAGGTCGATATCGCGTTCCCAGTGTTTGCCGCCATCACCTTGCTGTGGCTGGTATTGGCCGCTGTCGGCGTCGAACGGGTTGTACGCGCCGCCCTTGGGGGCGTGGGTGCCGTCGATGTGGCTGCCGGTGACGTAGCGGGTCATGAACTTCAGGCCGGGGATGCCGAAGGCGCCGAGGTCGAGGTCGTAACGGGCTTGCCAGGAGCGTTCATTGGCGCCGTTGAAGTCGGCGTATTTGATCGAGTTGGCGAGGTAGATCGAGTCACCGCCGACGAAATCGAAGGGGGTGTCGCCGTTGATGCGTTGCCAGCCGAGCATAACGGCGTGTGGGCCGAAGGCGTATTTGCCGGACAGGCTGAACGCGGTGTTGTCGATCTCGCCGGCCAGTGCGCGGCCGGTGTCGCGGGTGTGGTAGAGGTTGGCGTCGAGCAGCAGCCCGGACTGTTTGAAGTGCAGGTTGCCGTAGTACTGGTGCCAAGTGTCGCTAAGCTCCGAAGCGTACAGCGCGCCGCCCAGCGGCTCGTCGCCGAACAGGTCCGCGCCGACAAAGCTGATGCCGCCGGCCTCGGTGTTGGCGCCGTAACCGTAGAAATCGCCGTGGCCGGAGGAGCTATCCTGGTTCTTGAACGCGGTGAAGTGGCCGGCGACCAGGTTGACGTTGTCGAACTCGGCGCTGTTGAGCAGAAAACCCGTGGCGTATTCCGGTTGCAGGCGTTTGTCGGAAGTGTCGAACACCGGCGTCTCGACGGTCATTTCGCCGAAGGCGAGGGTGGTGCGTGAGGCTTTCAGTTTCAGCGCACCGCCGGCGCTGGAGTAGTCGTTTTCGCTGCGGCCGTTGCTGTCGACTGGCAGCAGGCCGGTTCCGGAATGGCCTCTGCCACCGTCCAGTTTCAGCCCGGCGAAGGCGTGGGCATCGATACCGAAGCCGAGGCTGCCTTCGGTGAAACCGGATGAGAAGGTGCCGATAAAGCCCTGAGCCCACTCCTGTTTGTAGTTTTTGCCGGAGGGCGTGGGCGAGCGGTAGTCGTTGCTCAGGTAGAAATTGCGGCTCAGGACCTGGCTTTTGGCATCGTCGAAGAAACCGCTGGCGTGGGCGGTGGTGTGCAGACCGCAGAGCAGCGCAAGCAGGGTGAGGCGCGAAGGGACGCGGTCGATCATGGTCAGTGGCCAGCGGTGGTGGGGTTGGCCGGGATGATCGGGGAATTGCGGGGGGAGGGATTGGGCGGATGTGCTCAGTTCTAGCCATGACATAGAACCTTGTAGGAGTGAGCCTGCTCGCGATGGCGGTGTGCCAGTCAATTTCATCGAAGCTGACACACCGCCATCGCGAGCAGGCTCACTCCTACAGTTGATCGGGTGTCGGCTTGAGTGCGGTGGTGGATTTGCTGGTGTCATCGCTGGCAAGCCAGCTCCCACAGGGTTTTTGGTGTGCCTGAATATTCAGCCATTACACAAAACCTGTGGGAGCTTGCCTGCAAGCGATAGCGGTTGAACATTCAACCTTTCATTGACTGAAAGTCAGCTATCGCCAGCAGGCTGGCTCCTACAGTGATCGCTTTTCAAATAAAGATCTTCACTGTCCCTTGGCCGACAGCGGCGGTGTGCGCGGGGGGATCTGGCGTTTGTTGCCGGTGGATTCGAAGGCGGCGGCCAGGCGCAGCAGGCTGGAGTCGTCGTAGGCGCGGCCGGCGAAGGTCAGGCCGACGGGCATGCCGATGTCGGCCATGACACCCATGGGCACGGTGACGGTCGGTACGCCGAGGTGGCGGATCGCGAGGTTGCCGTTGGCCACCCAGATGCCGTTGCTCCAGGCGATGTCGGCCGAGGTCGGGTTGACGTCCGCGTCCGCCGGGCCGACGTCGGCGACGGTGGGGAACAGCACGGCGTCGAGGCCGAGGTTGTCCATCCAGTCTTCGAGGTCGGTACGCCGGGTCTGTTCGAGGCCGCGCAGGCCGTCGGCGACAGTGGGGATTTTATTCCACGGGGTGATGCCACGTTCGGCCATGCGCACATATTCGTCCATGCCGGCGGCCAGATCGCCTTCACGGTTGGGCAGGGTGCCCGGGTCGTGCGGGAAGATCTTCGGCCCATCGACGTCGACCAGACGATTGAGTTTCGGATCTCCGTTGGCTTGCAGGAAGTCGTCGAACGCCCACGCGGTGAGATCCCACAGTTCATGATGCAGAAATTCTTTCGACACCAGCCCACGGTTGAACACGGTCGGCGCGCCGGGGCGATCACCTTCGCAATTGGACACCAGCGGGAAATCGGTTTCGATCACTTCAGCGCCGGCCGCTTCCAGCGCCTGACGCGCCTGCTGCCATAGCTCGATCACCGAGGCGCGGGTGTTGATGCGCTGGCCGGTCGGGCCGCCGATGCCGGGGGCTTCGCTGGTGCCTGCCTCGGGATCGGCATTGATGTACATGCGCGGAATGGCGAAACGCTTGCCGGCCAGCGCTGCGCGGTCAACCGCCAGTTCGGCGTAGGACGCCGGGCGCACTTCGCTGACGCGCGGGATCGGCACCCACGGTTGCAGGCGCCAGAGGTCGCCACGGGTGTCCGGGTCTTCGGCGACCACCACGTCGAGCACTTCGAGCAAGTCGGCCATGGTGCGGGCGAAGGGCACGACCACGTCCATGGTCGGCGTCAGCGGCCAGTTGCCGCGCACCGAGATCACCCCGCGCGACGGCGTATACGCGCACAAGCCGTTGTTGGATGCCGGGCCGCGCCCGCTCGACCAGGTTTCTTCCGCCAGACCGAACGCGGCGAAACTCGCAGCGGTGGCGGTGCCGGCACCGTTCGACGAGCCGGAGGCGAATGGCGCGGTCAGGTAGGCGGCGTTGTAAGGGCTTTCAGCCCGGCCATATACGCCGCGCTGCATGCCGCCATTGGCCATCGGCGGCATGTTGGTCTTGCCCAGGCAAATCGCCCCGGCGGCGCGCAAGCGTTCGATGGTGAAGGCGTCGCGATGGGCCACCAGATCGGCGAAAGCCGGGCTGCCCGACGCGGCGGTCAGGCCCTTGACCAGATAACTGTCCTTGGCGGTGTAAGGAATGCCGTCGAGCGGGCCGAGGGTCTGGCCCTTGGCGCGGCGTGCATCGGAGTCGCGGGCCTCGTTCAAGGCTTCGGGGTTGCGCACCACCACGGCGTTCAGCGCGGTCGGTGTGTCGGGGCCGTCGTAGGCGTTGATACGCGCCAGATAGGCCTCGACCAGCTCGACCGCGGTGGTCTGGCCGGATTCAAGTGCGGCGCGCAATTGCGCAATGGACACTTCAGTGACTTCGATCATGCGCGCACCGCCGTTTGCGGTTGGGCGTTGTAGCAATAGCTGTTCATGGCAGTTCTCGTTGCACGGCTTCAGGCGACAAGGTTAAGACTGGCGCCTATTTAACACCAAGCTGCGTGCGGAGTAATCGGCGGAGTGGATGGGCAGCAGATTTTCTTCTTTTTCGTGGGCCTCATCACCAGCAGGCTGGCTCCCACAGGGGACTGCATTTGAGGCAGCAATAGGTTTCACAGGAATACTGCATGTCAGGCAGTCATGGGTTTGCCGGGATGAATGCATTCCAAATGTGGGAGCTTGCCTGCAAGCGATGGCTTTCTGTCAGGCGCTGGTTTTTTTGGTTGCTGTGTACATATCCGTTGCTGCGGTCACGGCGGCTTAGGGTTCCGCCCTCACGGCGGGTCACCTTTTCCAAACGCCGGAGTGCCGGCCCAGCAAAAAGGTAACCGAAAAGGCTTGCTCCTGCGTTCGGCCCTCGCAGGCTCGGGTCCCTTCGCTGCGGAATCGATCCGGGCGCAGCGGCTACGGTTTGCTTCGCTGCACCTCCTTCCGCTGTGTCCGACTTCGTCGTACGGTCGCTGCGCTCCCACACCCGGATCAATCCCTCCGCTCAGCCTTCCGATGTCGCTGGTTAGGCAAGATCAAGATCAACAGCACTCGAGCTAACGCTCATTGTTGAGTGGTGAGAAGCGCCGCATGGCTTTGGGATTTGTGGTGGATTCGCCCCTCACCCCAGCCCTCTCCCCCTGGAGAGGGAGCCGATTTGGGGGCCGTTCAAATCCTGAGTTCGACTCGGTGTTGCGCGTTGGCGCATCTCTTTCATCCACCCCGGTCAGTTCCCTCTCCCTACGGGCGGTCCGACGTTTCGGGAGGGCTAGGGTGAGGGGATCTGCAGGCCTACCGCGTTATCGTTCATCGCCAGCAGGCTGGCTCCCACAGGTCGACCGCATCCCAACTGAAAGAATGCGATCAAAATGTAGGAGCTTGCCTGCAAGCGATGGCGGCCGGTCAGCCGACACCACTGAAACTGACCCACCACGACCTCCAGCAAAATCACAACAGCTGAAAAAAACCATAAAAAAACCCCGCGACCGAATGATACGCGGGGCAAAAAAATTGGTTGGTTGCGGCCAACCAAAGGAGCTCAGTTACAACGGTTATTTGCTGGCAACGGTCTCCGGCTGCCAGCCGCCGCCGAGGGCTTTGTAGATGGCGACGATGCCGCGATACAGGTCGACTTCGGCCTGGGCCTGGCTGTCTTCGGCGTTCAGCCGTTCACGCTGCGCATCGAGCAAAACGAGGAAGTCGGTGGTGCCTTCGCGGTAGCGGATCTCAGCGAGGTCGGCAGCCTTGCGGCTTGATTCACTCTGACGGATCAGCGAGATCAACCGTTGCTGACGCTTGCCGTAATCGCTGAAGGCGTTTTCCGATTCTTCCAGTGCCAGCAGCACTTGCTGCTCATAGGTCGCCAGGGCGCCTTCGGCTTCGGCATCGGCGCCGCGCAAGCGGGCGCGCACGCTGCCGAGGTCAAACGCAGCCCAGGTGATGCTCGGGCCGAGGGCCCAGGCGTTGGCGGCC
>Ga0196970_1001710_pt1 | contig 13493 bp, 14 predicted proteins | sample S1v_513CmetaG_FD_148672 | JGI IMG/M metagenome (GOLD analysis project Ga0196970, IMG submission 148672) | Soil microbial communities from Anza Borrego desert, Southern California, United States - S1+v_5-13C | ecosystem: Environmental > Terrestrial > Soil > Desert | place: USA: California... | reverse complement strand
GACAGAACCTTTTCCGTTCGTTCCTCCAATATGAATCGAGCGAAACGATCGATGAGGGAACCCTAAACGAGCATCCAATCTCTTCATTGCATCAAAGGTTTTTATTCCACGGCCAGGGAAACTGAAAAGTTTTTCAATCGGATCCATCATCTTTTTAAAAGAGCCTCGAATGTAGCAAGATCCACCCAAGAACAACCGAGCTGAATCTGAGGTTTAAAACTGCCATGATAATCAGAGCCTCCTGTCGCAATCCAGGATTTCCTTTTCGCTAAGCTTATCCAAGAAGCTTCCTGATTTTTATTGAGCATTCCATAATAGCATTCAATTCCATCTAGAGGAAGAGATAGAAGCCTTTGCAACAGCAATCCTCCTTTAATAAAATGAGGATGAGCTAAAACAGCTTTTCCTTTTGCTTTATGAATTTGCTCTATGGCTTGAAGAGGGGTAAACTTGAAGCCGGAGACATAACAAGAAGCTCCGTCCTTTAAATAAAGATCGAAAGCTTCTTGAGGAGATCGAACGTATCCTTTTTGAACCATAAGATAAGCGATATGAGGTCTACCAATGCTTTTTTTAGTTTCAATCTTAAGGCTAAATGCAAATAACTCTTCTTCAGAAATAGATATGTTTTTCAAAGAGAGTTTCTTTAAGATCTCTCGATTTCGATTATTTCTAAAAGATTGAATCTCCTGCAAAAATTGTCTCAAACCCTCATGCTCTATATCAAAGCCGTATCCTAAAACATGAACGGCCGTAGAATCGAGTTCCGTAGAAATTTCCACGCCTGACAAAATTCGAATGGACAAACTTTCAGCCTTGTCAAAAAACTCAGGAGTATAGGCCAAAATGGTATCGTGATCGGTAATGGAGAGTCCTTGGAGATTTTGCTTACTGGCTTTATCTAAAATCTCTAAAGGGGCATCTGATCCATCAGAACAATTTGAGTGACAATGAATGTCTGCACGAAACGAATTAGCTATTGCCATGAATGACCTTAATTTCTACTTCTAACTGAATACCTGTTTGATCGTGCACTTTTTCTTGAATTTTTTGAATCAGGTCCAAAACATTTTGGGCGGTGGCTTGCCTCTCATTCACAATGAAGTTTGCATGGATTTCTGATATTTTAGCGCCTCCTACCGTAAGTCCTTTCAATCCACACTGCTCAATGATAGCTCCAGCGCTTAGTCCTTTTCCGGGATTGCGAAAAATACATCCTGCACTTTGCTCTTTCAATGGCTGGGTCTTTTTACGGTAATCTATAATTTGGAGTTGATTTTTACGAGCATCGACGCCAAGCTCAAGCTGAAATACAGCCGACACAATAGCACCTTTCAAAGTCTGAAAAGAAGAGAAGCGATAACCAAAAGAGAGATCTTCTTTTTTATACTCAACCAGTTTGCCATCTTCATGCAAATAAGAGACAGAGTGAAGCGAATCAAAAGTTTCTCTTCCATTAGCTCCCGCGTTCATAAAAATAGCGCCACCAATTGTAGCGGGAATCCCTGATGCGAACTCTAAGCCTGTAAGATTTCTCCGAGCGCTTTGTGATCCTAAAAGGGAAAAAGAATATCCGGACCCTACTCGAACGAAAGGGTCTTCCCAATGGCAGAAATTGATTTTATTTTGTAAGACCACACCAGGAAAACCTTGATCATGAAAAAGACAGTTCGATCCTTTACCTAGAATGAAAAAGGGAAGTTGTTCCTTTCGACAAAATTGAAGAGCTTCTTGCATCTCAGTTACAGTTTCTATAACTGAAAAATAACCAATAGGACCACCGATCCCAAAAGTTGAAAACTCAGAGAGAAAGCGATTCTTCTCTAACTTTAAGGCCATCTTTATATGCCGCATCTAATACTGCATTGACGAAATGGGCGCTTTCAGGAGATCCAAATTTACGAGTAAGACGTATCGTTTCTGCAAACGCAATGCGAGGCGCCAAAGTAGAATCATAAAGAATTTCATACAGACCGAGACGCAACAAGGTTTTTTCAACACTAGAAATCCTATCAAAGCTGTATTCAGTAGATGCTCTTGAAATTTTTTCGTCAATCTCTTCCAATTTATTTTGGATGAGTTCTACCTGCTTTTGAGCTTCTAAAACGGATCTCTTGGTGACTTTCAAATTGTCCATAATCAAAAAAACAGTTTCTTCTAATTCAGAACAAAGAAAATCATTTCTATACAGAAGTAAGAAGACAATTTCTCGAAATTTTTGTGGAGGCAATGCCATAAATCTCTCTTTAGGCGGCAAGTATAACAACTAGCGACAAAACAAATAAAGATCTGTTTTTGAAAAACTTCTCTCCCTTTTCTGTTAAAAAAATAATTTCACACACGTCTTGTAAAATATTTTTAAACACGCTATTTTAGATATGATTACCTGTGGAAAATGTGTGCTCGGCGTATTCCTCGATACAGAAACGAATGGATTGAATCCAAGAATCCATAAAATCATTGAACTCGCGTTTAAAATCGTTGATCTCTCAACTGGGATACTCAAAAAAGAATATCAAGTAATTATTTCACACCCTATAGAAGCTTGGGAAAAGAGCGACCCAGAAAGTCTTAACGTGAACGGTTTTAACTGGGATGAGGTCAGTAAAGGCAGACCTGAGTCTTTGGTAGCTCAAGAAATTATTGATTGTTTCACTCAATGGGGAATTCAAAGAAGAAAGGGAGTTTTCATATGTCAAAACCCCTCTTTTGATCGTGCTTTTTTCTCCGGCTTAATCGATGGTAACACCCAAGAACAACTGAACTGGCCGTATCATTGGCTCGATCTAGCCTCCATGTATTGGGCTCTTTTACTAGAAAAAGAGAAGACAATAGGCGGAAGACTACCCTGGGAAACAGGGCTTTCTAAAGATGCCATAGCCGCTTACTATCACCTTCCCAAAGAAGAAAAACCTCATCGGGCCATGAATGGGGTCAATCACCTTCTTTTATGCTACCAAGCAATTGTTGGCTTTCCCAAAAGGAAAAGCTAAGAATCAAAAAATCGACTGAGATTTTTTATTAAGATAGGTTCAAAAGACTGTTTTTAGAGAATTCCTATTTAAAGTACTATAGCTCGATTAAGCGTTCTTAACTTTGAAAGGAGCTTACAAAAAGTGCTTCGAATTTTATTTTTATTTGTATCAATCTTCTCTCTTTCTGTCGCTGAAGAGTGTCCTTTTTGTAACCCTTCTATTTTAGAGCATCAAAAATTTTACGAAGACGATCTTGTCCTAGCCCTCTATACGCACAAACCTATCATGCAGGGTCATTGTCTGATTATCCCCAAAAGGCATGTAGAGCGCTTTGAAATGTTGTCCGATGAAGAAGATGCACAAATCTGTAGGGTAATCAAGAAGGTAGATCAAGCAGTAACTGTTGCTTTTGAGACCTCTTCCTATCTTATTTTACAAAAAAACGGCCACGAAGTAGGACAAACTGTCCCTCATGTCCACTTTCACTATATTCCGCGTAAAGCCGGAGATGATTCCGTGTTAAAATTTCTTTTCAGAATGTTGCTTGTAAATGTACAGAGTCCTATTCAATCTGCTGAAATGGAGCAAATGGTAGGAAAAATGAAAATCGCGATGGATGAAGTTCTTGTTCAATAACTGGACTTATCCATCCTTACTTTTCCTTTAAAAACATGATAAATCCAAAAACCGTAGGCAAGCACTAGAGGAACTCCAATACAAGCTACAGTTAAAAGATTTTTCAAAGTTTTCTGGCTAGATGCTGTATTGTAAATCGTCAAACTATGAGTTAAAGGCTCAATGGTAGATCTCACAATCACAGGAAATGTTCCTACCCCGTAAAGAGCTAAAAGAAAAAAAATACTGATACAGGAAAAAATAAAGGCCCAGCCATCATGGCCCTTGGAAATTAAACGGGGGATATTCAAAATCGCCAATAAAGATAAACAAGGAAGAATGAGAAGATAGGGCATTTCTTCAAACCGCAGCGTCATAGCCGGCATGTGCATTAAAGTGGCTATAGTTACAAGAAAATAACAAATGAGAAAAAATACAATCGATCGAGTGACCCAATAACGGACCACTTCATGCGTTTCTCCCTCAGTTTTCATGGTTAGATAAATCGCTCCATGCATAGAAAAAAGAGCTACAGCCGTAATACCCACCATAATCGAATAAAGGCTAAAAAAGTCAGCAAATGTACCTACATAATCTTGAGTGGCATTGAGAGCAATGCCTTCGACCATATTTCCTAAAATGACACCTAAAACAAATGCAACAAGAATACTGGAAAAAGAAAAAACAACGTCCCAAGTAGTTCTCCAGGAAATCGATTCTATTTTACTTCGAAATTCAATCGCAACTGCACGAAAGATCAGACCTGCAATCAAAATCATCAAGAGAGTATAAAAACCTGATAAAACGGTCGCATAAACATTAGGAAATCCTGCAAACATCCCTCCAAGAACAATCACAAGCCAAACTTCATTTCCATCCCATACAGGTCCTATAGCATTGAGAAAAACGCGCCTTTGTAAATCATTTTTAGCAAAAAGGTGCAATGCTCCAACGCCTAAATCAAATCCATCTAATACGGTATAAAAAAGAACAGAGACAGCAATCACCGCATACCAAAACACTTCTAAGCTCATATCTTATTTTCCCCGTGTATTTAAAAGATCTCGATAAAGCTCATCATCTTGTAAATGAGTACCTTCAGGACCGTGTTTAATTTTCCGATCTAAAATAAAAATGAAAAGAGAAAAAAGAAGAATATAAATCATAACAAACATTGTAATGGATCCAAATACCTGACCGGAAGAAAGAGAGGCAGAAACTCCGTCAGAAGTGCGCAAAATTTTCCAAACAATCCAAGGTTGTCTTCCTACTTCAGCAGAAATCCAGCCTGCTTGTTGAGCAATATGAGGACAAAGAACAGAAAAGATCATGAACCAAAGAAGAACTTTTTTTTCTTCTAAATTTCCTTTAATCCAATACCAGATGCCTAAGGAAGCGATCATCAACATTAAAAGCCACATCGCTATCATGAGATGATACGTTTGGAAGACAACCCCTACATCAGGCCATTCATCTCGAGGAATTTGATCTAAACCTACAACAGGTGTTTTTGCATCATGGTGAGTTAAAAGACTTAAAGCTCCAGGTATTTGAAGGGAATATACCTTTTGCTGCTTTGTATCCACCCATCCTACCACTGAAATGGGGGTATGAGGCTCTGTTTTATAAACGCCTTCAAAAGCAGCCAATTTCGCAGGCTGAAATTTGGCAATTAAGCGAGCGCTGCTATCTCCAGAAATAAGTTGCAGAAGCAAGGTAATCATAGCCACAGTCAATCCAATACGCATCATAGGATGAACAAGAGCTTGATGACGTTTTTTCAATAAATAATAAGCGCTTACGCTAATCACAAAAAAAGCGCCCGTCATCCAGCAGGCTAAAATCACATGAACTAACCTATCTACAGTGGATGGATTAAAAACCATCTCCCAAAACTCAGTGATCACCGCTCGAGGACCTAGTGGAGTCTCTTCAATAACATGCCCTGCAGGTGTCTGCATCCAGGAATTGGCCACAATGATCCAGACAGCGCTAAAATGAGCTCCTAAAGCTACACAAATGGTAGAAAAATAATGGGTTTTAGGGCCCACTCGATCCCAACCAAAAAGAAGAACGCCTAAAAACCCAGCCTCTAAAAAAAAGGCAAAGATCCCTTCCGATGCTAACGCGCTTCCAAATACATCACCCACAAAGCGAGAGTATCTTGCCCAATTTGTTCCAAAAGCAAATCCTTGAACTAATCCTGTAGCCACACCAATAGCAAAAGTAAGAGCGAAGATTTTAATCCAAAATTCGGTCATTTCCCTGTATTTTAAATTTTTCGTCTTTAAGTACATTCCTTCCATGATTACAAGAATAAGACCTAATCCAATGCTAATGGGCGGATAAAGGTAGTGAAAACAAATATTCAAGCCGAATTGAATCCGAGATAAAAGGGTGATGTCCATACTTTAGCCAACTAAAAAGATGATTCCTTTCGGTTTTGTCTATTTTTTTGTTTAAAGTCAACTTATACCGAAAATAATTCAAGAATCGGCTGATAGCCGGGTTCAAAACATCGAAAATAGATCAAAATCAGTGGAGGTAGTATTTCCTCAATACAACTCCCACTGATTTTGATCTATTTTCGATAGTTTTCAATCCCAGCTATCAGCCGATTCTTGAATCATTTTCGGTATATACCGAAAATGATTCCCTATTTTCTTTGGCATTTTTCGTGTAGAATAGGCATAAATTCGTAGATCTTTCAGCAGAGATAAAAAAAAGCAAATCACTCTATTGCCAACAACCCCACCAAGCCCTACAATACCGAAATAGGCGGGTTTTTTAGATTTGACTCCTAATATCGATCTTCAAGGCTAACTGATCCGGTTGCTAAAATTTCTATAATCGCTGTGGTAGAGAAAAAGCGTCATGGGCTTTTTTCATTTAGTCACTCCCTTCATCGAAGTTATCATCATAGCTGTGATGATCAACTACCTGCTTTCCTTTTTTTGGAACACCAAATCCATGGACCTCGTTTTAGGATTTTTCGCTTTCCTTTTAATTCTTGGTGCTTCTAGCTGGTTAAGCCTACCGGTTTTACATAAAATCATGGTACTTGTAGGAAATGTTTTAGTGATCGCTATTATTGTGATTTTCCAGCCAGAGCTCAGGATGGCTCTTTCCAAGCTCAGCCTAAAAGGAAAACGGCATAGAGAGCTTACTGAATTTGATAAATTTTTAGATCAATTGGCCGGCTCTATCTACCGCATGTCAGAAAAGAGAATTGGCGCCCTGATTGCAATGGAAAATGAAGATTCTTTAGAAGAATATGCTCAAAAAGCCGTCATGCTAAACAGCGAATTTTCTCCGGAACTTCTAGAAACTATTTTTGCGCCCAATACCCCTCTTCACGATGGAGCTGTCATTCTTAGAGATCAAACAATACTGGCTTCCGCCGTGATTCTTCCCTTAGCGGAAGATCCTTCTCAGCTAGCTAAATCCATGGGAACACGTCACCGAGCAGGACTCGGTTTAAGTCATATGACAGATGCTTTAGTCATTGTCGTTTCTGAAGAAACAGGCAAAGTCTCAATTGCTCGAGAAGGGATCATGACTCGAGGCGTAAAAATTGATCGATTTAAAGGAATCATTCGCAGTATCTTTAATCCGCCAACAAAATTAAACTTACAAACGAAATTCAATTTTTTAGAATGGCTTAAAACGTGATCACTTTATTAAAGTCTCTATTGATAGAAAACTGGCCTAGAAAAATATTATCGCTTATTTTAGCGATGATTATCTGGATTGTTTTAAGTCATTCGATGACTACAAGTAAAGTCATCCCTAACGTTCCTATCCGCGTAGAAAATATTCCCTCTGAAAAGACCATTGAAGGGATGCAAATGGGCGGTATTTTAAAAAAGAAAGTAACCCTCACACTTTATGGCAATAAAACTTCTCTTGAAGAAGTCTCAGCTAAAGATCTCGAGGTCATTCTCGATGCATCAGGAAAAACAAGTGAATGGACAACAACCGTTACAAAAAAACACATAGCGAGCTTAAATCCCGACTTCGATGTGAACAAAGCCATTTCTCGAGTCTTACCAGTAGAGGTTAGCGTCAAGCAAACAAAGCTAGTGACTGAAAAAGTACCCATCCACATCACTTACCCTATTGGAGAGGCTCCTAAAGGATATCAATTCCTCGACATTTGGCCCTATCAACTTCATATCAACGTAACAGGCCCTGAAGACGCAGTCAAAAGAATGAAAATCCGAGGTCTTAAGCTTACTTTCAATCTTCATGATATTTCAAAAGCTGAACTCGACACCCTCCAATCGAATAAAGAAAACGGCCAGACAGACGAAATCAGCTTTTTTGTTCCTAATTCTTGGAAAAAAATCAATGCACCGCTCATATCAGATACTCCTATAGAAATCGATGACCCTCAGGCCAATGGGCTTCGCATTAATTTCTCTCGCGAAGATCTTTTGTCTTTAGGAACGTCCATCCCCGTAACTGTTTTCTTTCCTCCTAAATACTCCAATACGCTCAATCCAGAAACTTACACTTTGGCTACAGGCGATTTTTTAGCTAAGAAAAATGGAATCAAAATGATCCAAACTCCTCTTTATGCTCAAGGAGTCAGCCGCTTATTTTTAGATCTTGTGAAAGACATGATTCAAATCGTGATTGTAGCAGCTCCCAAATCAGAGAGAGAAACCCTCCTTTGGAATGTTCAATTCATGTATCCTCATGAACTAGAAGATCGCTATGTAACCAAAGTCATGTCAGAGCCGAATAATGATGAGCTCGATGATATCCAACCTTATTTACGTGAAGATTATTTACGCAACCGCTTTAGAAGTTATATGAGTAGATTCCGGCTTTATACTCCGAACAACAAAAAACTCTCTTTAGACATTCAACTACAAGCCAATACGATCTCAGTGACTCCTAAAAACTATCCATAATGTTCAAATCTAAAAAAGTTATTCTGCTAAAACCGGGAGCTAAAAACCAAGGCGGCCTAGAAAAATATGCCCATAGAATTGCCTTAGCTTTTGTAGAAAAAGGAGCTCAAGTCACCTATTTATCTACTGGAGAGCCCCCTAAAAATATCTCGGGAGTCGACTTCCAGTCGTTGCCTGTAAAAAGCTGTCTATCAGTGCTAAAATTAAGGCAATTCGATGCAGCTGTAAAAAAATGGCTGACAATTCACACAGCCGACATTATTTTTGGCTTAGATCGCAACCGAGAACAAACCCATCTTCGCGCCGGCAATGGGGTTCATGCTGCATTTTTAAAAAGTAGACTCTTATCTGAAGGAAAAACAAAATATTATCTCTCGTTGGCAAATCCCCTGCACCGACAAATCTTATCCATTGAAAAAGAAGCTTATTCCCACCCTAGATTAAAAAAAATTTTCACTAACTCAAAAATGGTCCGTAAAGAATTGATCGATTATTACTCTATTGATTCGAATAAAATCCAAGTCGTTTACAATGGAGTCGAATGGAAGGAAATGGAGCCTGACTTTACCTGTTGGAAAGAAGCTAAAACTGCAGCCTTAAAAAGGCATAATCTCGATCCCAATTCTTTCCATCTTCTTTTTGTAGGCCATAGTTATTTAAGAAAAGGACTAGATCCTCTTATTGAGGCATTAAGTCGTTGGAAGTTTCGCGATTTCCAATTATCAGTAGTAGGAAGCGAAAAGAGATTGGATCAATATAAAGAGAAAATAAAAAAGTTAAATATGGAAAGACAAATCCATTTCTTTGGGCCCCAATCTAAGATCACTCCTTTTTATCAGATGGCGGACGCTCTTGTAATCCCCTCCTTTTACGATCCCTTCGCTAACGTCACTCTAGAAGCTTTAGCTATGGGAGTTTTTGTAGTATCTTCAAAAACCAATGGAGGACATGAAATCTTAAACGAGCAAAATGGAGCGATCATTGAAGATCTTTTAGATTCAGAATCCATTCTCAATGCTCTCAATCAAGCTCTTAAGCTTAAGAAAACGGAACCTAGAGCTTTGCAGATCAGACAAAGCATTTCCTATCTCGATTTTTCCCATCAACTCAATCAACTCATCACTGCTTGTGGATAAAGAGAGCCTTATCTATTTTTTCATCCGTTTAAGCTCCTATCCATTTCGATGGATGTCCTATTCGTGGATTCGAAAATTGGGGAACCTTTTTGGAGTTATTTGCTTTCATTGCATGAGAAATTTTCGCAAAAGGACTCTCAGCAATTTGGCTTTAGCTAAAGATCTTTCTTTATCTCAAAAGCAATTGATCCAAATAGCTAAAGAGTCTTTTCAAAATCTCGCTACAATCTGCCTAGAATATCCGAAACTCGATTCTGAAAAAAAGCTCTCTTCTAATATTTATTGTGAAAATCCTGAGATTGCGGACGCCTTACATAAACAAGGCCAAGGAATTATCTTTTTTTGCGGTCATCAAGCCAACTGGGAAATCCTTTTTTTAGAAGGCACCACACGCATGAAGGGAATAGCAATTGGCAAACCCATTCAAAACAAAAAACTCTATCATTGGATTCTTTCTATTAGAGAAAAATACGGGGGTAAAATCATAACACCTCGCAATGCAGTAGCTCAAGGTCTCAAAGCTTTACGAACAGGCCATTTTCTAGGGATTGTCGGAGATCAGGCCATGCCCAGCAGCGGCTATTCATTTCCTTTTCTCGGAAGAAAGGCCTGGACTTCGACGGCCCCTGCTCTTTTAGCGCACAAAACCAATAGTCCTATTATTTTCGCTTCTACCAAAAGAACTTCTCAGGGCTACCGGATTCATTACGGCGATCCTATCTGGCCAGACACTTCTCAGCCTGTGGAAAAAGAAGTTATAAGAATCATGGACCAACTCTTAAGCGCTCTAGAGGAAAGCATAAAAAAAGCTCCGGGAGAATGGCTCTGGCAACATAATCGATGGAAACAACAAACTCCCAAAACGATTTATAAAAAATTTCGACATGATTCTCTTTGTATTATTTTACCTCAAGATGAAAGCGAATTTTATTCTTTATATGAAACGCTTCCCACACTCAAAGAAATCTATGCAGCCGATTTTCTCTGCCTTCTACTTCCTTCCTCTTTTCGACATCTGCCTTTAATCGAGGCAAACCAAGTGATTTACTATTCGAACTTAAAAGAAGCCTTTCTTCCCGATTTTCGCTTTAAGCTTATTTTTAACTTTACGAATCATGCATCTATTTCTCGTCACTTTAAAAAATTAAGCGCGATTGAAATTCTTGATTTACCTACATTAAAAAAATTAGCAAAACCTCATCTTCCAATTAGCTTAGAGCATAATTTACCTGAGATTTTTAAAAGAGCTCTTTGCCGACCAGGATCTTTATGGATAAAGGAAGCAGAACATGCCCGTTGATCGTTTTTATTTGAATGCTCCTCTTTTAAAAGGCGAAATCGTATCTCTTGAAGATTCGGAGCACCATCATTTAAGCCACGTAATGAAACTTCATGTAGGAGAAGAGGTTGAGCTCATCAATGGACAAGGAATTTTAAGCTCGGCAAAAATCACCGAGATCCAGAAAAAAAAGAGCTTATTGCTTATTTTATCTTCAGAAAAAAAAGCACCTCCTGTGCCGCGTCTCATCTTGGCAATTCCTCTTATGCGTCTTTCCAAACTCGAATGGGTGATTGAAAAGGGAACTGAACTTGGAGCCGATCTATTTCTTCTATTTCAAGCCGAATATTCAGAAAAAGAAGGGCTTTCTGAAAATCAACAAGAAAGACTCCACAACCTCTGCATAGCTGCCTGCAAACAGTCAGGCAGACTCTATATTCCATCTCTAGAACTAGTTCCTCATTTAGAAAGTATTTTTAAACACAAAGCTCTCTTTCTTTTTGGCGATACAAGACAAAATGAATCTAAAGAAATCCCGAAAAGCGATTGCCTCGCTTTCATTACAGGGCCGGAACGGGGTTTTTCTAAACAAGAAGTGCAACTGCTTAACAAAGAAGCTGTGAGTTTCAAACTAAATACAAACATATTAAGAGCAGAAACTGCACCTCTTGCTGCTATAAGTCTTTTAAGCAGACTACGTTTTTAAAAAATTAGGGCGTAGGAGTTAATCCAAGAGCTAAGCATGCAGCATGACATGCCGGGAGAAATCCTCCCCAAGTCATGACAGCACAAGCCGCCATACAGCCTGCCCATGTCATAGGTCCTCCATCTGCTCCCGGCAAGTTTGCTAAGGCCCCAAGAGCCACTGCCGTTACAACTAAACTCCGATTATTAGCCAATACATTAAGAGAAGAAGTTGCCCTTTGAACAATTGAAGATGAAAGTGATGTTGTGTGTTGAATTGATGTCATAATTTACTCCTTTGTTTCTAAAGCGAAAATATATTCCAAGAAACTATCAAATTTATCCACCAAAAGAAAAAAAACCAGGCAGCGACAGTACCTTTTTTTTTCCTTTATAGACAAGCCATTTTTGAGGATTAAGCATTACTTCTTTCCCCCCTCATAGAGTAGTTTCTCTACATTTATTTGATACATAGCAGGAATTCAATATGTTTTACTAACAAAATCTTTACATTTCTTTAAAGATTCTTTATTCTTACAGAAGAATATTCCCTGTTTTTAACATTAGCAATCACTGAACTATTCCCGATAAATGAGCAAAAGTCCTAAAGAAAAGTGCGTGTACTACTAAAAATCGATTATTAGTCGTTGCGCCTCCAGAAGAAACTTCTTTAGGAACGATTGAAGAGACAAACGGTATGGATGAAATTACATTCATGATTTACTCCTTTGCTTCTGAAGGGAGGATATAATGCAATAAATCCAAAAATTTATCCATCAAAAGAAAAAACTAGACAACTGGGAGCTTCTTCCCCTTTATAGACAAGCCCTCTTTGAGGGTCGAGTGTGACTTCTTCATCTTCTTGCAAGACGGTCATAGCTCCATCAGCTCGATACATAACAGGAATCTCAAATGTTTTGGCAATGAGAGCTGCATACTTCTCAGAAGATGTATCCCCAATGTAATTTTGCAAAATCACACCGGAGGCTCTTTTTAAAGAGGGAAGAAATGAACTATCGCAATGAGAAATAACGACGATTTTCCCCTCTAACGACTCAGAATCTCGGCCTTCGGGAGAAAAAAGAAAAGAAACTTTTCCTCTTACTTTAGACCCAAATCCTTTATGCCCTCGCACCAAAACATTACCGATGCTCTCCACTACCATCATGTTTGTAGAGCCCTGCTTGCCAAAAGGGGTGCCTGCCATTACAACCACAACATCTCCAAAAGAGATAATCCCTTGAGAAAGAGCATAGCTAGAAGCTGCTGCAAAAGCCTGTTTTGCATTCCTGCAATCAGGAGATAGCACAGGGATCACCCCCCAATTAGAAGCCAACTGATGATAGACTTTTTCAGAGGCGGTGACCGCTACAATTGGCATTTCAGGGCGAAAACGAGAAACAAAGCGAGCTGTCCTACCTGTATGGGTAAAAGCAAAAATAGCTTTAGCATTCGCACTATAAGCTGTCTTAACGGAGGCCAAAGCTACAGCTGAAGCTAAATCATGATAGTCTCTTTCAGAATGCTGCTCAAAAAATAGGCGATAATTAAAGTCGCTCTCTGTTTCTTTGGCGATACTACTCATACACTGAACGGCTTCCACAGGATATTTCCCCATGGCCGTTTCGCCAGAGAGCATAATCGCCGAAGTTCCATCGTAAATTGCATTCGCTACATCAGAGACCTCGGCACGCGTAGGACGGATATTTGTAATCATCGATTCCAACATTTGGGTCGCTGTAATCGAGGGCTTGCAAGCCTGAAAACATTTCCGGATCATCATTTTTTGCAATTGAGGAACACGTGCTAGATCCAACTCAACGCCCAGATCTCCTCTAGCAATCATGATTCCATCGGCTGCCTGCACAATGCTATCGAAGTTCTC
>Ga0196970_1001708_pt1 | contig 13501 bp, 27 predicted proteins | sample S1v_513CmetaG_FD_148672 | JGI IMG/M metagenome (GOLD analysis project Ga0196970, IMG submission 148672) | Soil microbial communities from Anza Borrego desert, Southern California, United States - S1+v_5-13C | ecosystem: Environmental > Terrestrial > Soil > Desert | place: USA: California... | reverse complement strand
GAGCCCGCGCTACCACTGCTCCGGGCTGGACGCCGGCGGCGCGGCGACAGGCAAGAGCGGGTGCGTGTCGGTGCGGCAGGACTGGGTCGACGACTACATCACCGACATGGTCGTGCATCGCCTCAGCCAACCCGACCTGCTTTCCCAGGCGGTCGTGCAGGACGATGCCGTGGTGATCATCGCCCAGGCCGAGGCGGATGCGCTCCGAGCGACGCTCGATGAGGCGTATGAGGGGTACAAGCGGAAGATTCTCACGCTTGACCAGTATGGCGAGCGGAAGTTGGAGCTTACATCGCAGATCGAAGCGGCTGAGGCGGCGGCGCGGAACATCGGCATCCCGCCCATTCTCAGGACGTTCACCGGCATGCTGGGGGCGTCAGACCGATCGACGGCAGAGGCCCTGGTCCGCGAGATGTGGGCCGGGTTCCCGGTTTCAGGCCGGCGGGACGTCATCCGGTCGCTGTTCTCCGAGCTCAAGCTCAAGCGAGGAGTCCGGGGGACGCGTCAATTCGATCCTGCGCGCGTGGGGCATGAATGGCGGCGGTGGGCGCCGTCTGAGAGTTGACTTCACGAAAGAACGACCCCGGGCCGGTCCCCACTGGCCCGGGGTCGCTGCTTTCCTAGGAGAACGGTGTCGGACCGGTGAGCGAACTCGGGTCGGACTCGATGAGGAGGCCGCGTAGGTGCGCGATCTCCTCTGCCATCTCCTTGTTCTGGCGCTCGATCGTTTCAACGCGCTTACATGCCTTGCCGAGCTTCGCCATCGCCAGCCTGAAGTCTCGTCCGCTGGCTTCTGTGTGGGCTTCGACCAGCTTGACGAGTGCATCGTGGCGGGCGTCGAACTTGTCGCAGATGCGGTCGGCGACGCGGAAGAGCGCGAGGTACAGCCAGTACGCCAACGTGGCGCAGAGCAGCCCGAGCCAGGCGTTCATGAGGACGGACTGGTAGACGTGGGGGACGACCGCGTCTCGCAGGTGGATGAGGACGAAGATGGTCGCGCCGAGTGCCGGCAGCGCGCTGAGAATGAACTTTTTGGTAGGGAATGGTTTGGGGGTCGGTTCCTGGTCGGACATCGGCGGCGCTCCGTTGGGCCTATGTGAATGTGAGTGTGCCAGCACCTTACCCAGAACGCTACGTGTCGGATAGGTGACACGCAATTCGGCCGAACGGCTAGTTGATCCCGACCGCCAGGGCTGCAACCACTCGCGCGCGATAAACGTGTGGACGCGTCACTCGATCGGGTGACCGACGTCCGGTCAGGACTCTTCGTCCTGTGCGGCATCCAGGTCGCTCAGGAGTTCGGCGATCTCCTCATCCATCAGGCGCAGTTCCTCCCGCTGGCGCTTGGCGCGGACGTAGGCACGCTCCAGCCGGCGGCGCTCCTCGGACGGGGGGTTCCGGTCGAGGATGGCCTTGATGAGCCTGATCTGTCGGTCAAGCGGGGATTCCGGCAGTGGGAGATCGGCTCGCTTCGGCGAGGGCTTGCCCCATCCGAGGATGCGGTACGGAATCTCCGGGTCGAGTCCGAGGCTCTTGCAGAACTCATCGAGGTTCACAGGTCGTGGCATATTGCCGGGCTTGGAAATCTTCTTCCACCGGTACCAGGTCGCGCGCTCAATGGAGGATCGCTCGACAGTCGTGTCGGTGTTCCATCCGTAAAGTCGCTTCTTCTCCGCGGCAACCCAGTTGAGCCAGCGGGCGAACTCTTGCTCGCGCTCCATCAAGTTGTCGTGAGGTTGCGACATGGTTCGAGCATATGCCCTCTTCAAATGCCTCAACTCGAAGGTCGACAACTTGTCGCGAGGTTGCAACGGCGTCTGACGGAACGGTCGCGTCCTTGCGCTCACGCGCTCGAGGACACGCTCAGTTCGGTGGGAAGTCGTCGGGATCATGACCTCATCCTATGTCGCATGGTTGCGACAGCACTCATACTTTCGGCCAGGTTCAACTGTCCGAAAACTTACAGTCGCATGGTTGCGACTATGGATGCGACCGGCGTAGAGTCAGTCGCATGGTTGAGACAGTTGAAGTCCGCGATAGTCGCACAGGTGAGACTATCGAGTGCTACTACCTCGACGACGCCGTCAACATCACCGGTTACTGCCGGCGCACCATCGAGCGCCGCGTCGAGGAAGGCCGGGTCGCTCGATTCCACCACCGGGGGCTGACTGTGCATCCCGTCGAGCAGATCAACTCGCTCCGCGTGCGGCGCGACGGCGTCGGCCCCGGCGGCGCGAGACCCAACCCGAAGCCCCGGCCGACCACAAACCCCAAAGGCGGTGCCCAGTGACGACCGAACCCCAGGCCAGATATCCGCAGCTCGCACCTGAAGTCGAGCGCCGCATCGTCGCCATGATGCGCCTCGAGCTCCCTAAGGCCGCAGAACGCCTCGCCGCTCGTGAACGGGCGAAGGCCGCCGAGCACGTCCGGGCCGCTTAGACCACTCCCCGCCGAGCAATCGACAGTGCCGCCCCCACGGGGGTGGGGCGGCACACCAAAGCACTACAGCCAAAAACGAGAGATGCCCCGGTCGCGGTAACGACCAGGGCGGATCTCCAGGACCTACATCGAAAGGACGTCCTGATGATCACTGCACAGAAGCCTACCGAGACCGCCGAGGCGCAGCAAGGCGACGTGACCCCGGTCTACAGCAACCCGGCCGCCGAGGTCGTCCGTGTCGACGCGCTGGACTGCCAGGCACCGGCCGGGCACCGCATTGGCGACCGCATGGTCTGCACCCATCACCGCATCGAAGTCCTCCACGCCTACTGGGAGACGGACTCGAACCTCGCCCTGTTCGAGGTAGACGAGGCCGCCGGCTACCGCTGCGGCGAGACCTTCCCGGCGGTGACGCGATGAACGACGACACCACCATCCTCTCCTTCGTGGCCCCGGCGCCGCTGGCGATCACCGAGTCCACCGAGGAGACCGAGGTCGAAGCTCTCCTGGCGGACATCGACGACCGGGTCTCCGGACTCCGCCGCTTGGTCGCATCCCGTGGGGACGACTCCGCGCGGGCCGCGCTCCTGGAGGAGCTGGGACGGCTCGTTGCTGACGCCCAGCAGTTCGCTGCTCACCTCGCCGAGGTCGAGCTGGCCGCGAAGGACGCCGTGAAGGACGCCCCGTTCGCGGGCTGGCTGACCGCTCCCGGGGGTGACCAGCGATGAACCGCTCCGACTGGACCTTCATTGGCGTCCTCGCCCTGTTCCTCCTGATGATGTTCGCCGCGGCCTTCGGCTACCTCGTGGTCATGGGGGTGGTCTAGGTGGACATCGAGCTGATCGTCGAGACCGTGAAGGCCGCGTTCTGGGTCGTCGTGGGCGGGTGCGTTGTCGCCGCCATGGTGTGCCCGCTGGGGGGTCGGACCTCATGATGCGACTCGTTGCGGCCGCAGTGGCCCTGCTGGTGATCGCCCAGATCGCCGTCTACTCCCCGCGAGCACTCCCGTCGATGATCCTGGCCGCCGCCTTGGTGGTGGCGATCCTGGCCGTCGAGGAGACCCGGGTGCACCGGGCCCGCGACGCCGAGGACTACGCCCGAGAGCGCGTCTGCCATCACGGCGGCACGGACTTCCAGGCGGGCGACGGCGACGACTACGCCCGGTCCCAGGTCGGGAGGAAGCGATGAGGCACCGCCTGCTCCTGCTGGGCCTCCTGGTCCTGACCGTCGTCGGGGTCGGCGTGTCCGCCCCGTCCGAGTTCCCTCCCGGGTCGTCGATGGCGGTCGTGGAGTCGACTGCCGGGTTCGTCCTGGCGGGCCTGCTGGTCCTGCTGTGGGCGTGCTGGGCCCGAGCCGAGAGGCGGCAGCCGTGACCGTTGCGCAGTTGACCACCGTCGCCATCGTTCTTCTCCTCGCCGTCCTTGCCGCGGTGTTCATCGCCGCCCGCAGGTCGCGGCAGGTCGAGGAACCGACCCGCGAGTACGACGTGCTCGATCTGGACTCGCTCGGTACCCGCCAGTCCCGTCAGATCCACGGCTGCACCGCTACGGAGCTCGCTGCCGAGCGGGCCGCGACCACGCGGGCCGAGGAGTGGGAGTGGGCCCGCATCACGCAGGACCTGTCCTGCGACGCCGATTTCCGCGCCATCGCGTCCCGGCTCGAAGCCGAGTTCCCCTCCCCCTGACCACCACTCGGCGGGCCCCGTCCCCAGGCGCGGGCCCGCCACCACCTGAAAGGCATGAGATGACCAGCGATTATCAGAAGCACATTGACATCGCCAACGGCCTGCTCGACACCGCCGATTCGCTCGGTGGAGTCTCGTCCACCGAGACGGCCTTGGCCGCCGCACAGGTCCACGCCACGCTCGCTGTTGCCGCCGCAATCCGGAAGGGCAAGCGCGCCGCCCAGGCGGACTCCGAGAAGGTGCCCGCCTACCGCCATCACCTCGAAGTGAGCATCGACGGGGGCTGGGCCTCGATGCCGATGTTGGGCAGCGCGGGTGCCCGCGTCCAGGTCGGAACGCTGTCCGGGCGCCACGACGAAGGCGTGTTCCTGACCGCCTACAGGCCCACCGAGAACCTGGAAGTGCAGATCTCCTTCAAGGAGGCCGCGAAGCTGGCCGAGCAGATCCAGCAGCTCTCCCGGTTCCACCAGCTCCGGGCCGGTGAGTCGAAGTGACCACCGACATCGAGCAGTTCCAGTTCCCCGTTACCGGGCAGTCCGTCCGCACCGCCGAGCTCCACGGCGCGCCCGCGGTCGTCGCCAACGACGTGTGCGCGGTGCTCCAGCACTCGAACCCGCGGCAGGCCGTTGCGAAGCTCCCCGACCACATGAAGGGTGTCACCGAAGTTGACACCCCTGGTGGGCCCCAGCGCATGACGGTCCTGACCGAAGCTGGCGTCTACCGCCTCGTGATGCGATCCAACCTCCCGGCCGCCGAGGCGTTCCAGGACTGGATCGCCGAGACCGTCCTTCCGGCGATCCGCAAGACCGGCTCCTACACCGTGGCGACCCTTCCGGACCTCACCACGGCCGAGGGCGTCCTCGCGCTCGCCGAGCGCTTCGCGGAGACCGCGCGGGACCTCGTGGAGTCCGAGCAGGCGCGCCGCGAGATGGAGCCGAAGGCCGTCGCCTACGACGCGTTCCTCTCCGCTGGGTCCGGCGACCGCCTCGTCCGGCAGGCCGCGAAGGAACTGGGCCTCAAGGAGATGGACCTGCGCCGGTTCCTGCTCGACCAGAAGCTCATCTTCTGCCGTGAGGCCCCTTGCGGCGCGAAGCAGTACGAGCCGTACGCCGCGAACGCGAAGCACTTCAAGCCCGTCGAGAAGGTCGTCGAGCACACGTGGGGCACCTGCGCCCACTTCACCCTCTACATCCGGCCGTCCGGTATGGACCTCGTCCACCGCCGCCTCGTCGCCGAGAACTCCCGCTACCAGGCCGCCATCGCGGCCACCGCTCAGAAGGGTCTGTAGCCATGACCATGATCGACAACCACGGAACCGACTGGCACACCACCGCCGCCGACGCCCGTGACGCCGAGCTCGCCGACCTCCGCCGCCGCCTGGCCGACGCCGAGACCGAACGCTGCGACAACGCCGCGGTCATCCGGCGCGCGATCGACGCGCTCGCCGCCGACTACGCCGAGGCCGCCGCCGTCGCGAAGGACGCCGCCGACGACCCCGACCAGTACGCGGCGATGCTCCTGACCGGGCAGCGCAACGGTGTGCACCGCGCGTACGCGCTGCTGCTGCGCGCCACCCTCGTCTACGGCTCCGTCGATGAGGCCGCTCGCCGCATCGCCGAGGGCACCGCGTGGGGCCAGACCGACAAGCCCGAGTACGGGGCCGACGGGTTCACGCCCCTGTGCGAGATCGGGCCGTTCTAATGACGAACCCCTTCGCTCCCGCCACCCGCGAGGCCGCTACGGCCCGGATCGCCCTGTGCGGGCCCTCCGGTTCCGGCAAGACCTACACGGCGCTGACGCTTGCCACCGCCATGGCCGACAAGGTCGCCGTCGTCGACACCGAGCGCGGCTCCGCCTCGAAGTACGCGCCCGGCAAAGCCGGCGACGGCTTCGCGTTCGACACGCTCGCGCCGGTCGCCTTCGACCCGAGAGGCCTCGCGAAGATCCTCGGCGAGGCCGCTGCGGCCGGGTACGGCGCGGTCGTCGTCGACTCGCTCACGCACTACTGGTCCGGCCCCGGCGGGATCCTCGAGCTCGTCGACAACGCCGCGGGCAGCTCCCGCTCTGGGAACTCCTTCGCCGCGTGGAAAACCGTCCGCCCCTACGAGCGCGAGATCATCTCGGCGCTTCTGAGCTTCCCCGGGCACGTAATCGTCACGATGCGCACCAAGACCGAATGGGTCATCGAAGAGGACGAGCGCGGGAAGAAGAAGCCCACGAAGATCGGCACGAAGCCGGAGCAGCGCGAGGGCATCGAGTACGAGTTCGACATTGTCGCCGACCTCGACCAGGAGAACACCCTCACCGTCACGAAGTCCAGGTGCTTCGAGCTGTCCGGGGCCGTCGTCCGCAAGCCGGATGCCGACCTGGCGAAGCAGATCACGGAGTGGCTCGACGGCGGCGTGGACCTGCCCGACGCGAACGACTACCGCGACCAGGCCGTAGAGGCCCACGCCGACATCGATGCGCTCCGCGCCCTACTCGCCGAGGTCAAGCGCCGCCAGCTCTTCGGCGCGCAGGTCGAGAACGAGAACGGCGACATCGAGCCCCTCGGCGACCTCATCACCCGCTACGGCACCGAGCAGGCCGCCCTCAAGAACGGAGCCTCCGAATGAGCGACACCAAGAACACCGACACCGTGACCGTCGTCAGCATCCCGAAGCTCGCCCGCCGCGCCGTCGCCGCGAAGCTCGTTGCCGACAACATCAAGGACATCGAGAAGCAGGCGAAGGCCGAGCTGCTGGAGGCCTGCCAGAAGACCGGAGCTCGGACGCTCGATGTCGCCGACGACGACGGGACGCCGCTCGCGACCGTGTCCAGAGCAGTCGGGAAGGTGAAAGCTGCCGTCACCGACCAGGACACATTCGACGCCTGGTTGGAGAAGAACTACCCCGAGGCCGTGACCGAGACCGTCGTCAAGCAGATCGACCCTGACATGGTGCTGCGGCTGCTCAACGCCGCCACGAAGGTCGGTGCCGCCGTCGACATCGCCACGGGCGAGGTCATGCCCGGCGTCGAGATGAAGGGCGGCGGCACGTACATCACCGCCCGGCCGACCGCCGAGGCGAAGGCCCGCATGAAAGACCTGCTCGCCGACTCGCCCCTGCTGGAGCTGGCCGGGGGCGAGTCCGGTGAGTGACCGCATGACCATCCGCCGCATCACGATCAAGCACCCCGGCGGCTACGTGGAGCGGCAGTGGGCCGCGCACTGCCCGTGCCCTCCCACACCGATGCTCTACCGCACCGAGCGATCCGAACCCGCATTCGCGTGGGCCGCCCGCCACCTCGACCGCTACCACCCGAAGGGGGCGCAGTGACCACCAAGACCGGCCCGTCCCAGGCCATCCGGCAGCTCGTCATGGAACGCGACGGGTTCCAGTGCGTCCGCTGCGGGAACGTCGTCTCCGGCGAGCCCGGCAGAGACTTCTCCATCCAGCACCGCATCCCCCGCGGCATGGGCGGCTCCCGCGACCCGCGGCTCAACATGCCCGCCAACCTCATCCTGTTCTGCGGCTCCGGCACCACCGGCTGCCACGGGGAGGTCGAGTCGAAGCGTCTCGAGGCCCGCGAGTCCGGGTTCTCCCTGTGGCGGTCCCAGGACCCCACGGAGGTGCCGGTGACGGTCGCGATCTGGCCGGCGTCCGACAACTCACCCGCGTTCACCGTCTCCTACTTCCTCGACGACCTCGGCGGACGCACGGAGGTGCCCTATGAGTGAGTTCAGCCGCTGGGGCATGACGATGCGCACCCCGGCCGGCCCCGTGGATCTGGTGCCGCTGTACCGCCGCCTGGACGGCGACATGGAGGTCAGGGTCGTCGACGACGAGCGCGACGCCGCGGTCCTGGCGTTGACGCACATCGAGGTGCCGATCACGCAGATAACCAGGGTCCTCCACATGGCGCACCGCGACGTGCTGGGCATCCTGGAGCAGCACGGCATGGAGCCGGTCTACGTGCCGGAGCTGTTCGCTTGGACCGGCGTCGCCCAGACATCGAGCAAGCAGCGGCGGACCAAGCGTCTCGCTGAGCGCATCGAGGTCGACGGGCGACCGTTCCACCCGCACGCCCCGCACGGCACTGAGCTGGGCTACACCGAGTTCGGCTGCCACTGCCATGAATGCCGGCCCGCGCACGCCGCGAAGCTCCGCGCCGACCGGGACAAGAAGCGCATGGCGGTGGCGGCATGAGCATGGACCGTGAAGCCCTCGCCGAGGACACCCTCCAGCGGTACTGCCTGCCGCTGGTCTCCAAGGTGCGCGAGGAGGACCCCGAGGACTGGGGGCCGTGGCTGGCCGCCATCCCCGCCGACCGCCTCCAAATCACCGCGATCCTCCTCGCCGCGCTCGTCCCCGTGGATGAGCCGGTGTCCCGCCTGGCCGGGTGGGCCCGCTACCGCGCCCTCATCGAGGGCGGTGCGGCGTGAGCGACCAGATGTTCAGTGCGCGCCTGCGCGAGAAGCGCTGCACCGGGAAGCGCCGGTTCACCAATGAGACCGACGCCCGCGCCGCGGCCCGTGATTCCGCCGTCGTCTACCAGGAGCCGTACGAAGCATGGGGCACGTACGAGTGCCAGTTCTGCAAGGGCCACCACATCGGGCACAACCGGGGATGGAAGGCGGTCGCAGGTGAGTGACGTCAAGAAGGCCGCGCCGCGCTCCCGCGCCTCGGCGAAGAAGGCCGGCGCCGGCTTCGAACGGGTGGCCGCCGACCACCTCGCCGCCCACGTGGACGACCGCATCGACCGCCGCGTCAAGACCGGCGCGAAGGACTGCGGGGACCTGGCCGGCATCCGCGCCCACGGGCAGCGGGTCGTCGCCGAGTGCAAGAACGTCTCCCAGTGGTCTCCGGGGCCGTGGCTGAAGGAGGCCGAGGCGGAGCGGGTCAACGACGGCGCGCTGGCGGCGTTCGTGATCGCCAAGCGTCACGGGGTGGCCGCCCCGGGGCAGCAGGTCGTGCTGATGACGCTCGACGACTTGGCCGCGCTGCTGTCCGGGAAGCGCCCCGTCTACATCGAGGAGGGCTCCTTATGCCGTGGGTTCGCTTCGACGACGGGTTCCCGTCGCACCGGAAGATCGAGCCGCTGTCCGATGGGGCCTACCGGCTGCATACTTCTGCGATTTTCTGGAGTTCTCGCCAGCTTACTGATGGGTGTATACCGAAACGTGACCTGGTTTTCGCTGCACCTCGCACGATGAAACGGCCGCAAAATTTCGTGGCCGAACTCGTCGAAGCGGGGCTCTGGGAAGCCATCGAGGACGGGTGGCAGCTCCACGATTTCCTCGATTACCAACCCTCGAAAGCGCAGGTCACGGCCGATCGCAAGAAGACGGCCGAGCGTCAGAAGCGCTGGCGTGAACGCCATGCTGAGACGCGTGACAACGGCGTTAGTAACGGTCGCAGTAACGGCGTTACTAACGGGGGCAGTAACGCTGCCCCGACCCGTCCCGACCCGTCCCGACCCTCTTATAGAGAGGAGCAAGCGCCCGCTGACGCGGACGGCACTCTCTTCGACGAGCCCGCTCCTCCGAAGAAGAAGGCGAGCCGCAAGAAGGCCGAGACTCCGATCCCTGACGACTTCGCCGCCTCCGAAGCCATGCGGGCCTGGGCTGCCGAGAACACGCCAGGCATCGACATCGACCGGGCGACAGCGAAGTTCATCAACCACGCCCATGCCAACGACCGCCGCCAGCGGGACTGGGTCGCCGCATGGCGGAACTGGCTGCTCAACGAAAAGCCCTCCAATGTCGTCGCCATCCGCAGCGGCATGGACGACAAGCACGCGATGCTCGCCCGGCAGCGGGCCTGGGCTGAGGCCGAGGACGCGAAGGAGCTGACCCGGTGAACAAGACGACCATCGTGAACCTGATCGCGTACACGACCCAACTCAACCCGGCGCAGCGGTTCGACGAGTACACGCCGGTCGCTTGGCATGACGTGCTCGGCGACATCGACGCCACGTTCGACCAGTGCCGGGAAGCCGTGGCCCTCGTCGCCAGGTCGAAGCCGTGGATCTATCCCTCGGACATCCGCGAGGAGTTGAAGGCGATCCTCCGGAAGGCGAACCCGCCGCCGCGGGCAGCAGCGATCGAGGCGCCCTCGAAGTACGAGACCTACGAGGACCGCTCGGAGCGGATCGCCCGCAACAAGGCGAAGGTCCAAGTCGTCCTCGACGAGATCGCCGCGAAGAAGGTCCGCGAGGACCCGCATGAGGCCGACATCCCGGAGAACCTCCGGCACGCCCGCGAGGTCGCCCGCCAGTACAAGCGGGACCGCGACCGCCCGCCGCCGACAGCCCGGCCACTCGCCGGCGTCGTCGACCGCGAACCGGCCGCCCTCGTCGAGCAGTTCAAGCGCATCCCCGAGAAGACCCAACCCGAATGACCCCCTGTCCCGTTCCCGTAAGGAGTAGCAAAGCCATGACCACCACCGAGACCATGCGCGAGTACCCGAAGATCTACGGCCCCTTCAAGCGCCACACCGAGGGCCCCGACAAGAACAAGCTCATCGACGGCGAGTGGACCTCCCCCGCCTTCGAGTACCTCCAGGACACGACCTGGCTGTTCACCGAGAAGGTCGACGGCACGAACATCCGCGTCCACTGGGACGGCCACAAGGTCACGTTCGGCGGCCGGACCGACCGGGCGCAGATCCCCGCGAAGCTGATCGAAGTCCTCGTCGGCATGTTCCCCGAGGAGCTGTTCGAGCAGACCTTCGGCGAGCAGGCCGCGACCCTCTACGGCGAGGGCTACGGGTCGGGCATCCAGAAGGGCGGCGTCTACCGGGCCGACATGAGCTTCGTCCTCTTCGACGTGCTCGTGGGCGACTGGTGGCTGCTGCGCGATGGGGTCGAAGACGTGGCCGCGAAGCTCGGTGTCGACGTGGTGCCGATCGTTCTGGAGGGCACGCTGCATGACGCGATCACTCGCGTCCGTGGCGGCCTGGACTCCGCGTGGGGCGCGTTCACGGCCGAGGGCTTGGTGGGTGTCCCTAAGGCGGGCCTGCTGGACCGGTCGGGGAAGCGCATCACCGTGAAGGTGAAGGCACGCGACTTCGAGGGTGGTGCCTGATGTCCACCCAACCGCGCTACGTCAACAACTCAGCGATCGCTCGGTACATGGGCGTGCACCACGTGACCGTGATCGGCTGGCGGAAGAATTTCCCGCCGGACCACCAGCGAATCCCGACTCCTGCGCCCGTCGCATTCGTGCTGGAGCAGTTCGGCGCGGAGACCCCGTTGTGGCTGCCTGAGCAGCTGAACGAGTGGGCTGCGTGGTCGGTTCTCCACAAGGAATACGCCGAGGTCAATCGGCGGGTTCGAATGGGCCAGGCCCGGGCTGCGAGGGCTGTTTGATGTCCACCCAACCGCTGACCCCGGCGGAACTGGCCGCCGCTGAGGCGCTGGCCGCGTTCTACCCGCCGTCGTACACCGCTGCGACGTTCGAGCCCTGGGCCCGCGCTGTCGTGGCCGCCGTGCAGCCGGTCCTCCTCGCCGAGTTCTACGACGCCATGGCTGGCGCCACCGAGGAATGCGGCCCGATGTCCGCCGAAGGCTTCCGTGGCCTCGCGCTCATGGCCCGCCAGTCCCTGTCCCGTCCCACCTCTGAGGAGCACTGACATGACCAGTTTCGCCATCATCCCCGACTGGACGGCCAAACACGCCGAGACGATCGCCGCCTGGAACGACCAGCACCCGGTCGGAGCCTCGGTCCTCTACGCCATCAGCGACTACGAGCCCGTCAACCGAAAGGGCCTCACGACCGGCCCCGCGTTCATGCTTCACAACCAGATCGGCGGCGCCTGCGTCCGCGTCAACACGTTCACGTTCCCGATCCACCTGGACCGCATCGAAGTCCTCCCGCTCCCGCACCTGTGGGCCGAGGACTTCCCCGTCTCCTATCAGCGCCGCATGATCCTCGCCTACCCGCAGATCGCGGGCCTGTCGAACGACGAGGCGTGGCTGGCGCGGCCCGAGGACAAGCTGGCCGCGTTCGACCGCATCCTTGCCGCCACCAATCTCCGCCGCACGCACGAGCAGTACTTGGAGTCCCGATGACCACTTCCACTGTCCCGTCCGACACCGACCGACTCGCCGACATCCGATCGCGCCTCGACGCTGCCTCGGAGAAGACCACCATGGACGTCCATGCCGGACGCTCAACCCTCTGTGCCACCGTCAGCGGCGGCGACCGGGGGCGGTTCATCGGCGGCATGGGCGACCTCGTGGCCGCCACGGTCGGCGAGACCGGCCCGCTCACGGTCACCGTCGCAGACGACGAGGACGGCCAGGACGCCACCCTCGCGCTGCACGCTCGCGATGACCTCGCGTTCCTGCTGGGCAAGGTGGAAGCCCTGCTCGCCCACAACGGCGAGCTGGTGAAGGAGATCTACTTCCAGGCGAAGCGCGCCGACGAGCAGAAGACCCTCGCCCAGCAGTTGCAGGGACGCCTCGACACCGCCGAGGGGCAGCTGGCGACCGCGCGCGACGCGCTGGTCCTCCAGGCCGTTGGCGCCCGCAAGCACTACGAGTTCATCCGTGGCATGGAGGGCAAGAAGCCGCACTACACGCCCGAGGCGACCGCATTCGCCGAGGGGTCTGAGAAGGACTCGCTCCTGATGCTCCAGACGTTCCTCCAGTCCACCGGGGAGGTCGTGGCCGACGACGAGTGCACCGAGGCTGAGGCGATCGTCGAGGCAGCTCTCGGTCTGGGCGAGGGAGACGGACAGTGAGCACCGAGCCGTTGAGCTTTGAACAGCTCGACCAGATGCGCCGGGCCCTCGCCGATCTCGAAGTCGTCGACAACGGCCTCACGGGAGTGAAGGGCCGCTACGGCTGGAGCGACCGAGGCGTCAGCAAGACGGTGAACATGCTGGCCGACCTTTCGCTCCTGCTGGCCGAGGTCGAGCGCCTGCGCGAGCTGAAGTGCGAGACCTGCGGAATGCGTGTCGCGCACCTGAACTGCAACGGCTACGTCATCGGCTGGGGTTGCGCTGACGGCGAGAAGTGCGAGCCCGCCTCTGGGATGCCTCACACGCCCGCCCAGGGCGAGGCCGAGTACCACTGCCCGAACTGCTACCGCTGGGCGCCGTGGACTGACGGCGTCGTAGACGGGGACGACGAGGGCGTCGCGGAGTTCTGGTGCCAGACCTGCGGATGCCAGACCGCCGTGGAGGACATGGAGTCGCGGCCCGCCCCGTCGATGCCGGTTCCTGCCGCCCAGCCGGGCGCTGGAGACGCGCAGCCCTCCGGGACGGGTTCGGGGAGGGGTACAGGTGAACTGAAGACGCCTGAAGCCGCACAGGCGGTCGAGGAATGGGGCGTGCAGATCGGCGGCGGAAGCGTCGTCCCGATCCAAGGCCCCGACGCTCGCGACACCGCAGA
>Ga0196970_1001707_pt1 | contig 13501 bp, 14 predicted proteins | sample S1v_513CmetaG_FD_148672 | JGI IMG/M metagenome (GOLD analysis project Ga0196970, IMG submission 148672) | Soil microbial communities from Anza Borrego desert, Southern California, United States - S1+v_5-13C | ecosystem: Environmental > Terrestrial > Soil > Desert | place: USA: California... | reverse complement strand
GTATGCCGTCGGTCGCATATTTCCGCCCGGTGCGGCTCAGACTGCGGTCAGCTACTTTGAAACCACGCAGCAGCGCCCTCTGCGCGTCCTAATTACCACGTCTCTGCTCACCTTGTGGACCGCATCGGGCGTGATGATCTCCTGGATGGAGGGCTTCCGGAACGCCTACCAGCTTCCGAAAACCTGGGGCATCGTGAAAGAGCGCTTCATCTCCTTCGGCCTGGTGATCATGGCTGGAATTCCGCTGGCCGCGGCGACAGCGCTGGTAGCCTTCGGAACCCAGATCGAACGCTGGGCCATTCACAGTACCTCGCACGAGTTCGACTGGTACATCCTGGTGCTCTGGACTTTCAGCCGCTGGGTGATCGCGATTTTGACGAGTATCGCAGTGATGGCCCTTATCTATCATCACGCGGTTCCGCGCACCCTACGCTGGCACACCGTGCTTCCCGGTGCCACTCTGGCCACAGCCATCTGGTTCCCTGCAACGATTGGATTCGGCTGGTACGTCAGCCATTACGCCGAATATTCGCTGCTCTACGGGGCGATGGCCACGGCGATCGTTCTACTAGTCTGGATGTACATAGTGTCCGTGATTGTGCTCATCGGTGCCGAGTTCAACGCCATACTCTTCCCGCGCGTGGTTGGAGTTCCTAAAGCCTCCGAAACGGTGTCGAATGGGACCAAGGTCAAGGTCGGGTAAAGTCCTGGTTTCAGCCTCGGTTTCGCACGGGTAATCAAGTGATTAAACCTCAGTGATTTGCCGTTCACGTTGTGCCCCACGTAAGATGGAGTGAGTTGTTTAATTGGATACTGGGGACTTCGATCGAATGCGCTTGGGTGGCGTGCAGGCGAAAGACTTCGGCTCCGAGATCGAGATCAGCGCGAACATCGGTGATAAGAGGCTGTGGTATCGCGTTCCGTCGAGCTTTGCTGGTGAGGTGAGAGCCGAAGCTTTCGTTATTGCGGGGCTCATGTCGGCAATGGCTAAGGGTGAATCCCTTGAGGTGAGCCCCGAACTTCGTATCTCACGCCGTCTCTTGGGTTCCCTTCCGACCATTCAGCACATTCTGCATGCGTGGATTCCGGCGCTCCAGATCATCAATGTACGGGCAAACTGCGGGCTGCCAGCCCCACCGCGGCCAGATGCGGCATGTTTCTTCTCTGGGGGAGTGGACAGCGCCTACACATACCTGAAGCACGCCGATGAGATCAGTCACCTCATCCTGATCCACGGGTTGGATATGCATCACGACGATCAGGATTCTTTCGCACGGGCTCTAGGGCGTGGTTCCGAAGTGGCTGACAACCTGGGAAAGACGATCGTCCCTGTGCGCACCAACGCGCGGGAATTCTGCAAAGCCAGTGGCCTGACCATGATCCTGTTTCATGGGGCGCTCCTCGCAAGCGTATCGGTGCTGCTCGGGTTCCAGCGTAACTACATACCGGCAAGTCAGACCTACAATGACCTTGAACCGTGGGGTTCGCATCCGCTGCTTGATCCGCTGTGGTCCACTGAGGCTTGCGAGATTATTTATGATGGAGCCGAAGCGCGTCGTATAGACAAGGTTAGGGTGGTTGCCGAGCACCCGGATATGCTGGCGTCGCTACGTGTTTGCCCAGGGCACGGTGCCGGAGGCAATTGCGGCCAATGCGATAAGTGTCTGCTGACGATGATCGCTTTAAGGCTGGTGCGCGCGCAGACTTCTGCATTCCCCAAACTCGATGTGCGCCAGACGAAGAACCTTCTCGTCAATCTGGATAATCTCGAGTTCTACCTGGAGATGTATGAAGTCGCCCAGGAGGTCGGGGATGCTGAAATCGAGAAACGCCTGCGCTCCTGCTTGCGCCGCTTCGAAATGAAGCAACTGGCGAAGCGTGCGGATGCGGTTTTCCTGGGCGGCATGGTGCGCCGCCTAGTCGGAGGTTTTCGAGGCACGCCATCCAAGAGTGCTCTGCTGCGACCGGAAGACCCCGCTCATACAACGCATAGCGATACGGCAGCGATTCGGCTCTGGCGCACAAAAGCTCTGCGATAGTTGCGGATTTGCCAACCCGCATCGGATAACTGAGCAACTGCAAGTTCCCGACTGGCAACTCACAACGGGGTATCCGGTAGTATCTTCTACCAATGGCTAGTGAAGATCTGAACTCTCGACCTTTGCGCCGTGCCCGGATCGTTTGCACGCTGGGCCCGGCTACCAGTTCCGAAGCTATGATCCGCGACCTCGTTCGTGCCGGGGCAGACGTCTTCCGTCTGAACTTTTCCCATGGCACGCACGAGGAACACGCGCGTCAGATCGAGCGTGTGCGACGCATAGCAGAGAAGGAAGGGCGTCCGATTGCCATTCTCCAGGACCTTCAAGGGCCGAAGATCCGTACTGGCCGACTGAAATATCGCACGCCCATAGCATTGCGCGAAGGCACGAACCTTACGCTTACGCCAAGGGATGTCGCCGGGAGTGCGACCGTCGTGTCGACGACTTTCCCGACTATGGCGCAGGAAGTCGAACCCGGATCGCGCATCCTGCTGTCAGACGGGCTCATTGAGCTTCGTGTCAGGAGCATCAAAGGCGAAGACGTCGAGTGCGAAGTCATAAACGGCGGCATGTTAGGCGAGCACCAGGGCATCAACTTGCCTGGTTCGGCGCTCAGCATTCCTTCTCTGACTGCCAAGGACAGGAAGGACCTCGAATTCGGCCTCAAGCACGCCGTGGACATGATTGCGCTTTCGTTCGTGCGCACTGGCGATGACGTTCGTGAGATCAAGCGTTCGATCGGAAGTCGAAACGACGGTACGCCTGTCATCGCCAAACTGGAGAAACCGCAGGCCATCGAGCATCTCGAAGACATACTCGACGTTGCTGATGGAGTGATGGTGGCGCGAGGTGACCTCGGCGTGGAACTTCCGCCCGAGCAGGTACCGGTGATCCAGAAAGAGATCATTCGGCGGGCGTCCGAGTGGCGCAAGCCGGTGATCACCGCTACGCAGATGCTGGAGTCCATGATCGAGAACCCGCGACCAACGCGAGCCGAAGTCAGCGACGTCGCGAACGCCATTTTCGATGGGACGGATGCCGTGATGCTCAGCGGCGAGACCGCGAAAGGCAAGTACCCGCGGGAAGCGGTGGCCATGATGGCCCGCATTGTTGCGCATGCCGAGGCAAACATGGATCCGGCACCGTATCTGCGTCGTCACACGGGTACCGAACTCTCGATAGCCGAGACGATCTGCGAATCCGTTGCACACGCGGCCGACGATCTCGACATGCGCGCCATCGTTGTGTTCACCGAGACCGGTACGACGGCACGCCTGATTTCGAAATACCGCCCAAGATGCCCGGTCTACGCGTTTGCCGATGCGGCGCCGATCTGCAATCGCATGAACGTACTTTGGGGAGTGCAGCCCATACTTAGTGGCCCGGCACACAGTACCGACGAGATGATTCGCGCGGCGGAAAGTGAATTGTTGCACCGCGGGCTTGTCTCCGTTGGAAATGTAGTTGGCATTGTGACCGGCACTCGAATGGAGGCGGGGTTCACCAACCTGATGTTGCTTCGGACTTTGCGCGACCCCGGCAACGCTCCATTGAGTAAAGAGCGGCGGCGGGTGCCGCGGTATCGGCCGGTCAGTAAGGCGAGATGACCATGACGGGCGAAAGACTTGCTGCCGATGGGGAGCACAAATCCAGTGAATGCTGGCCCGCTCAGGATGCAAGCAGAAACTGTGGGAGATGCGGCGGTGCCGGCCTTGCTTTTCCCCCTTTACGTCGAGTCGGTCTGCCCTTTACATTACCCGACAGCAGAGTGTCTCGATTACAGCGGCTGAAGAGGTAGAAGATGTCCGAAATCCTATCCATCGCGGTTATGGAACCCTACGACGGCAAGGAAGACGAATTTGTTGAGTTGCTCAGGGATTTCTACAAGGTGCTTCGCCAGAAGAAGTACAGCCGCGACCAGTTGCTGAAGAACAAGCGCACGCCACACTACGTCAACATCCGGTACTGGGCTTCAGAAGAAGCACGCCGCACGGCGCACGAAGACCCCGACGTTCATCGCTTCTGGGCCCGCCTCGGACTGCTTTGCCAGATGCGGGCCGTCTATGAGACGCTCGATCAGGTGCCGGGATTCAACCAATGAACAATCGGACCATCGCGCGATCTGGCCATCGGGTGATCGCGCCAAACGCATGGTCCCGCGCTCCGCTCAGGATTACACCTCAGTTGTTATGTTAGCCGCAGCCATTGCCGGTTTTTCAATGGCCCGATTACCCGATGGCGCGATGACCGATTTAGTTTACCCACGGCCCTCTACTTTCGCCGTTCCCTTTCTTGGGATCATCCTCGTGGCCGCGATAGTTTCCATACTCGTCGAAGAACTGCGAGCGGTCCTGCTTGCGCATGTAGACCTGGAACTTGCGGGCAGCGCGACGCCGCTTCCACCTGTAATACGAATTACGAATTCCGTAATACCGCTCTGATGCGAGGAAACGCAGCCCTCGCCGGGGCAGGAACCGAATGTAAATCCAGCCAAAGAACGCTCCACCTAAGTGCGCGAACTGGGCGACAGTCTGCCCTCGGCTTCCGCCCAAAGCCTGTGCCAGCGAGATGAAGATCAGGATGGCAACCAGGTACTTGGCACGAATGGTGAACGGCAGCGGGAACATCATGAATTCCTGATCGCCATAAAGCATCGCGAAAGCGACCATGACTCCGTAGATCGCGCCCGAGGCACCGATCGTCAGTGTAAGCGGCGACAAACCCAGGAATTGTAGCGTCGGAAACAGGGCCGCGTAGGCGACCGCGATGGTGACGAAGGCAGCGCCGATGCCGCAGAAGAAGTAAAACTCCAGAAACTGCTTATCACCCCACGTGCTCTCAAGGGCAGAACCAAACATCCACAGCGTGAGCATGTTGAACAGGATGTGGAACAGGCCTGAGTGGAGGAACAAGTAGGTGACCAATTGCCAGATCCAGCCCTGCGTGACCGCGGCCGGCACCAATCCTCCGTAGCCCTGGATGAATCCGGCCACCTGAGGCGCAACGCCACCCACGATCAGCATGAGGAGGTAGATGGAAGCGTTAATGATGATCAGCCACTTGATGACGCGGGTGAACGGGGGAAAGCCCAGCGACATGGTGCCGCCGCCGAAGGAACGCCCGCCGTACGAGCGGCCTCCGCCGCCGAAAGATCGATTGCGATTCACTGGCATAACACTTCCGATTATAGGGGTGAGGACCGGAGCCTTACAGGCGAGCCATACGCTGCCACTTATACGATGCACTAGGCTGCAAAAAGAACGAGGAGAATGGCTGTTGATGGCGTGACAACGCAGGCGTTGTAGGCAGGCCCGCCACTCTCATCTTCGCCCCGTGCAGTTTGGTTCAACCTGCGCTTTCGAAGCAGCTTGTGAACTTGGGACCACTTTGGGATTCATAGGCGGTGGAGGGTTCGCATGGGCTTGTGATGGGCAACCGGCATCCCAGAGGCCAACATCAGACCTCCAACGCAAAACGCACTCTATTCGTTTTGTTGCTTTGTTCACAAAATTTGCCCCGCGCAAGCCGACCTATTCACTTTGCTTGACGCTGTCGGCAAGAGACTTTAAAAATTAGCAGGGCTGTGGCGACGGCCCTACCATTGAGGGAGGAAAAGTATGCCGGTACTCTGTCCGGAATGTGAAAGCGATCTCGATATCGAAGCCGACGAGATCGACGAAGGCGAGATTGTATCGTGCCCCGAGTGCGGTACGGACTTCGAGGTCGTGACCGCCAATCCGCTGGAACTGAAGCCCATTGACGAGGACGAAGAAGAGGACGTTGACGAGGAAAGTGAGGACGGTGAGTACTGACCCGGTGGTGCCGGCAAGTCCGTGCTTCAGCTTTTTGAGCTGTCGCCGACCTGCCACCGATGAGGCGCAAGGTCACGATACTTTTCCTGAACTTATGACCAGACATTGCGACCGCCGGAATATCCGGCGGTTTTTCATTTTCGCTCTCCTGCTGGCGATGGTTGCGGTCGTCCCTGCCAGTGCGCGTACTAACGATGAGAAACAAGCTACGAAGAAAGAGTATGCCCTCATATTTGGCACAGTGTGGACGCCCGACAAACACCCTGGCCGTGGCGTAAAGGTGAAGATCCGTCGCGCCGACCAGAAGAAAGCGAAGTGGGAGCTAGTGTCCGATCGGAACGGCGAGTTTGCCCAGAGGGTACCGCCAGGTCCCGCCGATTACGTAGTCTGGGCTGAAGTGCCGAACAAAAAGGGCATCGCGGCCGAAACCAAGGTCCACATAGATCACGACGAGCGAATCGACATCGGCCTGCATCTAACAGAGTAGAACCAGAACGGTACAACGGATGACGGACGATCGTGCGATTCGCACGGGACGATCAGCAGTCGTGCAACTGTTGCTGTCTTGCGAGTCCTGCCGTTAACGTTGTATCGCAACATTTGACGTACGGCTTTATCATAGAGGTGAGCGGAAATCAGGGTGACGGGACTGGTGCAATCGCCACAGTACGATTCGGCGTTCATCTGCTCATCCGGCCGATGATTCATCCGATTGGAACAGGGGTGGTGCCGTGAAACGAATTGTTGCAGTTGCCGTAACCATGGTTCTTGCGATAGCGCTGTCCGCGCAAAACGCCTCACAGTTGCGTCTGCTGACCGGGCAGGTTATGGATAGGTCCGAAGCGGGTGTTCCCAATGCCGTGGTCTATCTGAAGAACACAAAAACGCTTGCGGTGAAGACCTTCATCACCGATGGTAACGGGCAATATCGTTTTCCGGCGTTGTCGCGCAACGTTGACTACGAGGTCTATGCAGAGTACCAGGGCAGAAAGAGTGAAACTAAAACGCTGAGCTCTTTCGACTCGCGCCAGACCGCGCAGATCAATTTGAGGCTGCCGTAGGCTACACACCAGAACACATTTCAAAGGCCGTCCCAAGTGGGGCGGCCTTTTTGTTGGTGGCTAGAAGAGAAGAAATCTGTGGCGGGGGCAACATGCCCCCGCCACAGCCAGCGGAATGCCGGTGATAAGGGGCCAAGCTAGGCTGCGTCGTCCTTTTTGGCCGCGGCACAACTCGGGCAACTTGCAGTCACATCTACGCGATTCTTTCGCAACACATCTTCGAACCTGCGCATTTGAGGGTGCCACTGGCCCACATCGGCCGGTCGCACGTTCGAACGCTCGTAGGGATCGCGATTAATGTTCTGGGATTGATCGAAGCGCGACTGTTGGTCGCCGGCAGTTCGTGTCGACTCAACTGAGCGCGGTTCGCGTTCGCCGACATAAGCAGAAGGCGCCATGTCGATCTTGTGCGATCCCTGCGCGCTTTCGGGGAACTTCCCGGCAATGCGCTCGGGGGTCAGGTTGCGTCCCTCAATGTCCTGCTGCTGAGCGCTTCGATCGCGCCGGGTATTGCGGATGTCACTGACTTCCTCGCCGAGCGAGCCCATCGGAACGTTCACGTCGCGTTGCGCGCGGACTTCGTGCGGCTGCGTTCCGCTCACATCGGCTGGAGTGACATTCAGGTCCAATCGGCCTTCCTGGTGCTGCACCGGAGCTTCGTCCCAGCCACGCTTGTAGCTGTCCTCGTAATTCCTCCAGTCCGCGTCGGACTTCATGCGGTCTTCGTCATAAGGTGGGAACTTTTCGATATGCTCCTTAACGAGGTCCACCTGAAAAGCGTCTTTATCCTTTGCATAGTCGTGGACGCGATCGGCAGGAACGAGGAATTTCTTGCTGCGCAGCCAGCCACCCGTATCCACTACCACGTACCGTACCTCGCCGGTCGCGTGATCGAAAATAACGTCGTCGATCTTGCCCAGTTTCTCGTCATTGACTCCGTATAGTGCGGATCCGCGTATGTCGTCCATGTCGGTGTCGTTCCTGAACGCGAAATCGCGCAAAGTACCGTAATGTGCCATGAAGGGGCACCTCCCCACTGGTGTAATCACGTGTGTTCTTTGTTTTGAGATGCAGAGGGCAAAGTGCGAGCAGAGGTGAATCGAGAGGAGCGGGGGAGAGCGGATACTCGAAAACTAGTGAACCGATGATTGGCAGAATGCTGCCGTGCTGCTTACAAGCGGTGACTCGCGGTGAGACCCACTTCAGTGGCCTTCTAGATCATCCGTTCATCCCATCATGCGTTCATGCGTTGTGTGAGCCTTCGCCAAGTTTCGTCTAGTGCTTCCGGCAGCACTCTTGTTTCACCAACCACGGAAACAAAGTTGGCGTCGGCTATCCAGCGCGGGAGCACGTGCATGTGGATGTGGCCCGCGACGCCCGCACCTGCAGCTTTGCCGATGTTCATGCCAACGTTAATTCCGTCGGGGTGGTAGACGTCGCGCAGCACGGTCTCGAGTTTCTGGGTCAACGTCATCATCTCTTGAGCGGCCTCCGCGGGCAACTTGCGGAGTTCATCAAGGTGCGCGTAGGGGACAATCATGACGTGACCAGATGTATAAGGGAATTTGTTCAGCACGATGAAGTTGTGCTCGCCGCGATGAATGATCAGCGATTCGCGATCATCACACTCCAACAGCTTTCCGCAGAACACGCAGCCCGGTGCCTTGTCCGCGGTGGAAACGTATGCGTAACGCCAGGGCGTCCACAAGTAGTCCATGGGGAAAGTTATAGCAGAGGGAGTAGGAAGAGGGCAGAGGGGCAAATAGAGGGGCAGTTGATCTCGTGCAATAGCAAGCATCGTGACAGCACATGGAGCGTGAAATCAACGAACACGGACGCACGATCAGCGACGAAAACTTTCATTTCTGTGTCAAGCACAAAATTCTCCGACGAGGTTTGACTTCTCAAACAACCGATTGCTATAGTCGAGGAGTCTCGGATGGGAGTTCACGTCCGGAGAGAGCTGACCGCTGGATAGTCCCTAATCGTCCTACGACCCACGCCAGCTGTCCGAATCCGATAAAACGTGGTCCCCATGACACCACCTGGGTGGAATGGGTGTGAGCTAATGGTTTTGTTCGACAACGAAAACAAAAACGCCGCCCTTAACGAAGAAAGCCCATCCTTCTCTCAGCAGTCCACCGCGGAGCAGAGCGCGCCCGAGCATAGCCGCGACAACGGAGATTTGGCCCAAAACGCTGAAGGACCAAAGACTCTAGATGTTGTCGTCGACTCGCCGGCGAACCCTAACACTCCGGATGCCGGTGAAGGCACCGCCCGTGAGGCAGAGCCGCCCGCGACGACTGAACAAACGATTTCTGATCCTGAATTTCATTCCGAATTAAGAGGAACCGCTACGCCTACCGAAATTTCTACCGAAACGCCTGGGACCGAAATCCCGGTCGCCGCTGAACAGCAGCAGCCGGAATCGACCCCCAAAACCGAAAAACCCGTGGCCGAAGACTTCGCCAGCATCCTGGAGAGCTTCGAAACCGAGCAGCAGGAAGCCGCTGCCGCAATGGAAGACCGTGTCATTCGCGGCACGGTGGTCTCGGTCACCGAAAAGTATCTCGTCGTCGACATCGGCGCGAAGTCTGAAGGCATGGTGCCTATCGACGAGGTCAAGGATCATGAAGGCAATGTCACGGTAAAGCCCGGTGACGAAATCGACGTCATGCGCGAGAAGGGCGAGACCGAGGACGGCTATCCGAAGCTCTCCTACCAGAAGGCGCAGCGCCTGCGCGCATGGGACGAGATCGAAAAAGCCTACAACGATAAGACCCCGATCAAGGCGATCGTTATCGATCGCATCAAGGGCGGTCTTACTGTTGACATCGCCGGCGCCCGAGCTTTCCTGCCCGGTTCGCAGGTTGACCTGCGCCCTGTCCGCAATCTGGACGGCATGAAGGGCCAAGAACTCGAAGTCCGCGTCATCAAGCTGAACAAGAAGCGCGGAAACATCGTTGTCAGCCGGAAGCAGATGCTTGAAGAGGAAGTCGGCGAGAAGCGCCAGAAGACCCTCGAGCAGCTGAGCGAAGGCGCGATTCTGACGGGCGTGGTCAAGAACCTCACCGATTACGGCGCTTTCGTCGATATGGGTGGCATCGACGGCCTGCTGCATATTACGGATATGAGCTGGGGCCGCCTGACGCACCCGCGCGACCTCGTTCAGGTCGGCGATCACATTCAGGTTAAAGTCCTGAAGTTCGACAAGGACAAGGCTCGCGTCTCGCTGGGCTTCAAGCAGCTCACGCCTGACCCGTGGCTCGACGCCACCGAGCGTTACCCGATCGGCGCGCACGTGCGCGGCCGTGTGATCAGCGTCACAGACTACGGCGCCTTCATCGAGCTCGAACAGGGCATCGAAGGCCTGGTTCACGTCAGCGAGATGACTTGGTCCAAGCGCATGAAGCACCCCTCGAAGATCGTCAATGTCGGCGATGAAGTCGAGGCCGTGGTGCTCAACGTGAACCCGACCGAGCGCCGCATCTCCCTGGGTCTGAAACAGCTTCAGATGAATCCGTGGGAGTCGCTGCACGAGAAGTTCCCGATCGGCTCCACCGTCGAAGGCCGCGTCCGCAACCTGACCGACTTCGGCGCCTTCATCGAAATCGAAGACGGCATCGATGGCCTGGTTCACGTCAGCAACCTGAGCTGGACCAAGCGCGTCAAGCATCCGTCGGAAGTCCTGAAGAAGGGTGATCGCGTAAAGGCGCAGGTTCTCGCTATCGAACCTGATAACCGCCGCCTCTCGCTGGGCATCAAGCAACTCGAACCGGACGTCTGGGAGACCTTCTTCCAGCAGCACCGGATCGGCGATGTGGTGCACGGGAAGGTGCTGCGCGTAGCCAGCTTCGGAGCGTTCGTCGAAGTCGCTGATGGAGTCGAGGGCCTGTGCCACAACTCCGAAGCGGTCGACGAGCACGGTCAGCCGATGCCTCTTGAGCCCGGAAACGAGTACGAGTTCAAGATCATCAAGATGAACCCGGCCGAGAAGAAAGTCGGTCTCTCGATCCGCGCCGTGGGCGAGGAAGCCTCCCGCGCAGACGTCGAGAGCTACAAGCACGCGAGCGACGGCTCGAGTGCAACGCTGGGCGAATTGATGAGCTGGAAACGCGAACGCGACTAAGAGCCAGTAGCTAAAACAGCAGTAACGAGCAACGCCGGGTCTCTTGATCCGGCGTTGCTGTTTCTGCCGGGTGTCGCCCCTCCGTGTTGTTGTGATCCCTACGAGGCTCTGGCTGCCTTACTCTGTTCAGGAGTTGCTGAAGCCGTCGCCATCAGGGAGCGATAAGCAATACGCACCACCATCCAGAGCAGGTAATACAGCGCTGCCGCGAACACTGCTCCGAAGAGCAGCCCCCACCAAGGCGGTGTAACGTCGAGAACTCGCGTCGGTGTGTGGAGAACGAACGTCGCGTTCAGCCCAAGCACAAATCCCAGGACGGCTCCCCACTGCGGAAGTCTATGCGTCATCCACTTTGCCGGTGTGAGCACCGCCCACACGCCCCAGATGAGCGGCATAAAGCACCACATCAGCGCCACGGGGTAGAACTTCCGGGCCGTCGCAGCGGGCATCAGCACGACGGCGACAGCTCCAATGGCGATCAGTACCGATGCAACTACGCTTGCAGCTACGAAACGGTGCAGCATACAACCTCCTGATTGCCTCTAGTGTTGCACTCCGGCCGAGTCCTTGCGTGTTCAGGGGTGATAGGGGACAAATTGCATTCCCGAAACGGGCGGATCTGAGCTGCTTTCTTCGCTTTTCCGGTGCAGCAGCGACGAGAGATTCTCCGCAACAGGAATAGACCTGCGGTACCAAGCCCATCCTGTGCACCTGTTCGTCTCACGGCGGTCCTGCATCTCACGGCTGTGTAGTTGTGAGACAAGGAGTTCTGCGGGATGAAAGCTTTGTTTTGGGCTGGATTGGTGATCGCGATTCTAGGAGTCGCTTCGTTTTTCCTTAGCGTGCCGCGAGAGGAACAGCACGGCATTGAGGTCGGCGGAGCGTCCGTAGGAGTCGAGACGCAGAGCAGTCAGAGATTGCCACCTTACGTTGGAGTGATCATGATCGTCGGCGGCTTAGGGATGATGCTGGCCGGGGGAAGATCGCGAGCGCGGTAGGTCACTTCGGTAGGGACGGTTGCGCTCGTCAACGCTGCGCCATCGATTCTTCAGTGCAAAGAGTACGGGTGAGGCTTTTTGCGCAAACGAAAGCGGGGGCACATCTGCCCCCGCGAAAGTTTCACCGCCGTCTCCGTCGGTACTTACTATTTGCCAGCCTTAGCCGAATGCGCGCGAAGCGGATGGTGGCGCATTTTGTGGCTATGCCAGCGCTGGCGCAATTCTTCGGCGTCGTCCATGCCGAGACGGTCCGCCAAGCGGTTGAGTGACTTGGTGTAGGTTGGGGTGCCTGCGTTGTCTTCCTGCTGGAGCAGGACCATGGCTTCGTGCAGCGTCAGGCGATTCCGTAGAAGGCGCACGAACCCGACCGTGGTCAGGCCAATTCCCAGGCCGGTAAGGAACATCCACGCAAAATCGGTCTTGGTGCTCAGGTGCTTCCGCATGGCGATGAGGTCCTTTGTCGCCGGTTGGGCGTGCCGTTTCCAACCGACAACTACTATGAAGTTCAACACAAGATTACACCACCATGCGGACTCGCGATGTGATTTTTGACACGTCTATTAGTCGCTGGCCTGCCGTGTTCGTTTCAATGGCGACCGACGAAGGACGACTTGTTCCGGCTATGATACTGTTCCAGCCACAGAGACCGGGGCTTATCATCTATGGGAGCTATGAACATCAGAATTGCAGTTCTAGGATTACTGTGCAGCGTAATGAGTTTTGCCCAGATCGGGTCGCTGGGCTCAAAGGGACCTTCGGTCACGGCAGCGCCGATCGCGCCAGTCACTGTGGCTCGCGGTGGTTCGGCAAGTTTTGAAATCGATTTTCGCGTGGCGCCGGGCTTCCACATCAACTCCAATCAGCCCAAAGGCGAGTATCTTCTCCCCACCGCGCTGAAACTTGACCCGCCAAGCGACGTCGTTATCGCGAAGATCTCGTACCCGCCAGGGCAGGATTACTCTTTCTCCTTCGCGCCGGACGAGAAGCTGAACGTCTACTCGGGTGATTTCAAGATCCGCGGAACCGTGAAAACCACCAGCACCGTTCCGGCCGGGACGTACCGCGTACACGGCACACTGAACTACCAGGCCTGCGACAACACCGCGTGTTACCCGCCGAAAAAGCTGGCGGTTGCATTTGATATCCACGTGCAAAAGACGGCTGCGCGCGCGCACCGGCGCAATCCGGGGCAGAGCCCGAACAGCAAGTAAATCGTGGTCGGCTTGCCGGTTCGGCCGAAGTGACTCTCATGCGGAATGGGGCCCGATTCGCTTCCACATGAAAATCTTTACTAGCAGCCTCCCTGAGATCACACTATCCGAAGCTGGATAATTTATACGAGGCAGGGAAGGCATGCGGATCAAAGCACTACTTTTGTGTCTACTTGTGGTCATGACAGCGGGCTCCTTCGCACAGAACGGCGCCGCGACACCGCCGAACAATCTGGCGCTGACGCCGCCGA
>Ga0196970_1001706_pt1 | contig 13533 bp, 19 predicted proteins | sample S1v_513CmetaG_FD_148672 | JGI IMG/M metagenome (GOLD analysis project Ga0196970, IMG submission 148672) | Soil microbial communities from Anza Borrego desert, Southern California, United States - S1+v_5-13C | ecosystem: Environmental > Terrestrial > Soil > Desert | place: USA: California... | reverse complement strand
CACCAGGGAATCACCTTGTGTATTTTCCAGATCAAGTCCGACTACTCGATGCTCGTCGGAGCAATTCGGGCAGGTGGCGCGGTCGAAGGACTTCGATGTGTCCGGCAACTTTCACGCCAACGTAGCTATTGGGACATGAGCAACCAGGAAGGTGAAGCATATGAATGATGATTACGACCCGGAGATCGAGTCATTACTCCAGTACTTCTCCAGAAAGACAGACCGCCCGGACGGTATTCAGAAAGATCGCCTACCCGCCCTTGCGGTCCAGATTGGACCGACGACCGGTTACATGATCCAAGCGGCGATGCAGGAGCTTTTGGACGTCCAACAGCAAGCGTTTTCGGTCGAAGGATTCATTTTTAGCCTTCGTAGCCTTGCTAGCCGCCTGGAACAAGAGGCGGACCGACTCGCCGCCCGCGGCACAATCAATTTTCATGTCTGCTACGTGCTTCAATGATGAGGACCATCTTGATAAACCAGAATCGATTTTCCGCTGAGCGGGTCTCCGCTATCCCACCCGGGGACGTCGACGTGGGCGTTTCCTACTGGTGGCGCACCTCCACGCGCGGCCGCTATACCGTTCATGCGATTTTTCTTACCTCAATCGTATGGCTTCCCTCCGGGCTGCTTCTGACACTTGGCTTGTGGTTCGGCGATGTCGCCGCAGCCTTTTACAAGTGGCAAACCGCGGTCCTTGCCTGGCTTGTCTGTGGAGGTGCCGCATTCTTGCTTACGTTGGCTCGTGAATTCTGGCGGGCCGTAGACGCATCGTACAAAGGAACGCAGGAAATCGACCACATAGAGCGCATTCAGCTTGCCTTGCGGAGCAAAGGCGACGAATCCGAAGAAATGGTGGCAAAGGTGCTCGAGGAAGTCGCCTCACAGCTCGATCCGCTTTACTGGTGCGGTCGAGGGCTAATCTTCCGGTACCCGGAATCCCGTCCCGACCAAGTATCGATGTTTGAGATCGACAATCTGCTCATTACCAATTTCGGCATCTTTCTCATTGAGGTGAAAAATTGGAAGAGCAGAGTCGAGATAGCCGGCGACAATTGGACGATTATCAATGGGGCAGGGCAGGACCAAAAGCAGTCTCCACTCAAACAAAGCCAACCAAAACTTCGCGTTCTTGAAGCAATTGCGTGGGAGGATTTTGGGGAGTGCCCTGCCATCAAAGTACACAGCCTCGCCGTCTTTACGCACCGGGAAGGAGAATTCCCGCTCACCGCTCCGGCAGAAGTTCTTTACCTCGAGGAGGTGAAGTATTTCCTGCGTACAGCGTATCTCTTGGCGCAAAAATCTGGCCTACCGTCACGGGAAAGCGTGCAGCGATTCCGGAACAAACTTGAGCAGATCCAGGATAAGCGGTCGGAGGCCAAACACGAATTCATGCTCGAACTGGCCAGGAAAAAGGGGGACAGCTCCGGATACCTTGAGCAGGAGTTGAGGAAACAGCACCTGAGGCGCTTGCACGGCTTGCATATAAAACCGTATTGCGCAAGTCCGCTGATGTACGTAGTGCTCGTGGCGTATCTTGCTTTCGGTGCATGGAAGTTTCAACCCGCTACACGCGGTGCTGAAGTCGAACGATCAAATGCAGGCGTTCCGCCGCCAATTGCGGCAAGCGCTCGACAACCGGACAAACGCGCGGCCTCGTCGACCAAGACCAGTCCGAAGGAAAAATGATGTCTTTATCGATCAATTGGCGACGAAGATGATTCCGATTTCGTCATTCCCGAACCTGTCAAATCCCCTAAATGGAGGACATATTGAAATTGCTAATCTCGATTGTGACTTTGTGCTCGGCCCCACTGATCGGCGCCGTCAAGGCCATTCATCAAGAGCTGACCCGACCTAAAACGGTGTATCCGACATTCTCCGCACGAATAAAGGATTCGATCCGGATCTATTTCGCACCTCTGACCGGTGCAATTCGGGAGACTAGACGCCAGCTGGATCAGCTGATTAAACAGGGCGATTGATCTGAACCCGGCGCACCCGATTGCAGTGCTTGATCGGGTGCCAACCCCGCATGCACCAATGAACATTCTCATGCATAACATAGGCGTCTTTGCGAGTTCCCATATGAGGAAATTGGGTGTGTGGCTATAACAATCGAGGAAGCTGGAATCGACCGGATGAATGGTACCCAGTGTTCTTACCAATTGCGCGGAATAGGTACTAAAGAAAGGATAGACAGATGACTGGTGATTACATCATTTTGATCTCGGTGGCACTTGTAGGCGGCGGAATTGGATTATTTGCGTATCAGGGAGCGAAAGTAAGTCGCTGGAGAAAAGGTCAAAACAGAAATGCGACCTATGAAGAAGTTCAGTTGATGGTGAACAGGCGCGTCAAGTGGGCGGCGGTAGCGGCGGGAGTTGCTGGGCTAATCGGATTCGCTGCTTGCTTGATTGGACGATGATCTGATCCATGTCTTCCATCACGCCCGGTGAGTAACCTCGCCCGGCTCAACCGTCACCTGCCGGGAACGACACGCTCCTGAACGCCGTCCTCGTCGGATTGCAGAAGGTCCTTTGCCGGTATCTGCCCAGCAGAGCTGCGGGAAGTGCTGTTTCCGGAAGATTGGCGCACTGATTCAAGGGAAAACTTGGTTCAAGGTCAGTGTCGAGTGCGACATGCAGGAGTTCATTTGCAGGTGTCCGACGATTGAAAAGGCTTGCCAATTTTCGAAGTTTTATCGGCACTTGATTGTTAATCAGTTCTATTCGGTCGGGCCACCCTGGGCATAAGCGCGATATGCGAGCGCGAAGCCAAGGTGTGGATCGCGCCAACCGCGAATCGAGTCCGGGCAGCGCAACGAGTCGGTCCCCATTTCGTCGACCGCGGTGGTTTTCTCATTCCAGTACGTGAACAGCTTATCGTATATGTGGATGCACAGACCAGGCAGTCTTTCTATACGGTCAAGGCCTTTCACACACCAGGCGGCGCGATGATGCGTGCTGGCTTGAACATGGGTAGCTCCAGCGCGTGCTGGCCTTCGAAGTGGTCTTCGCGGGAGAATGGAATAGACATTGATAAACTGCTTAAGGACGGCGAAGCGCTTGGTGGAAAACAGCGGTAGGTGGATGAGGTCTAACAAGTCGCTAGACACGGAAACGCAACGGCGGGCTGCGGCTTCGCCGCGTATGTTGCGTTCCGGTCAGCTCCCACGCTCTCGCGGCTCCGGCGCAGCATTCTCGGTACGACTACGGAGTACTCAACTCAGCCAGCGATCGTCCTTGCGCCGCTGATGGCCTGCCTTGCCATCGATGGCGTTCATCCTTCGCGTCACTTTAAACGTTTAAAGTGACATACCTGTAATGCATTTGAAGCACGCAGTGTTCAATCGATAGGAGAGCCTAGCAGGGTGATTGGCGAGCATGCACTTCCAAGTGCACATGCAGCTTTATTGCTTCCCGATGGCCGTATTCGCCATATCGTCCTCAAAAAATTAAACCTGATAATAGCCGTTATCAGGTTTGATTCGAGAAACCGGGTCGGGTGAGGGCAGTTTTTCAGTATTTGGCAACCTCGGCAGAGTCCGAATTGTCCGATTAATCAAACAAAGCAGACGTACAGTACAAGCCGCCGTCGGGCGGCAGCCGGCCAAAAGCTGCCGGAGGGGCTGCAGAGTCGGTGCCTCAAAGCCGACGGTCAACAAGCCGACAGTTGGTCGACGGGAGATGTCACTCCACGACCTTCTTTATTGAGCACATGCGCGTACACCATGGTGGTTGATACATCGGCGCGGCCGAGCAGCTCCTGCACGGTATGGATGTCGTAGCCTGCCTCGATCAAATGCGTGGCAAAGCTGTGACGTAGCGTGTGCGTGGAAGCATGTTTGGTGAGCTTTGCAGCCAGCACTGCACGACGGATCGCTCTCTGGATCGTCTGTTCGTACAGATGGTGCCGCCGGACGATGCCGCTACGAGGGTCCGTCGACTCGTGGTTCGAAGGAAAAGCCCAAAACCAACCCCACTGAACGCCGGCGGCTGGATACTTTCGCTCAAGCGCACCTGGCAACATGATCCCAGCCCGTCTGTGTAGCTGGTCCTCTTCATATAACCCCTTCGCGTACGCCAACTGCTCCCGTAACGGCTGGACCAGGGACAGCGGCAGCATGGTGAGTCTGTCCTTGCCGCCTTTTCCGCGCCGGATGGTGATTTCGCGGCGTTGAAAGTCAATGTCCTTGACACGAAGCTGCGCGCATTCCATTAACCGTATGCCGGTCCCGTACAAAAGCCGGGCAATCAGAAGGTGCGTGCCCGTCATTTGTGCAAAGATCAAGTCAAAATCATGCCGGGTCAACACGGTAGGCCGGCGGGCCTGCTTGGTTGGGCGCGCCAGGTTATCCATCCAAGGCAGTTCAATCCCCAGAACGTGTTTGTACAGAAATAGCAAGGCACAGAGCGCCTGATGATGGGTTGATGTCGAAACGTCTCTTTCGTTGGCAAGGTACGACAGAAAGGCATGGATTTCGGGTGCTCCCATGTCGGCGGGGTGGCGCAGGCCGTGGAAGCGGATATACCATCGTGCCCAGTAGACATAAACACGCTCGGTGCGGAGGCTGTAGTGCTCGTCCCGAAGGCAATGGCGCAGTTGGTCGAGCAGCTTTGGTTGTTGAGGCGCGGCAGTATTTACGGTGACGTCTTTCACGGTTAATTAAAACTGTATGTTTGCACAGTATTGTCGCGTAAGCCGCGCCAGTTCTGCCCTGTGAAGGATCAAATGAAATGTTTTATCAATCACTGTCCCGGTTTATCGGTCGAACCGTGACGTATAAATCTAGTTATGCATCACCACCGTGAACATTGAATTCAAAGAATGTCACCTTCGGATTGATGATGTAGAGATGCTTGTAGAACATCCGATCATTGAATCGCCCCCAGTATCCTAGACACTGGCGAGTCTCTTGAAGTACTGCTTTTCGTAGTCTACCGGCGAAAGCCGGTTGTTGTAACCGTGGCGGCGCTTCGGGTTGTAGAACATCTCGATATAGTCGAACACGTCCTGCCTGGCTTCTTCCCTGCTGTTGTAGATCTTGCGCCTGATTCGCTCGCGCTTGAGCAACTGGAAAAAACTCTCCGCAACAGCGTTGTCGTGGCAGTTTCCACGTCGGCTCATACTTGCCTTCAGGTTGTGAGCCTTCAGGAAATCCTGCCAGTCGTAGCTGCTGAACTGGCTGCCCTGATCCGAATGCACAGTCACCGTTTCCTTGGGCTGCCGTCTCCAAACTGCCATGAGCAGGGCATTCAAGGCAAGCTCGCGGTCCATAAGGGTCGTCTACACCAACTCGCCGCCGGAAAACATAGGTCTGCAACCCGCGGCAAAGCAGCCTGACAAAATCAACGCTGTGGACGCCTGCTGGCGTTGAGTTTTAGAACTGGGCTTTGAATAGGGTGAGTTGCCACCGATTCAACAGCGGTTCAAATCGCAATATGTAGGTAGCTTGGTCGCTCGCCCGGATTTTGAAGTAGCTGTGATTGTTGCCAATCCATCTGTCGAGAATTTCCACTACTTCAATGCGATTGTTACCCAGCATAAAGGCGATTGGCTCCTTATCTCCATGAAGGCCAAACCGAGTTTCCACATTTAAAAACATCGAGATTTTCCGTCGACTCAAAGCCACACTAAAGGTGGTGCCTTGAAGCAGGCGTTAATAGGCCGTTTTGTAATCAACGCCATGCTCGTACCGCCTCTCCCAGTGCTTCAGGAACGATGTTGGCAGCTCGAGATTTCCAAGTTACGGCAACGTTTTCGCATGCTGTTAGCTTAACAAGCTACTCGACCGTCTGCTTTCCGCAAGTCTGGAAGTCCGGTGTGGGTCGACTGTTCCCGTACCCGGCGCGAAAACAACAGTCTGGAAACTTCCGCATAGCTGCCGGCGCCGGAGACTCGTTCACCAGGCATAACCGGCCAAGAGCGGACTCAAGTAATTGAGCTCCGAAACCAACTGCGTGAGGGATCTTCCCCTTTCCCTGCGCACAAGCTAGGTTACTGTGGAATCCTTACAGTCCCGTGGACAATGATGCCAGGCTCGACTATCACGGCCGGTGCGGGAGCGTATACCGGCGCTTGCTCGTAGTACCCTTGGCGCGGAGCTTTGCATTTCCGCTCCTCTTTATATTCGCCGCTCTTTTCCCACTTCCGTTCAACTTTGCAGTTGCCGTCCCAGTATTCTTCCTTGTACTCTCAGCGGTCGTGCTTGCGGCCTTTGCCGTGGCCGCTTTCGTCCTTCCAGGGATCAGCAAGGACTACCAGCGGTAAGGAAAGCAATATTGCGGGGAGAACGACGGCGCGAATGCTTTTCATTTTGGTACCTCCAGTATCTATGAACAGCATTTTACTGGGCGGCACTCAGCACGTCAGAGGCGCGATGTGACCAAATGTTACCTCCATCAGAGGCTGCTTAGGGTCGATTGCTCCTCGTCCTGCCTCGACGGTGAAGGACTGGAACCTGGCATAAATCAGCCGGCCAGGCCAAACAGCATTCACGCCGCGTTCGGCCAATTGCCGTCGTACCACACTTTTGTCCCAGTTTTGCCTCTTCGACACCTATATGGCACGATAGACCAATTGAAAACCGAATTTGGCGCGCAATGAAATGTCCATGGTGTTTAAGGCAAATCGGGTTCCCTTACAGAGGGGACAGCATTATGGAATGCCCAATTTGTCGAAAGAAGATAACCTTGTCTTTTGATGGCAAGAAGGTGGCGCTCTATTGCATTCCCACCTTAATTCTCTGCTGGTTGCTTCATCCATTTATCGGGGGCCTGACTGTATGGCTATTCTTGATACTGGTGCTCGCGCCCGCCGCCTTTCTTGGTAAGTGGCTTTGATGGGCGTTTCTCCCGCAATCTCGAGCAGTGAACGGCCGCGTAGGGTCGTGATGTGCCTAGTTGTCGCTGGCCGTTAAACAATGGTTATCGGTCGTTCCTCCTCCCGACAGGGAGACGAAAGGCGGGAAGCTAGCGCTTAGCCGCCGGTGCCGCAAGGCTGTCTGCCGAGCACTATCGGCCAGAACCGGACACTTGAAAGTCTCTGGTTTTGATGTTCTGCTGCAGCCTTTTCTGTGCTCAGAGGTTTCAGCACCAGGCGTCCTCGATGCGGCGGCAAAAAGCGATCAGATTCGGACAGCCTTCTACGGCCGACTTCAATGGCGTATGTCCTGGAAAACCGAGGAGGTTCGCCAGAGCGCCATACACGGTTGCGTCAACAACCCCAGCTCGTTCGCCTAGGAAGAAAGGTTGCTGGCCGAGCAGTGCCGACAAGGAGCGGATGTCATCGACTCCACGCGCGACAATGTCGTCCGGCTCGTAGCGCAAAATACCCTGGCCGTGCAATGCCGCCTTGAGCTTGCGCCGGATGAGGCCCGCGAACAGGGTACGTAAGGGACCGGGCAAGGTGCTGAAGTAGCCGTCACGGGTGACGGGCCAAAATTCGGGAACCATCCATCGTTCCCACACGGCCACGAAATACAGGCTCTCCTCGACCATTCGCAGAATCGCATGGCCACGCGCCTTCTCTTCGGGCGTCCGCCCGAGATCGAGTTCGATGCCGCGGTCGCGCGTCAGCGTCCGGATAATGATGTTGCTGTCAGCCAGAGTGGCGCCATTATCCAGCAGCATGTACGGGACTTTTCCTGTTTTCGACTGCGGCGGCTTGTTCAGGGCTATGATCTCGTAGGGAATCCCCGCCAACCGCAGCCAGGTTTCGAGCTTCAGGCAGAATGGACTTGGGCTCCGCAGCCCCCAGACAGGCTTCATTCCGACGATTCGGACAGGTTGCATGGCGTTCTCCAACTGAGACTGCGGTACCATACCGCAAAGTATGGACAATCATTGCAGCACGCTTTGCTTTTGTCAATACCGTAAGGTATGGTAATGGAATGGACAATAAATTGAATCGGCACCGTTGGCTGACAGCCGGACTACAGGCGCTTGCGGAGGACGGTCCGGAAGCGCTCCGAATCATGACCATCGCCGAAAAGCTGAAGGTCACGAAAGGCAGTTTCTATTGGCATTTCAAGGATCTCGAGGATTACCGGACGGCTGTGCTGGAGGAGTGGGAGCGGCACTACACTGGGGAAGCGATCGCATCCCTCGACCATGACCGAATCGATCCACGAGAGAAGTTGCGGACATGGATCGTTGGCGCCACCTATGCAGACTTGCGGCTGGAGCGTGCGGTGCGTTCATGGTCGCTGAACAATCCAGCCGCCACCACGGTGCGCCAGCGCGTGGATGCTGAGCGGATCGACTTCCTGGACAAGCTCTTGCGCGGTGTCGGCTGGCCGCCGGACACGGCGCAAACGCTGGCACAGTGGGCGTATTGTGCTTGGCTCGGCTATGCCACACTTGACGAGTTCAAGTTCACCGACCACCAGCTCAAGTTGATCCTATCCAGGCTGATGCCTGATTAGCAATGCGTGGCTATGGTCGCTCAGCGGTCGGCTTCGCATAGAACGTGAGCCTGCTATGTCGGCTTCGGGTCGTTCTCGAAGCCTTGCTCTCCTAGAATGGACGTCAGAAGTCCACGGCAAAGCTGCCGGCCATCGCAGTGCGCGATTCTTCCAGGATCGGCCATTTCCGGACAGTCACGCCTCCCACGTAATCCGTATTGCTCTGACAACTTTTCTATGTCAGGATAGCTCGCTTATGGCGTCATCTTCGCTGCCGTATTTCACGGTTTTTTAGCAGCCTGATAAATCGGCGATTGTAACAAACCCTAGACGTAGTGCGGCTTCGCAGTTAGCCGGTCGCAATGCATAACGGCTCGGCACTGTGAATAAAGGACAGATCAAGCCTGTTAAATATTCAGTTAGGCGCCAGGATGAATGAATTTAGCCAGCGTATTGCACGTGAAATTTTCGCCTCTCATCCAGAATGGGAGGCATTGGCAGCTTCCGAGACATGGAAAGGCAGCGATCCCTTTCTTGTCGTAACTGTGCCAGCGCCAGTGAAAGCAAACACGCATCTTCCTCTTAGGATAAGCACTTGGGATGACGAGGTTACGGTCGACTTCGACTATTACCATACTCATTTCAGCAAGTGGACACCCGAGGAAGGTGACGGTCCACATGACGCTGCGCTACTTTATGTGCGGGATCTGTTGAATGAAAAGGTGGCTGTAGTCTCTTGGTGGCAAGGCGACTTATGCAAGGCCTGTGCGCAGTATGTGCCGGGCTCTGAACTGAAGCCAAGCTTTAACATTTCTTGGACCGCTGCACGTGTTCGATCATGGCAAGGAAATTTCAATGCAAATGTTAAAGCCTAACTTGTTGATGAACTCCGACAGCTGCGCTGCCGGTTATCGTGGTCGTTAAACGTATACTTACTGGTACGCGATCAGGATATTGGGTAGTGCAGTGGTCATACGACTGGGATCCTTCGTTGGCTGACCTAATTGATGAAATGCCGGAGCTTGTGCTGGGACGCTTTGTGTCGATTGCATCTTGTGACAGTGGGCCTTATCGCCCAACAGAACGCGAACTCAGAAATGACTGGCAACTGACGGCTGATATTGCTACAACCACGAAGGTCAGTGCAGTGAGCGACCTACCAACTCCCGGTTTTGACGAATGGTACGTCCATGAAGAAAAGCCGTTGCCCTACGGTTACCAGTCTTTTGTAAACACATTCGGGTTTTCGCCGCTTACGGCAAATGAGAAAACATTGAACCTGTTTTGGTCACAGGTTGAAATGACACGGCCGTTGCATGTCTTGGGAGCTGGCACACCCACCATGTTCCTCGTTACGCGTGACAAGGCCATATTTGAGCGGGCGAAAAGCATGAACACGTCCCTTGGCCAGATTAAGCCATGAACGTCCGCTTCCGAGAAAGCCATCCGGCAGCTTAGGGTCGTTCCCGGCGAGTCCCTGCCCAGGCCTGGGCGTCAGGAACCTGGTGCAAAGCATCCGGCAATACGGATGCGGCCAGACAGCGAGACCGGCCATTTCCCGTCGGTCAGTTATCCCTTATGTTTGGTATTGATTCACTCGCTTCCCCATGCCAGCATTCTCCGTGACGCCTTTCACAGTTAATTAAACCTGTGTAAATGAAAAGTATTCGGCCAACAAGCTCGTGGGATAAGGCTTTGGGCCGATTCAGTAGCAGTTTTATCAGTCAATGTTCCGGATTATCAGTCAGACCGTGACGTATAAATCTAGTTGGACCGAACCCCTACGCGGCAGCTACTCGACTTTGCAAGAGAATGACGAAGCGCAGACTTTTCTTTGTGGCCAATTCAGGAGCGACGGCAATCGTTCATACGGGGTTTTCATGGGGTGCATTCACCTTTGGACCACTTTGGGCGATAGCCAAACGTCAATGGGTGTTGTTCCTGATTCTATGTATTGCTCAGCTGCCGGTCACGGTCCTTTACTCTCTTGCAGAACAACGCGATGATGCGGCACTAACTGTTTTGAGCCTATTGTCGGCACTTGCCTATATGGGGGTATGCGGCGTATTCGCTAATCGTTGGCATAGGTATTTTTTGGAGAGGAAGGGCTATGCATTTAAAGACTTTGTCTAACCTGAAAATCAACTCAGACGGCTTCGCTGCTAGTTATCGTAAGCGTTAGAGTTCGCCGTGAAACGCTTCAGATTTTTGTTGGCAATTGTCTTGACCACGATCGTCACATTCGTCAGCACCTCGTATTTCACATCAAGAAATACAAGGAGCGCTTTTGTAGCTAGGGCCTACGACATGGAGGCATTTAATGAGCTCCACCGGATCGAGTCGTGGGATCGAGTGGAGAAACTGCTCGTCCAGGGATGCAATAAGGAAGCTTTGGAGTACGTAAGAATGGAGCAGTCTTTAGGACTCAGCTCACTCAAATGGCATCTCGATAACGGCGCACGGTTAGAAAGAGCGGTCGAGGAAAGCAACCGGTCGATTGTGAGCAGAGCCAAGTCATTCTCGAGCAAAGGGAAATACGAGGTTCCGGCATGGGATTGAACTCTAACAAGTCATCTCACCGGTTCTGGGCAAGCTACACTTGCCCAGCCAATGAATTCAACCATTACAAATTAAATGAAACCGTGGCCCGGATACGTCCGAAATCTATCAAACTACTTGATAACGCCCAACGCAAAAATTTGGCCTTTTCTCGCTCTAAGCGGAGTTCTGTTCTACTTTGCTATCGAGGTTTGGTTAACGGCAAGTGATCCGTGCGTGGTGAACAAGGGAATTGGGCATCACTGTATCGTTGCAAATTTCTGGTCCCAACTTCTCGGCGTATCTCGGGCAACGGCCGATGCTCAGTATTGGGGGGCACTTGGTTGTCTGACGCTTTTTATATCGATTTGGGAATGGCGCAGTCAAAGAAAATGATCAGTAAGATTTTTAACCTGACGCGCAATACCGACACTTCGCGCCGGTTGGCTCCACGTTGAATCGCACCGCGAATGTCCGGTACTGGCAAGGCTGACCGGCCGGTTTGGGTCGTCCGTTCCCGTTCTCGCCCGGAAGTCATAGGTCAGGAAGGTGGCGCTTAGCGGCCGCACTTGCAACGCACTATGCCAGGCACAATCGGCCACAACCGGCCATTCGCGTGCACGACCCTGAGCAGAACGGATCGAAGCACGGCTCAAAGCGGCTCCAGAAAGACAGTTGCGAGGGCTACACTCGATACCTTACTGCATCGACAAATGCGGAAAAGGCCGGGGAAGCCTGACGTCTATGGGGGTAATACAAGTGGAAGCCCTGGAAATACGGACACCAGTCAGCCAGAACCTCCGTAAGCCGACCATCGGCCAAATATGGCGCCGCCAGTGCTTCAGGCACGTAGGCCAGTCCGATTCCATCGATGGCACCGTTCAGCACATGCACAATGCTATTGAAGACGAGTTGCCCTTCACCCTTGACGGTGAATGCTTTTCCATCCTTTTCAAACTCCCAGGCGTAGATTGCACCTGACGGTCTGTGTCGGATATTGACACAAGTGTGATTAGTCAGCTCGTACGGTGTCTTGGGTGGAGGACAACGCTCAAAATAGGCGGGGGATCCCACAACGGCCAGGCGCCAATCAGGACTGATGCGGACGGCGATCATGTCTTTGCTGACCGCCTCCCCCAGCCGGATGCCGGCGTCAAACCGCTCTTCGACAATATCGGTGAAGCCATAGTCGACAAAGAGCTCCAGCGTGATGTCGGGATAGCGCTTCAGGAACCCGGACAGCAGCGGTCTCAGATACAGCTCAATTGTGTCATCCGTGCATGTGATCCGGATCGTTCCCGCAGGCTTGTCACGCAGCTCCCCAAGTGCTTCAACCTCCGCCGCAATCTGCTCGAATAGCGGAGCGATTGAACGCATCAATTTGTCGCCTGCTTCTGTCGGCGCCACGTTCCTGGTCGTGCGTGCCAGCAGACGCACACCGAGCCTCTCCTCGAGCGCCCTGATCGTGTGACTCAGTGCGGACGGTGTGACTCCCAGCCGGGCGGCAGCTTTGGTAAAGCTCTGGTCCCGCGCTACTGCCAGGAAAGCTTGCAGATCATCCACTTTGGTATGCGTCATTGCTGAGTTTTTTTCACAACCTCATAAAGATTACACGGGATTATCACGCCTTTCCCGGCGAGGGACAATTCAATCCATACAACGTCGATGATGACCGTGGGGAGAGGTTCCCCCCCCGGAAAAATCTGACTCCGTTCTCCAAACAACGAACGCTTGGCGTCGCCATTTCATTCATGACCGACTTCGTTCTCGACACTCTGTCCCGCAATGCACCCGCCCAGGAGGGCGTAAGGAAGCACGCCGCTTCATGGAGCGGTGTCTTATCAATAACCTTGTGCGTCTTCGCGCTGGTTGCCTCGGAATTCATGCCTGTCAGCCTGCTGACTCCGCTCGCCGCCGATCTCCTCGTCAGCGAAGGTCAGGCGGGATATGGGATCGCCATATCCGGCGCCTTCGCGGTACTGACCAGTCTCTACATTTCGACGTTTGCCGGCTCGATGAACCGCAAGACGTTGCTGCTGCTGTTGACGGGACTGATGTGCGTCTCGAGTCTGGTTGTAGGCCTGGCTTCCAACTATGCGGTGTACATGATCGGCCGCGCACTGCTCGGTGTGGTGATCGGCGGATTCTGGTCGATGTCGGCGGCGGTAGCCATGCGGTTGGTGCCGCCCCAAAGCGTGCCGAAGGCGCTGGCCGTCTTCAATGGCGGCAACGCATTGGCGACGGTCGTCGCAGCGCCGCTTGGCAGCTATCTGGGCGGTATCGTCGGCTGGCGCGGCGCATTCTTTTGTCTGGTGCCGGTGGCGCTGATTGCCCTTGCCTGGCAATGGGTCAGTCTGCCGCCCATGAAGGCGCCCCCGCGCGCGGCTGCGTCCGGGTCTGTCTTCCGCCTGCTCAAGAACCGGCTGGTCATGCTGGGCATGCTGGCGGTTGGCACATTCTTCATGGGGCAGTTCATGCTTTTCACCTATGTCCGTCCCTTCCTGGAGACCGTCACCGGGGTGGATATTCCCCAGCTTTCGATGATCCTGCTGGTGCTCGGCTTCGCGGGCTTTGTCGGTACGGTGCTG
>Ga0196970_1001705_pt1 | contig 13558 bp, 11 predicted proteins | sample S1v_513CmetaG_FD_148672 | JGI IMG/M metagenome (GOLD analysis project Ga0196970, IMG submission 148672) | Soil microbial communities from Anza Borrego desert, Southern California, United States - S1+v_5-13C | ecosystem: Environmental > Terrestrial > Soil > Desert | place: USA: California... | reverse complement strand
TGATTGGCAATAGTTCCGGTGAAGCTAGTTTTGTTATCGCTGGAGCCATGTTTCCTGATTAGTTCCAAATACGGAACATCGTAAAACATCGTAATTGCACCAGTATCAACCTGCATGTAGTACGTGTGCTTGTCTTCGGGAACCCGCACCGGGACGAGAAGGGCAGCTTTAGCAAAGTGAAGATCTCCCACATCGGCCGCCTCCCACAGAAATTCGCACCAATTTGCGCTGTGCTCTGGGGCGGTTGGAGCGGAGGGGGGCATCTGCATGTTCTGCCCGGTGGAACCGCCTGCAAGGGCCATGACGGCGACTACAACCCTAATCACTACTCTCATATGACCGTTCCTTTCTGATAACGCCAGAGAGACAGGACAGGACGATTCCCGAACGCGTGCTTATAAGCGGTGTTGATTGTACGACAGCATCGGCGGACAGAATACTCGGAACGTGTGCCGGTTAGTTGGGGCCATCACTGTACTGGTTTTGGAAAAGCACGCCGCTTTGCGCGGGTTCCGAGGACTTCGGCCTTCATGGCCGGCGGCAGGGTTTCACACGCTGTTCGCAGAACGAGGCGCGGTGCGCGGTCACGAATCTCCATAAGGTATGGCAGTGCGCTATAGCGGTTGTACTTCGCCGTTTCCCGCAGAAGCCAGCCAAGCCCCTTCTGCACCATGTCGTCGGGGTCGGTTAGCAGTGTTTCCGTAAGTCGCTTGATATCGTCGAAGAACATCTGCTGGCGAGTGCCGCGGATCAGAGCTACACAGGCTGCGCGACGATACCACCGGTTCTGCGATTTGGCCCAGCGAAAGGCAGCCGACCTTCGTTTCGGCTCGGCTACGATCATCGAGGCAAGCAGGTAATAGACCAGCGAATCGTGGCTCGCCCAGTTGCTCACACGACCGATCCAGGATTCGAACAGTCGGAACTCGTTGTCGCCAAATTCGTCGATGCTCTTTTTTAGAAGCTCAACTGCGAGCACATCTTCTTCGAGCACTTCGCCTCGAAACAGGTCATCGGCGACCTGGACCATGTAGGCCAAGCCGCAATCGTCGAGCAGTGACCGGCGGAAACGCAAGGCGACTTTGCGGAGCTCGTTCGTGTACCAGCCCCGTGACTTGACCTGCTCTTTGAAGAACCATTGCACTTCCACGCTATGTGGGGCAGAGCCACCGTCCTTGAGGACGCGGCGGATGTGGGCGGCGATGTACTGGACAGGTTTCATGGATCGTAACGCCGTTTAGGATGCTACTGTCTCCTGCTTCACTTCGTGCGTGGCCGGCTGCACCAGCCGGTCGTAGACCCACAAGAGCAACGCCGTCAGCACGCCCACGGCTGTCACCGCCAACCAGATGCGTGTTGGCTGGTTCTGCAACTCGCCAAAGTGGCGCAACAGCTTTCCACCGAGCCAGCCGCCGATTAGAGATCCGATCCCTATGGGCAGGAACGCAAAACCCATGTAGGTGCCCTGCTGCCCCGGGGGCGCCAGGCGCGAGATGTATTCGTAATAGCGCGGCGACTGAATGATTTCGCCGATTGCCACGACCACCAACGTAAGCGCTGCCATTGGCACTGTCGGCCGAACGACCAAGATCAGCCACGCCAATCCGGAAATGAGTGTGCCCAGCGTAATCGCCCGGAACGCCGGCATCTTCTGGTTGAGGATGTTCACGACCACGGTGAGTGCGATCACGGTCAGCGGTCCTGCAGTCAGGAGCAGTTCGGTGTCGGCCTTCGGGTCTATGTACCGCACTACGTACAGTGGCAGCGTGATGAACTCCTGCCAGAACACCACCCAGTATCCGGAGAAGATCAGGAGAAACAGCATGAAACGCGGGTTGGACAGTACGACCCACATGTTCCGCGCCGTCTCGCCCAGGTTTGTTGCGTGCACTTCGTTCGCTTTTCGCGGCTCGCGGAACAGCAGCAGCACTGCGAAGAACATCAGCAGGACGCTCAACGCCGCCACGCGGAACACGTCATCGACTTCCAGGTGCTTATGTACACGCGAGGCCATGAACGGACCCAGCGCGCTGCCTACATTGACCAGCGTGTAGTAGATCGAGTAACCGATCGACCGTACCTGCTCATTCGAGGCCCGCGCGGTCGTGCCCACAATGCTCGGCTTCACCAGCGCAATGCCCAGCGCCGGCAGCATGAGGACGAAGACGACCAGCAGCGTCAGAGGTACTGCCTCGCGCACGGGCATCATCCAGGGCGCACGCAGCGATCCGAGCAGGAAATATGAGACCGCCAGGATGGCGTACGCCAGCGACAGCGCTCGCCGGAAGCCCATGCGGTCCGCAATCGCGCCACCGAATGCCGCCAGGAACCACACCAAGCCGCCGAAGAGTCCGGCTAATTCGCTGGCTCGTTCTGTCGGAAAATCGAGGCTTTCGTGCAGGTATCGTGCGAGCGACGCGAAAGCTGCATAGTAGGAAAGTCGCTCAAATAGCTCAGTGATGTTCGCGACCCAGAACGGGCGCTCAAACCCAGTGCGGATATCATGCCAGCGCTGCGCGAAGGACAAATTGTTCTCCTCGTGAGGACGGCACCACGTCGAAGTAGCGGATCAGGATTAAACCGCTACCACACAGGCACGTTCACATCTCGACTTGATGCCGTAAACGCTGCTCGATTTGTGTGGCAGAGACACCGATGACTCGAATGACCTTCTGCCGACTCGTTTCGCCAGCAGCTATGGTAACCGAGGACCGCGGGACGTCCAACAATTCGGAAAGGAACTTGATGCATGCCTCGTTCGCCTTGCCTTCGACCGGGGGCGCCGTGAGGGCCAGCTTCAGTGCGTCACCTACCTCACCGGCAATGGCGTTCTTTTTCGCGCGAGGGTGAACCTTGACGGAGAATGTCGCACCTTGCGGAGTGTCGCGGATGGGAATCATGCTAGCCCCAGATGGAGAATATCGTCTCGATCACGGCTGCCACGACGAGAATAGGCGCCTGCGGATTCTGCCGCAGAACACTTGCCATGCTGAAGGCGTTCGCCAGGCTGAGCGATAACACGAACAAGTTTGCGAACACCGATGCAAAACGCAGCATGCCGCTCGAAGATCCGGCGCGTGCCACGTTTACCAATCCGGCAAGCACGATCATGGCTCCCGGTGCATAGACAGAAATGCCTCCAAGTCCATGTGCGCGGAACGTGAATGCGGTCCATACCAATCCCAGAATGACAAGCACCCAGCCAAACAGTTGATCAACGATTTTCATCTAGAGCTTGGTCCTCCGCCCGAAAATTGCCGTGCCGATGCGCACCTGAGTTGATCCTTCTTCGATGGCCACTTGAAAGTCGTTCGACATGCCCATCGATAACACATCAAGGCCGACTCCGGGCAGATTACGTTTGGCAAGGTCCTCGCGAATATGGCGAAGCATGCGGAAATAGGGACGAGCGTGCTCGGGGTTTTCGCTCCAAGGCGGAATCGTCATAAGCCCGCAGATTCGGACGTGCTGAAGCTGGGGGGCGGCGAGAAGAATTTCTTCAAGTTCGAGCGAAACTGGCGGTACGCCGGATTTCTGTTCCTCACCACCGACGTTGATCTCAATCAAAACAGGCAATTGCTTTTCTAATCTGGCGGCTGCGTCGTTCAACTTTCTCAACAGGCGTGCGGAATCGATGCTGTCGATGCAGTTGAAAAGCTCCACCGCTCTAGCTGCCTTGTTGGACTGCAGGTGGCCGATCAGATGGTAAGTCGTACCTTCGCGTGCGCCAAGGGTGGGTGCTTTCTCCGCGAATTCCTGAACGCGATTTTCGCCGAATACACGCTGCCCGGCTTCATATGCTTCTTCGATCCGCTCTGCCGGAAAAGTCTTGCTGACCGCCATCAACTCCACTTCGGCGGAGTTGCGCCCGGCACGCGTTGCAGCTTTTGCGATTTGTTCTCGAATGAGCGAGAGGTTGTCTGCGATCGACATCGGAAACAGCTTAGCAAACCGGACAGGTCAGAGGGCAGAGGGAAGAGGGCCGAGGGAAAGGGGAATGCTTCTGTCATCCCGACCGGAGCCGCACGCTTTTGCGGCGAAGTGGAAGGACCTTGTGTTTTGCGAAGCTGCCAACAGCGACTTAGGTCTCGCACTACTGCAACAGCAATTTTGGTGGCGCATGCCATCAGCCATTTAGGTCGCGCATAAAAAAGGCAGAAGGAATCGTCCCTCTGCCTTTTACCCTCTTACCTCTGCCCTTACATAATCGCGGTCGGCGGTGCCGGCTCGTCCGGGTTGCCAGCGTTCTTCAATGGAAGCGAAATCATCAGGAACGCCAGACCTGCCAGGACGACAAAGCCGAGAATCGCTGGCGGCGTATCGAAGATACGCGGAACGGGCCATTCTCTCCAGCGGAAGACCGCAATGACGATGCCCATCAGTGCCTCGCCTGCGATCAGACCGGATGCGGTGAGCACGCCAGCGTTTTCGATGCGGGCCTTCTGCGCGTCGTTGAAGTTGCGCTTATCGCGCAGCGTGTCAGTGAGCCAACGGAACAGGCCGCCTACGAAGATGGCGAAAGTCGTTTCGAGCGGCAGATACATGCCGACGGCAACCAGCATTGGGCTGCGAACGCCGAGCATGATCATAGCGATGCCCATCGCGATTCCAACAACGATAAGCGGCCAGGCCATTTCGCCGCCGACGATGCCCTGCGAGAGCATGGCCATCAGGCCGGCCTGCGGTGCGGACAATTGGCGATCTCCGAAACCGATGCCGCCCGCATTGATGTTGCCGTAATGCAGCACCATCAGCGGGAAGTACAGGGCGAGGCTGGCGACGGCGATTCCGATGAAGTCGCCGATCTGCATGTACTTCGGTGTGCCGCCCAGAATATGACCGACCTTGAGGTCCTGAAGCATTTCGCCGGCGACCGCCGACGAGACGCAGACCACTGCTGCGACGCCCAGCACTGCGGCCACGCCGGTAATTCCGCTTACGCCGATGGTGACCATTAGCAGAGCCGAAATGATCAGCGTCGCAAGCGTAAGGCCGGAGATCGGGTTGTTGGAGGAACCGATCATGCCGACCAGGTTTCCGCTCACAGCGGCGAAGAAGAATCCGAGGACGATCATCACGACGGCCGCGGTTGCGCCACCACTGATGTGCCCGGCGAAATACGAGTAGAGAGCGACCATGCAGAGCAGGGCGACGAACAGTCCGCCGAACACGATCTTGGCACTCAGGTCGCGCTCAGTACGGTTCGTGGCGACAGCAGTGCTCGTGCTGCTCTTCTTCAGGTCAGCGACGGCACGCTTCATGCCGATCGCTAAATTCTTGCGCATACGGAAAAGGGTGTAGCTGGCTCCGACCAACATGCCACCGACAGCGATCGGACGCACGACGAAGCGCCACACGGCCGCTGCCTGGCCTTCCCAGTAACCGGTCCCCGGTGCGACGCCGAGCGACGCGACGAAGTCGGGCCCCTTCAGGAACATGATGAGTGGAACGAGCAGGCCCCAGGCGAGTACGCCGCCGGAGAAGTTGAGTGCAGCGAGTTTCGGGCCAATGATGTAGCCAACGCCGAGGTACGCAGGGCTGACCGCTGGTGCGGAAAAGGTGGTTTCGGCTCCGACGGGCAGCCTTGCCGCATCTGTGCCCGTTCCCATTCGGATGAAGCTCTTGCCTAGCTGACCGATGTGGAGAACGAAGTCCTTGCTGGCGCTGAATAGGTTGAACTGGCCGAGCAGGTATACGAGACCGCCAATGCCCATGTTGGCGAAAAGAATCTTGGCGGCGGTAGAGCCACGCTGGCCTGCCTTGTGGATTTCGGCGGCGGCAACGGACTCGGGATAGGGAAGCTCTGGGTCTTCCACCATCACTCGGCGCAACAGGGTGACAAAGAGAATACCCAACGTGCCACCCACTGCCATGAGCACGGTGGATTTCCAGTAAGCGGTCTTGAAGTCAAATACTGGCCACGCGCCGGAAATGACGAATGCCGGGATTGTGAAGATTGCGCCAGCGGCTACCGACTCACCGATGGAGCCGACCGTACGGGCCATGTTCTCTTCGAGAATCGAGCCCTTCATCAGGCGCAGCACAGCCATGGCGATCACGGCGGCCGGATAGGTTGCGGCAATGGTCATGCCGGCGCGCAACCCGAGGTAAGCATTGGCGGCGCCCAAAACGACGGTCATGATCAGACCAAGAATCACAGCACGAGCCGTGAATTCGGTCATACTCATATCGGCGGGAACGTAAGGCCGGAACTTCGGACTAGCAGCCGGAGGCGGCGATGTCTGCGTGCTCATGAAAGATCCTCGCGAGATGGTAAACAGTCCAACAGCAATTTTAGGTGGAACTGCGCAAATTAGCACGTGAATCCACGTTAAACAAGGCTGATCAGAGCAAAAGCGGGATTGTAAGCTGCACAGTACGTGCTGGTCAGCTTGGCTGCGGTGGTTCTTTGTAAGAGGGCAGCGGCTTTCCTGAATGGGCATTGAACCCGGCACTCCACCCGTTTATACTTTGGAGTGACAGATTCCGGAAGGCTGAGCAAGGCCCTTCTGGATGAGGAGGGTCGTCTTCAGCAGTACTGGTGACCTAACTCGGGCCGACGGAGTAGATGATCCGAGAAGAGGCTCTCATATTGCCTCGATTTTAGCGGACGTTGCTGCCAGCGTTTTTGCCACTGTCTTTCCCTCCAACTGCCGTTTCTGTGGCGCTCCCCTCCTGAAAGTGTCCAGGTTGCCCGTCTGCGACGCCTGTATTGGTGCGATTCAGCGGCTCGAAGGGGATCGTTGTCCGATCTGCGGAGACCGGCTGCTGTCGTTCTCGGGCAAGGCAGCAAGCGCCTGCTGTGGAGAGTGCCTGAAGGAGGAACCGCCGTTTACGAAGGCGGTGGCCTACGGATCGTATGACGGGGCTCTTCGCGACCTCATACATTTTTTGAAGTACGACCGGGTCAAACCAACGGCTAGTCTATTGGGACGCATGGTCGGCGAGTTACTCGCGGAACTTGGTTCACAGTTCAAACTTGACCTTCCCCTCATTGTTCCGGTGCCCCTGCACGGATCCAAGCTGCGGGAGCGGGGATTCAATCAGTCCGAGCTCATTGCAGCAGCAGCCTTAAAGGTTGCACCCGTCGGTCAGCTATGTGCAGGTGTGCTGGAGCGTCGCCGGGCCACGGAATCGCAGACCGGTTTGACCCCGCAACAACGTAAAGCGAATATACGAGGCGCCTTCAAGGTGAGGCGTCCCGTCGAAGTATCCGGAAAAGACATCATAGTAGTGGACGACGTGTTCACAACCGGCACTACAGCTTCGGAGTGCGCCCGCGTATTGTTGCGCGCTGGCGCCAGTCGTGTGTGGGTAGTGACCGTCGCGCGCGTGCTGCTGCGCGAACGCATAGGTGCACCCTTGGAGGGGCTTGAACCGGCAGTGGCCGGAGCCGGACAAGCATTCGCGAGGGCTGCGCGGGCATGAACAGGTTATGGCGGCGAAACACAATTCGGGGCAGGCAGAGCGAGCCGTAGGTGACTGTACCGTGGCGCCGTTGCCGGGTGGGTACTCGGCGATGCGAGCGCCTGTGCTGGTTCTGAACGCGTCATACGAACCGATCAACGTATGCGCGGCGCGACGCGCCATTGTGCTCGTACTCAAGGGCGTCGCAATGACGGAGGAAATCAACGGCCATTTCCTGCACACCACGCGCATGGCCATGCGCGTACCGTCGGTTATTCGGCTGCTCGAATATCGTCGAATCCCGCACCAAACAAGGGCGCTCTCTCGCAAGAACATTCTTTTGCGTGATCGCAACACTTGTCAGTACTGTGGTCGCGTGTTGCCGCCTGGCGAACTGACTCTCGACCACGTGATTCCGCGATCTCGGAGAGGCGCTTCCAATTGGGAGAATCTGGTTGCGTGTTGCCATGAGTGCAATCGCAAGAAGGGAAATAGACTGCCTGCCGAGGCGGGTATGAGGCTCATGCGCGAGCCTCGGGCATTTAGTTTGCATACGAGCCGACACATCATGCGGCTGATGGGGCACTCGGATGCAAAGTGGCGCAAGTACCTCTTCTATTAGGTAACCTTCTGACGTAGGTAAGCCTGCTGAACGGCTACAAGAGGCGTGGTGTCCGTTGCGCCGCGACTGGCTCTGATTGTCGTAATCCCTTTCCAACCCTTAGAACCGCGGTTCCACCCCCGCGCTGCTGCCAGCCATTCCGTCCGATGTGTACTTTCCGGTAAACCCCGTAGGATTTCATCAAACTGATCAAATTGTCGGACTTGGACCCGGGTGGAAGAGAAAGTGCATCGTAGCGGTGTGCTTCCAGATTTCGCATGCGGGGCTACGCACGCGCGCATGCACTCAGGAATCCGAAGTGCTCGTTGGGAGATCGAATGGCCGAAAACGTAATGGAGCAGATCGTTACCGAGTTGAAAAGTTCGGGGCAGGTGTTTTTCCCCGAAAACGGTGAACTGCGGAACGTGAGAGTTGTAGGACATACACCCAAACCCGACCATTACATTTACGACATCGTGGTTGATTTTTCGAGCCGGAGTGAGCGCGTAGCGGCCAAGGTTTACCGGGCTTCGAAATGCGGATCTATTGGGGCCCGCGGAATGGCCAAGTTGGAGGCTGGTAATCTGGAGCGAATTCACGGCCTTTTCCAGAAGAGGAAGCTCTCGGGCGTGCCGCGTCCAATCGGTGACTTCACTGAGCTTGGGGCTGTTGTGGCCGAGAAATTCGGTGGTCTGCCGCTGCAGTCGATCATTATGAAAGCGGCTTTGCTCCCCGGGTATGCGGACCGGGGCATGTTGAAGATCGCTGCTCGTAAGACGGGCGAGTGGCTACGCACCTTCCACAAGTTAACGGCAGACATGCCGGTTCCATTTGAGCCAGCCACGCTTACGATTGAACTCGAAAAGCTTTGTGAAAGCTGTAAGGGAGAGGGGCTCGACGACGCGGCGATCAGGACCATCCTTTCAGGCACAAGATCCATATTGGCGCGAACGAAGAAGTCGCTGCCGAGTTCGGCCGTGCTAAACGATTTCACGCCGCTCAACGTGGTGGTCGGGGAGCAGGGGATCGGCATCTGCGACTACGCGAAGATGATCCTGCGGGGGACATCGTTCACAGACGTGGCCATGTTCATGGCGTCCGTGGAGGCGCTGGAGAAGTATCCGTTCTGCAACCGCGCGATCACGACCCAGGTTCAAGACGAGTTTCTGGACGCTTACGGGGCGAACCCAACCGAGGAGGCAGTGCTTCGAGTGCTGAAAATGAAGGCTTTGTTAAGCATGTTCGCCCAGGGAAGAGGCGTAAAGGAGAGCGCTGTGCGCAAGAAGGTTATGTGGGCTACCGTGATGAAGCGGTTTATCCAGCAGGCCGCTCAAAGGTCGCTGGCGCCGGCAGCGTGAACAAGCAAATTGAGCGAGGACGGCACTCGAATACCTACTAAGTAGAAATACGAAAGGCGCACTTCAATGAGTGCGCCTTTCGTGTTAAAGCTCCAAGTCCCTACTTCTTTGGTGGAGGACCGCTGGTCTGCGGCTGCGTTGGTGCAGGCTGTTGCGGCTGCTGGTTCTGTGTCTTTTCAAGCTCCTGGCCTTCATACGTGATCTTCACGTCCGAACCGAAGCGCTTGTAATTTGTATACCTGATAATTTCGCGCACCCGAACGTCACCGCCTGAAAACTTCAGAGTGTCGTCGGCTCGAGTGTATGTAGGAAACCAATAGCGGCCGTCAATCTGTTCGCGGTACGTCGTGAAAGCCGGGAACAAGTTCTCTTCTTTCTTGCTGCGGATCTCCGGCACTGTCTTCCCGCGGGTTTTCACGATCTGGAAGTCGTGATCGTCAACCCAGATGCGCCCCTGGAAGTAACGCTTGTTTTTCTCGATCTGCTTTGGGGCGATGTCAAAAACGTATGTGTGCAGTTCGTCCTGCTTCTGCTGACCGACGTAGAGCACACTGTACTCGGGCAATTCATCGCTGGTCAGGACAAACGGGAGCTGATTTCGAAAGTCGTGCTCGTCCTGCGGGGTTAGCTGAATTCGCTGCAGCGAAGTCTGCGGAGCGAAAACCACGTTTTCAATACGTCGACCCTTGTTGTCGAAGAGAACGTCGAAAACAATCTGGTACTCGCCATCAACGGTGTCGCCATCCAAGGTCTGCACTTTGATGGTCTGCCGATAGGTGTATTTCTCACGGGCGAGTTTGAACTCTTTTTCCTTCGCAGCAAAGCGCTGGATGATTTCGTCAACGGTGATGCCTTTGGGTTCCTCTTTGACGAGTGGCCCCTCGCCACGATCCTGAGCGTTCAAAACGGCCGGCGTCGTGAACGCAATGCCCAGAACGACTGTGAGCAGAAGGTGGAACAACGTTTTTTGCCGCATAAGAGTAAATATCCTGAGGTCCTGCTCGGATTAGATGCCCGTCCTGACTAGAGGATGCGGGGCAGCCTTATCAACAGGATAAACCCGGCCTAGGCGAATAAGTCTTGTCTAATCACGAACTCTGACCGAGAATGGCCCGACTTTTTCTTTGATCCAGGAGGGGCAATGAACTTCGCGCGGAGCGCGATGGCTCTCATTTTGTGTCTCGGATGCATGTCTGTGTCCTATGCTGTAGAACCTGCTAAACAAGCGCCTAACACGGACCCGGTGTACCAGAAACTGAGAACTATCGGGCTCAGTGGCGAAGCTGTTGCCGTGAACAATTTGCAGTTGAAGCGCGATATCGGCATTTTCACATTCAACGGCACGTTGTACTTCCTGGCGCCGGTGGAAGGAAAGGTTACAGGCGCTGTGTTCCTCGGTTCGGGTTCGTTCACGCTGACGCCTCCGACGGTGGGCGAGAAACGGAGCGTCGCGATCCTGACGAAAGAGGGCGCGATCAACGAAAGCTTTGAATCCGCTGTGCTGCGCTTCACGGACCGTACCTACGAAGAGTTGAAGCAGATAGGCAGTGCGGCACAGGCGGATACCGGACGCGCAGCGGATGCGATTGAAGACAACCTCGACCTGCTTCGGAGAGACCGATACGCGCGATACAACTTGTCGGCGCGCATCCTGCAGGATGTTCTCAGCACGGGGCCCGGCGGGTTGTTCTACGCGTTTATCAAGGGCAGCCGATACGACAGCCGTGAGATATTCGCAGTTGACCCGCAAGGCGTGCTGATGTGGGATGTTCAGCCAGAAGAGGTCGTGTTCGCTACGTACGCCGCCGACAAGCAGGGCGTGTGGTATTCCGGCCACCTTGAGAGCGAGTACGCGGCTCGCACGGCTTCCGGTACGCAGGTCAACGCACCTATCGATATAACACACCAGAAACTTGAGACACAGCTTCACCGGAGTGGCGAACTCCGGGGCATAGCAACGACGACGTTTAGTGCTGTCCGACCCGGCTTGAAAGTTGCCAGCTTCAACCTGTTCCGGAACTTCGAAATTGACAGCGTGACGGACGAGAGCGGACGTCCGCTGCCGTTTATCTGGGAAGACGTCTCGTTCAATGAGAACGAGAGCGATGATCCGGGTAATTTGAGCGTCATCCTCCCGAAACCGCTCGCTGCTGGGGAGACGTTCACCTTGAATGTCGTTTATGGCGGAAAAGAAGCGGTCACAAACGAAGGCAGTGGCAATTACTATCCCGTCGCGCGTGACGACTGGTTCCCGAGCGGAAGGAGAGGCGATTACGCAGAATATGACATGACCTTCCGCATACCGAAAGGTATGAAGATCGCCGCAACCGGAAACAGAATTCGCGAGGCGAACGAGGGTGATCAATACGTCACCGAATGGAAGAGCGAAGGCCCGATCAAGGTGAGCGGCTTCAATTTCGGACGATTCAAACTGGAGGAACAGAAACTCAAGAACGGCTTCCTCGTACAGTCCTTTGCAAACGATTCGCAACCGGATTGGGTGCGCGGGTTGCAGCACGCGGTGGAAGAGGGCCCGGGCTCTCACACCACCAGCGACGGTTACGCGCTGGGCTCGATGGAGACAACTTCGTTGATGAAGAAGCCTTTGGCCGAAGCCCAGCTCGCGATGGGAATATACACGGACTACTTCGGGCCTATACCCTACACGCGAATTGCTATGACGCAGCAGGCAGCCTGCAATTTTGGACAGGCGTGGCCGTCACTGATTTGGCTGCCGATCTGCGCATTCTTTGACAGCACGGTACGCCATCAACTCGGTGTGGATGACACGCGGCAGCCGTATTGGAACGTTGTGGCTGCTCACGAGATTGCGCACCAGTGGTGGGGACATACGGTTGGTTACGCCTCATATCGCGATCAATGGATCAGCGAAGGCTTTTCGGAGCTTTCTGCGTCGATCTTCCTACAGGCGGTTTACGCGAAAGATCCCAAGCAGTACCAGCGGTTCTGGCGCCTAACGCAGGAAGGGCTGCTGCAGAAGAACAACTTCGGCTGGCGTCCGATCGATGCAGGTCCAGTAACGATGGGTATTCGCGTCAATAACAGCAAGGCTGGATTTGGCCATTACAACACGCTGATCTATGGCAAAGGTGGCTTCATCCTGCACATGCTCCGAATGATGATGTGGGACCCGAAGACGGGCGACGAAAAGTTCAAGCTGATGATGCGTGACTTCGTGAAGACGCACTACAGCAAACCGGCCAGCACGGAGGACTTCAAGGCCATTGTGGAAAAGCACATCACGCCGGACATGAACCTCGACGGGAACGGAAAGATGGACTGGTTCTTCAATCAGTTCGTCTATGGAACCGAAGTGCCCAAATATGAGTTCACCTACAACATCGTCAACGACGCGAACGGGGTTTCGGCTGACCTGAAGCTGACGCAGTCGGGAGTATCTCCGAACTTCAAGATGTCGGTTCCCGTCTACATAGAGATGGCCAACGGCGCGACAGGACGCTTGGGATCGTTTGTGATGCAGGGGAACACCACGACCGCCCAACGAGTTCCTCTCGGGAAGATGCCCACCCCAAAGCGTTTCCTGATCAACCATCACTACGACGTGCTGACCGAAAACTAACCTCGGAGGGCCGGGGTGCCAGCCTTTTAGTTGGGGGTACCCCGGGTCCCCCCTACTCTGGGGAATCCAGTGTTTATGCGGGTTTCAGAGAGGGTGATCTCTCAAAATCCTGAATACAAGGAATTTAGGTTCTAATTACCAGTTGTGCACGATGTGAAAGTTCTGGAATGAGAACTAGCTGTTAGCTCATAGCTGTTGGCTATTAGTGGTTCATAAGAGCCGTAAGCTGTAAGCCGTAAGCGGTAAGTCGTGTTCAGGATATAGGCTCTTGGGGATATAAACCAGCTATCAGCCTCAGCCATCAGCCGTCAGCGCGCGCCTTCCATAACGCCAAGCTTAAGCGTCAGATCGAGTTCCAACGATTCACTGCCAGCTACTTCCAGTGTAGCGGATTGGATGGGGAAACCCGCCATGTTGGGCGAGATTATTTTGCCAGGTGAATGAGGAACTTGCGGGGATTTAAGCTTTCGCGGCTGTTGACAGGATGAGATGCAGAAACGAAATACGCAGAGGTTCGCAGAGGAAGGGGAGGAAGCAGAGGGCGCGATACGCGAAGCCGACAGTGCGCCGGAGGTCGCAGAGGCGAGGGCG
>Ga0196970_1001704_pt1 | contig 13558 bp, 10 predicted proteins | sample S1v_513CmetaG_FD_148672 | JGI IMG/M metagenome (GOLD analysis project Ga0196970, IMG submission 148672) | Soil microbial communities from Anza Borrego desert, Southern California, United States - S1+v_5-13C | ecosystem: Environmental > Terrestrial > Soil > Desert | place: USA: California... | reverse complement strand
TCCGCTCGCCTGCGCTTGCCTCCGCTCGCCTGCGTTTTTCTCCGCTCGCCTGCGTTTTTCTCCGCTCGCCTCCGCTTTTCTGCGCTTGCCTCCGCTTGCCTCCGCTCGCCTGCGTTTTTCTCCGCTCGCCTCCGCTTGCCTCCGCTCGCCTGCGTTTTTCTCCGCTTGCCTCCGCTTGCCTCCGCCTGCCTCCGCTTGCCTCCGCTTGCCTGCGTTTTTCTGCGCTCTCCTCCGCTCGCCCCCAGGCAATTCGTTTCACTTCATGCCGGACCGCCGCCCGGACCGTGCAAATGCTGACGACCTGCCCCCCGCATGTGCACAGGGACCGTCCCCCCGCCAGCGACGGTTGGGACGGTCCCGTTGATCGGTTGGTCTACAACTCTCCCAGGAGCAGGAGCAGCCGCTTCAGCACCACCACCGCCTCCGCCCGTGTGGCATTGGCCGACGGCGCATAGCTCTGCTCGCCACGCCCGGTGATCAGCCCAAGCTCCGCCGCGGCCGCTGCGGCGGCTCGCGCCCAGGAAGCGATCTCCCCCTGGTCAGCAAATGCGCCCAGTGTCGCCTCGACCGCATCGGTCGAGCGGCTCTCCGCCCGGCCCCGCAGCGCAAGCGCCCGGACCAGAATCACCGCCATCTCCTGGCGGGTAATCAGGGACTCGGGCTGGAACCGACCGCCGTTGCCAGCGATCAGCCCTGCTCGGGCAGCGGTCTCCACGTCCTGGTAGAACCACGCACTGGTCGGCACATCCGCGAAGGTCTGGGCGGTGCCGGAGTAGCGGCTCAGCCCCAACGCCCGCACGATCATGGCGGCGAACTGTGCGCGAGTCACGCTCCCTGCGGGATCGAAGCTGGTCTCGCTGGTGCCCTGCACCACGTGGCGGGCGGCCATGAGTTCGATCTCCGCCCTCGCCCAGTGCCCGACCGGCAGGTCGCTGAAATGCTTCGTGTACTCCATAACGGCATACTCGCTGAAGCTCTCCAGTTCGACCTCCACGTAGCGCTCGGCGGTGTTCACCTTGCCGCCCTTGAACTCCCACTCCCCCGTCTCCCGGTTCAGCCGGTAGATGCCCAGGTGCTGGGGGTTCTCGGCCTCGGAATAGGCGATTCGCACCGTTAGCTTCTGCCCGAACGATGTCACCGGGGTCTCCTGGCCGTTCTGGACTGCGGTCACGGTCAGGGCGACCACCGCGCCAGCGGGCTTCAGCCCCCTGGCCTCGGCATTCTGCACCGACCGACCGACCAGGATCGCAGTCGCATCGGTCGCCTGGTCCGGGTCGATGGTGGTTACCCCTACCCGGACGGTGCTTCCGCCGGCGATGGCGCCGGTACCGGTCAGGGCTGCGGGCGGGATCGTCATCTGAACGGAACCGGCCTGGATCACCAGGTCGGAGCCGTTCGCCTCCAGGTCCGCCAGCAGGCTGGCGGGCAGCTCCGCAGCTCGGCTGGTGGCACTCTCGGTGGGATTGCCGCCACTCAGGTCAACGACCAGATCATCCACCGGGTTCACCGTGGCCGGGTCCACGACGTGGATCGAACCCTCTGACCCCTGCGTCTCCGGCTGTGCGCCACCCGTGCCCGGCTCAGACTCCGGGCCGACGGTATCGCCGCCACCGCCGCCGCCGCCACCACCGCCGCCACCGCCGCCGGGCGCACCCGTAACGGTCACGCTAGTTGCGGCAGCGGTCAGACCCTGGGCGGCAAGGGAGACTGTGTAGCTGCCGGGCGCGCTAGCCTCGAAGTAGACGGTGGCCCGCGAGGCAGTCGTGGGCACCGTCACACGGCTGATCTGCTCGGTGCTGCTCTCCGTGGGGTAGAACTTTCCGCCTGAAGCCGAAAGGCCAATCACCAGGGGGGTCACCGGCCTGGCCGGAGCTCCAGACGTGTCCTGCAGCTCCACGGTGATCGCACTCCGCTGTCCCACCCTCACCGTGCCACTTACGGCGGGAACCACGAGCTTTGCGGGCGGCGCGGCTTCTATGCTCACCTTCTGGGAGGAGCCCGCGAGGTCAGGGGCTGCAATGACCAGGGTGGGTCCACCAATGGTGCTGTCCTCGTAATAGAAGGTCACGGAGTCACCGCCGACCGGCACACGAACGGTCGTGACCGCCACCTCGTCAAAGGAGGTCATGAAAAACCTCCCCGTTCCGGAGCTGCTGGTCAGGCTGATCGCGACGCTAGCGACCGCAGGGGCCAGGTTGCCGTGCACATCCCGCAGTTCGATTGTGATCGGCGCAGAGCGCAGTGCGCGGGTTACCGTGCGCTGCGGTGTGGAGAAGACCAGGCTAGCCGGGCTCCCAGCGGTGATATCCAACTCGTGGGTGGCCGACTCCAACCCCGGGCTGGTAGCCGTCACGGAGACCGTACCCGCCTTCGTGTCGGTGAAGTATAGAGTCATCTCCGACTCCCCAGGGAACAGGATCACTTCGGTCACCGGCAGGCTGGCGACGCTCAGAACCCCCGTGGCGCTAGTGGTGCTCAGGGCGATCTCCACCCCGCCGGTGGGGGCCGCCACAGGGTTGCCGTAACTGTCGACCAGTTGGATGATCAGGGCGGCACGACCCCCTGCCACCGTGGTGGAGGCACTGGTCTCGCTGAAGCGGAGAGCCGCGGCCACCATAGGGACGGCAGCGAGGACCGGACGGGCTGGAAGCATAACAGCCATGGCCAGCAACAGCGCCAGTGTAAGCGCCAGGAGCCCCTGGGGTTGACCATATCTACGTACCAAAGAGAGTTCCTCCTAACTATGTAAGCAACGGCGGTTGACCTATAACCAGCGGTAGATAGTATTATACACCGTATTTAAATTGGCCTGCTGCTCTGAAGACTCCGCATTAAGATTGTAAGCCCCCCACGGAGGTTGTTTCGGAAATCGTTGTAAATTCAGGGTAGACATGTATTCGGCCACGTTGTAGAATGGTAATCAATCCAGCACGTTATAGTTTAACGTCACTCTCGCTTGGGACGGGCTGGCAAAGACCATAGGGGAGCGGATTGGCGCATGGCAAACGAGGATTCGAAGGCTGAGGTCAAGGTTCCTGAGGTCAAGCTTCCGGTCAATGAGGGGGATCCAACAGCCGAGGCTACGGCGCCCTCCCCGGCGCCGGCGCAGGCCGAGATCAACTGGGCCGACGGCTGGGACGAGGTTCAGACCGACTATGAGAAGAAGGACTCGTATACGGTTGGCACCTGGGTAACGATCTCCAAGAAGGGGGCCGTTCAGGCTGTGGTGGAGTCCAGCGACCTGATTCAGCAGGTCGCACTCTCCCGGGGTCTCACCATGGAGCAGTTCGTCTTCCGGCTGAATGTCAACCAGAAAATGAAGCAGATCTCGGCTACCCCAGTCCCCCTGTCCATGGCTGGCAACGGCACAACGGCGGTCCACTGGCGAAAGGACAAGGGCTCACCTCTGGCCACCTGGCATATTGGCGGGGTCTTCAAGCAGTACCCGAAGCTGCGGCTGACCGGGCAGATCCGCTGCCTGGTTACCACGGCCAAGGGACCAGACGGGCTGCCCGTGCTGATCCTCCCCCTTACGGCCGGAACCACGGTTAAGACCGGCAGCCGGAGCGGCGGGACAAGCCAGAGCCAGAACCAAAACCAGAGTCCCGGCTCCCAGGCAGCCGTTGGCAATGAGCCCGACGGCGAGATCGAGGAGACCTAACACAAATCCCCCTCTCGGGCCTGGCGCCCGGGAGGGGGATCTTCTACGGACCTGTGATTCGCCGGATCTCGGCCAGCACGCGTCCGTTAACGACCTGAGCGTTGACCTGTCCCCCGGGGACAGGTGTAGAGTGGTCCTTGGAGGTGGTTACCGTGCGCATAGGCGATATCATGCGGGCGACCGGTCTGACCCGGAAGGCGCTGCTCTACTACGAGCAGGAGGGGTTGATCCAGCCGGCGAGCGACCCTACCAACGAATACCGCACCTATACCGAGGCGGACCTGGAGCGGCTCATGCGGATCACCCTGCTCCGCCAGATCGGGCTCCCCGTCCCCGCGATCCGCGCCGTGCTGATCCAGCCCGCCGCCTGGACCGAGGTGCTCACCGCTCACCTGGCGCAGGTGACCCAGTCAATCCGACAGTTGGAGTCTACCGCCAGCGCCATTCGGGCTGTGCTCGACCTGCCCCAGGCCGATCGCCCCGCCGAGCGGCTTGAGTTCCTCCGGCGGTCGCTGGAGCTAGACGCCGCTGGTCGGGAGGGGTTCATGCGAGAGCAGTTGACCCGGCTCTTCCCCGGCCGGTATGGCGAGGTGTTGGCGGCCCACCTCGGCTTCTTCCTCGACGAGCCCCTCGACACCGAGGAGAAGCGGCAGGCCTGGCTCCGCATGGTCGCCTACCTGGACGAGACCGAATCGCTTCCCGGCGCCGCAATCCCGGCTGATGTCGACCCAACCGAGATCGCAGAAGCGCTGCGAGCCAACGCCGAAGCGATCCTGGAGATGCGGCCTGAGCTGATCGATCAAATGCGTGCCCACCTGGAGCGACAGGCACGCCTGCGCACGGAGCAGCCAGCGGTCGCCCAGGTCTGGGAGACCGCCGCAGCGGAGCGGGCTGCCCTCCGTGAGGGGCTGGCCGCCGCCGGCTACCAGGAGAACGTGGTGGCCAACCTGCGCATTCTCAGTGCCAAGTTCAACCGCTACCTGGCGAATATGGCGCTCCTGGCGGAGCGGCTGCAGATCGGCATAGCGAAAGGCGGTGCATAACGCACCGCCTTGATCTCTACCCTGCGCTACTTGATACCAGTCAGCGTAATGCCCTTAATGATCTGCTTCTGGAAGATCGCGAAGACAATCAGGACAGGCAGAACCGCCATGGTGGCACCGGCCATAACCAACTGGTACTCATTGAAGTTCTGGTACGCAAAGTTGGAGAGGCCGACGGGCAAGGTGTTCATCTCCGGCTTGGTAATGGCGATAACCGGCCAGAGGAAGGCGTTCCAGTTGCCCAGGAAGGTGAAGATCGCCAGCGCAGCCAGAGCCGGGCGCACGTTGGGCATCGCAATCTTCCAGAAGATGCCGAACTCCGTGAGACCATCGATCCGGCCGGCCTCCATGAGGTCGTTCGGCAGCGACTCCATGAACTGCCGCATGAGGAAGATGCCGAAAGCGGTAATCAGGCCCGGGAACATGATCCCGAGATAGGTATCCTCAATGCTCAGCTTGACCGCCCCAATGTACCAGGGGATCACGAGCATCTCGGTTGGGATCATGATCGAGCTGAGGATCGCAAAGAAGATCACGTCGCGCCCCTTGAACTTGACCTTCGCCAGAATGTAGCCCACCAGCGGGTCGAAGAAGCAGACGCTCAGCGTGGTCAACGAGGCGACGATCACCGAGTTCATATACCACCGGGCGAAGGGCGTCTGGTCAAAGATCGCCTTGAAGTTCTCCAGGGTGATGTTCTCGGGGATCAGCTTCATGGAGTAGACGTCGGCCCCCGGCTTGAAGGCCGTGGAGAGCATCCAGAGGAACGGGAAGATGGTGATTGCAGCGCCGACCAGCAGCCCAATGTAGATGGCCGCCTGTCCCAGTCGCTGTGAAAGCGGTACCCGGTTCATGCGTCCACCCCCTTAGTACTCGAACTTCTTGGTGATCACCTTGTTCTGCACAACGGTTAGCACGAGAATGATCACGAAGAGAACGGCGGTTGCGGCGGATGCGTAGGAGAGGTTCAACGACTTGAACGCTTCCTGGTAAATGAAGAGCACAAGCGATTTTGTCGAGTTGAGTGGGCCGCCTTGGCCCTGGCTCGACATGTTGAGCACCTCGGTGAAGACCTGCAGGTACCGAATGGTACCGGTCAGGGCGGAGAAGACGATCGTCGGGTTGAGCAGCGGCCATGTGATCTTCCAGAACCGGTGCCAGCCGTTGGCGCCGTCGATCTCGGCCGCCTCGTAGAAGGTCTGGGGAATCCCCTCAAGGCCCGCCAGGAAGATCACCATGGAGAAGCCCATGCCCTGCCAGACAATCGAGGCGATGATCACGTAGATCGCCTGCGAGGGGCTGCCCAGCAGCTTCTGGGCGGGAATGCCGAAGCTCATGAGGATCTGGTTGAAGAGGCCGCCATGCTCCTGCATGATCCACCGCCAGACCCAAGCCACTGCGACAGACGAGGTGACGTAGGGAATGAAGTAGAGCATGCGGTAGAGACCCTGGAACTTGTTCACCTTCTGGATCAGCAGGGCGATCGAGATACCCACAGCGATCTGGGCGGGCACACCCACGACCACGTAGATAAACGTGTTCTTCAGCGACTTCCAGAAGACCTCGTCCTGGAACAGGGTCTTATAGTGCTCCAGGCCGACGAACGGCTGGGTGTCGTTGAGGAACTGCCAGTCGTAAAGGCTGAGCTTCATGGCGTAGAGGGCCGGGAACATGCGGACGATCACAAAGAACAAGAGCGGAACAGCCAGGGTAGCCCACGCCCAGACGGTGCGCTTCTGGTTGAGCGTCAAGCCCTTCAAGCCCATTCCCCCATTTCGGCGCACGAGTTGCGGACCGAGGCCTTAGGAGCGATTCCCCGGGCCGTGGGGGCCCGGGGAATCGAGTACCGATCAGAGAGGCTTACTTCCGCTTGGACCAGTAGTCGTCGAACAGCTTCTGAACCTTGGCCTCGGCTTCCTTCAGGGCCTCGTCCGTGGACTTGCCGTTCAGGATCACCTCGTCAACGGCCACGGTCAGAGCGTCGCGGTCCTTGACCTCGTCAACAAAGAAGGTGGCGTTGGCGTAGGGCAGACCCTGGATAAAGCCGGCCATCTTGGGATCGTCCTTGAACTTCTCAGCGACCTCGGGGCGGGCGGGCAGCTCGCCGATCGCCTTGGTCCAACGCTCCATGGTATCGGGCTGGGTCAGGAACTTCATCCACTTGATCGCAGCTTCCTTCTGAGCGCCCTGGGCCTTCTTGGTCAGGCCGTTGGCCCAGAAGGAGGCCATGGTGTACTGCTTGCCGTCGGGACCGACGGGCAGCGGGGCGGAGCGGAACTCAAAGGGGACATCCTTCAGGTTGCCGAGGCGGAAGGAGCCGTCAACGTCCATGGCAGCCTTGCCATTCTTGAAGGCGGTGACGTCGTCGGTCATGAAGCCGATCTCGCCGACCTTATGGACGGTCTGGAGCTCGACCCACCACTTGAAGGCCTTCAGACCCTCGGGGGTGGACCAGGCGATCTTCTTGTAGTCAGCGGACTGCGGCTGGCCGCCGGCCTGACGGATCAGGACCTCACGGAACCAGTTGTGGCCCTGGCCGCCGACGTTGAAGTAGAAACCAACCTGCTCAAGCTGGCCGTTGGCGTCACGCTTGGTCAGCTTCTTGGCCTGGTCAACCAGCTCGTCCCAGGTCTTGGGCGGCTCGGCGATATTCGCGGCCTTGAAGAGGTCGACGTTGTACAGCATAGCCAGGGTGCGGACAGCGGTCGGCAGGACATAGTACTTGCCGTCCATCTGGCCGGCCTTCACCACCGGGAAGAACTCCTTCTCAATGGTAGCGGCGGGGAAGGCATCCTCGGGGAGCGGCTGCAGGTAGCCAGAGTCAACGTACTTGGGCAGCCAGCCATAGTACAGGTTGATCACGTCCGGGCCCTTGCCGGCCGAGACAGCAGCGGCAACCTTCTCGTTGTACTGCTCGTACGGGAAGACGACATGGTTGATGGTGATGTTCGGGTTAGCGGTCTGGAACTCCTTAATCAACTGGTTGACCAGTTCGGTCTTGGACTTGTAGTCATACTGCCAGTACTCAATCGTAACCTTCTCGCTGGACGCGGGCTGGGTCGTTTCGGTCTTTGCTGGCTCCGTGGTCTCGGTCTTGGTCTCCTTGGAGCCGCCACAGCCGGCCAGAACTACGGAGAGTGCCAGAACAGCTGCGAGCATGGCTGCGAACCGCTTCTTCATCCTTCTACCCCCTGTGAGAGATTACTGTGCCTAACCCCGATGCTTCCCGGCGCCCTGGACCAATGCTTCGGCGTCGGAGAGCATCAAGGATCGTGCCGATTGGAGTGCGGAGCGCTTGGCGGCAACGAACTCCCGGGCCACTGCGACGGAGGCCGTCGCGGTTCCCAGGGCCCGCCCCACCTCGGCGGGTGCGGGGCCGCCGATCACAGAACGCCGCTGGACAAAGTTGTGCGGATCAATCGCTTGGCGGAAGGACTCCTCGCTGAGCCCGGTCGGCCGGCCGAACAGCTCGTTTGCGATCTGGTCGACATCGGCGAGCCTGCCCTGCGGCAGAATTCTCCCATCAGCCTGGAGTGTTTTGACAAAGCGTGTCACCACGTGGTGCGCCTGACGGAACGGGAGCTTCGCTTCCCGCATGAGCGTATCGGCCAGCTCGGTCACGGCCGAGAAGCCGTCGCGCGCCCGGGCGTGGAGCAGTTCGGTGTCGAAGGAGGCCTTGCCGAGGATCTCCAGCAAGAGGTCCAGGGCCCGACGGGCCTCGTCAACCGCCTCTTCCAGCATGGGCTGGAGGTCGTCGCCCACGTCGTTGATATCCCCGAGGGGGACGCTGTGGGCGAGCGGGAAGAGCGCGCCGGTACGGCCCAGGAGTCGGCTCAACACAGCCCGCAGGTGCTCCAATGCTACAGGGTTTCGTTTCTGCGGCATAATGCTGGACACCTGCACCAGACTGTCATCAAGCTTTAAGACGCTAAATTCGTTCGAAGCCCACAACATCAAATCGTACGTGAAGCGGCTCAGGTTGGAGCCCAGCACCGCCAGAGTGCTGGCGGCCTCCAGCATGTGGTCGGAGGCGCAGACGGCATCGTACGAGTTCTCCACGAGCCCCTCGAAGCCGAGCCAGCGCTCCACATAGCTCCGGTCAACCGGGAAGCCGGTGGTGGCGAGGGCGGCAGCGCCCATGGGGGAGCGGTTGACCCGACTGTAAAGCCCGGTCAGGCGCTCGGTGTCGCGGCGCAGGTTCCCCTCCACCGCCATGAGGTAGTGGGCCAGGGTGGTGGGCTGGGCCTGCTGGTTGTGGGTGTGGGCCGGCATGACGGTGTTGACATGCTTGGCGGCGAGGTCGAGCAGGGCCTGACGGATCAGTTGAACCTTTTCGGTCAGGTCGAGCAGGTCCTTGCGAAGCGCCATCCGGAAAATGGCGGCATCCAGATCGTTGCGGGAGAAGGCGACGTGCATGTTGCCAGCGGATTCGGCGCCGATCGCGGTCTCAATCTGGTGCTCAATCAGGAAGAAGAGGTCTTCGTAGGTGGGGTCATACCCTTGCTGCGGCGCACTCTCCATGCGCTCCAGCAGCGCCCCCGCGATCACGCTGGCCTCGGCGGCAGGAATGATCCCGCAGCGGTCCAGCATGAGGGTGTGGGCGAGGTTTACCTCCATGATCGACCGGTAGAACCGGCGCTTGGCCACCTCAAAGCAGGGTGAGAGGATTTCGTTCACGTAGACCTGCGAGCGGTTGGACATGATCAGGACTCCCTTTACTCCTTAATTTTCAGGAGGCGAGCCGCGTTGTTGTGGAAGATATCCTCAATATCCTCCTCATGGAGGTTGAGGTAGCGGACGGAGCGGACCTGGTCCTGGAGGTACCGGTAGACAAAGCCGCGGGGGAACCACATGGAGTCGGTGCCGAAGATAATCCGCTTCGGGCCGACCGTCTCATAGAACTTGCGGAAGGCGGTGTCGAGATCCATGGGGTAGGGCTCCCACCGCATCCACTGATTCGACCCGGAGGTATCCACATAGATATTCGGGCAGGACCAGCAGAGTTGCAGCAGCTCACGCATGTAGCCGCAACCGAAGTGCGGGATCACGAAGGGGATATCGGGGTACTCCATGGCGATCGGGGTGATCGTCAGGGGGTTCATATGCTTGTGGTAGATCACGCCGCCAGCCCGGCCGAGCGGCCCGAAGTGGATCAGGACGGGCAGCTTGCGGTCGGCCATATAGGTCCAGAGGGGCTTCAGCTTCGGGTCGGTCCAGTCGATCTCGACACGAGGGCCGAGGAACTTGTACCCCGAGAGGCCCAGCTCTTCGATTGCGTACTTGAACTTCTCGACGACATCGGGCAGCTCCGGCTTGTGGTGGGCAAAGCCGTGGAACTTTCCGGGGTACTTCTTGATCACACGGGCCAACTCTTCGTTCGAAGAGCCGGTCAGGAAGACAACGCTGTCCAGGTTGTACTTCTCGACCTCTGCCGCCCAGCGATCAATCAGCAGATCCTCCCCTTCCGGGGTGTCGACCATGGGTTCAGCCGGTCCGGGGAAGTCCCACTCGTCGGCCATGCGCTGGGTCCGCTCCCGGTTGTACTCCAGGTGCACCGGGTGCGGAGCGTGGTTCGCAGGACCGGAGCGGCGCGTGGCCCAGAAATGGGTGTGGAAATCAATAACCTTCTTGCCACTCTTCAGCCGGATCACGATGATACGCCTCCTCGTTTATGCCTTACGCTTCGACGTGGATCGACCGGCGGTTCGCTTCGAGCACGAGGGCCACCCCGCCCATGACACCCGCCTCCTCCTTCAGTTCAGAGAGGACGATGGGGACATGGTAGGGGACAATGCGGTTGACCACGTCACGGATCGGCTCAAGCAGAAGATCGGCGGAGCGCATGACGCCACCGGTCAGAATCACCTTTTCCGGATCGAGCAGGCAGACCATGTTGGCAATCGCCAGGCCGAGGTGCTCGGCGGTCTCGTGAACCACCTGCAGAGCGGCCTCGTTCCCTTCGGCGGCAAGCCGCATTACCTCGGGGCCATCGACCGGGCGGCCCAGGGCGATCGTGCCCCGCCGACCGATCCCGGGACCGGCGGCCTCCTCTTCCAGGAAGCCATAGGCAGAGCGGCTGGCGGGCGGGCGGCGAAGGACCTCGCGGCCGGTGGCGCAGTAGCCGACCTCGCCGGCAGCGTCGCGGGTACCCCGGTAGACCTGGCCGTCCATGAGGATCGATGCGCCAATACCGGTACCCACAGCGACGCAGAGGGCGTTGCGGACATCGCGGGCAGCGCCGAACCAGCGCTCACCCAGCAGGATCCCGTTGACATCGTTATCGAGGAAGACGGGGAGGCCAAAGCGCTCCTCCAGCTTTCGCCCGAGGGGGAAGTTGTTCCAGCCGAGACCGGGCGCCAGGTTGACAATCCCTTCGGCCAGGCTGGTCACGCCAGCCACGCCGAGGCCGATTCCGCGAATATAGGCGCCGGACGGGGCGTCAGCGATCAGGATACGGATCAACTCAGCCAACCGTTCATAGGTATCAGCGGGGCCGTTTTCCCGGGTCAGGGTGCGCCGGGAGAGCATCTTCCCGGCCAGATTGGTCAGACCGCCGGCCATTTTTGTGCCGCCGACATCGATTCCGATCACAAGGGCGGCGTCCGGGTTGAACTCATACAGCAGGGGCTTGCGACCGCCGCTGGAGACGCCGAGGCCAACGGTGTGGATCATGCCCTGGGCGATGAGCGAGTCGAGCATCGAAGCGACGGTGGGCTGGGTCAGCCCGCTCAGGCGGGAAAGCTCAGCCCGGGAGATTGGCCCCCGGTCGCGGACGAGTCTGAGCACCGCTCCCTCGTTGATCGCCTTGATCAGTTGCACGTTTCCGCGTGGGGCGCTTGTGCCGGTTTTGTTCATAGTCGTAGCATCAACCTTCCGGGGTGCGACTTTAGAAGGTGCTTTTTAAAAGTTCTTTTCTGGGTTGGGATATTCCTGCCTCAAACAGGCGATGGAACCATTATATTTTGCCAACGCTGGTCTGAATGTTGTCGATTATCTGGTAGAATAGAGGCGAAGGGGAGGTGATCGGGTGAGAAGGCGGTTGATCGGGCTGACGCTTGCAATGCTATTGCTGCTTTCCGTGGGGATTGCGCAGGCGAAGACGCCCCAGTCTCAGGCCGACGAATGGTCACTCGCGATCGATGGCCTTCCGGCACAGGGTGTTGCGTGGGTGGGTGGCCTCTCTCTCTCCCTGCCCATGGAGAAGGTGCCGGTCTGCCCGGGCTCAGGGGTCTGCACGGGGGCGCTCTGGGAGGCGCTCTGGGACCTGGAGGAGATCGCTTCGGGAATCGCTGACAAGGCGAAGCACGAGAGTGCGATGAACGCCATTCGCAACCTGAAGGGGCGCGCCGCTCAGGTGGATGAGACCCTTGGGGGCGGCGGTGGTGACCTGGACGGCGACGGGTACCCTGACCAGCTTCGGCGGTACCGGCCGGGCCGGCCAGTCTACGGGAATATCACCCTGAAGCGGGGGTTCACGGGGGATCGGCAGCTCGCCGATTGGTACCGGGCGGCGGTGGCGGGCCAGCCAGAGGCCCGCAAGTCGGGCTCGCTGATCTACCTGGACCGGTCGGGCGCGGAGGTGCTACGGGTCAACCTGTTCGAGTGCTGGCCGGTTGCCTACACGCTCTCGTTTGATGATGCTGGCGGCCTGGTGGAGGAGATCGAGATTGCAGTGGAGCGGCTGGAGCGGGCTGCGCTGGCGATCGCGATCGATGAGGAGGGGATCCCGGCCGCTCAGGCACCGATCCGGCTGACGGCGGATGGGGCGCTGGTGGGCCGGTTCGAGTCGGCCTCGCCGGTCAAGAGCGAGCTTCGCTGGGGCGACGGGGTGGATGACGACTGCGACGGCGTGGCCGCGGCCTGTCCGGCGCAGCGGCCGGTGCGGTGTGCGAATGGTTCGTGCACGGCGGCGTTAGTGGCGGCGCTGGATGACCTGGAGCGGCAGGCCTCAGGCATTGCGGACCGGACCAAGCACGACACGGTGAAGAACGCAATCGGGAACATACGGGCACGGGTCGCTGAGCTGGATGCGGGAGTGGACGGGGCCGAGCAGCCCGGGCGGGAGGTGGTGGCGCCGGTGCGGGTGGAGCGACCACTGAGCGGCGCCTATGCCGCCGGGGTCTGGGTGGCCGCCGGGGGGCAGGGGGCGTTGAGCCTGAGCTACATTGGGCAGGACGGGAAGCCGCTGGCGACGGTGGACCTGGGCGAGGCTGGCTCGCTGCTCTACTCGATCCACCAGGTGGATGGCGCCTTGGTGGAGACGCTGCGATTCCGCCCGGCCCGGGGCGAGGTGAGATAAGGCGAGGAGCGCCAGCACCCCACAGGGGGGTACTGGCGCTCCTGCTGCTCAGGACTTGATCGGCTTATAGAGGAAGAGTTGAGCCTTCACCCCGGCCCGTACCAGGGCGTTGAGCGTGGCTGTGAGCGCCCCGCCGGCTGGCTGCACGGTGGTCGGGCCGCAGTCCAGGGCAAACCGCCCGCCGCCCGCCAGCGGGAGATACTGCGCCCACTGCCCGCCGTAGGCCAGGCTGACCAGGGTCGGGTACTCCTCGGGCAGGGGGGCGACCTCCAGGTCCATGATCCACTGGGCCGCCAGCCGGTTGAAGGGCTGCACCTCCCAGGTGCCGGTCCGGTCGAGGTTGCGCACGAGGCTGACGCCCGGCCCGGCCCCCGCCGGAGCCCGCTGGACCGCCTCGGGGGGGACCGACTGGCTCCGGTGGGCCAGGAGGCTCCCGCCCTCCCGCCCGGCGGCGACCAGGAAGAGCGGGCGAATCGCCTGCATGCCATCGAGCGGGAGGGGTTTCTCAAAGGCGGCCCGGTACCAGAAGCCTCCGGCCTCGGGCACGTAGGCTGC
>Ga0196970_1001703_pt1 | contig 13559 bp, 7 predicted proteins | sample S1v_513CmetaG_FD_148672 | JGI IMG/M metagenome (GOLD analysis project Ga0196970, IMG submission 148672) | Soil microbial communities from Anza Borrego desert, Southern California, United States - S1+v_5-13C | ecosystem: Environmental > Terrestrial > Soil > Desert | place: USA: California... | reverse complement strand
AGAAACGTCCGCCGCTGGCGATCAGCAGTTCGCCGTCCAACGCGAAGCGCGCGGCGGGCAGGGCGGCGAGCCGCGCCGCCACCTCGGGAAAGAAGCGGGTCAGGGGCTTGCCGGACTTGGCCTTCAGCAACACCTCGCCGCCGTCCTTGAACGCCAGGCAGCGGAACCCGTCCCACTTGGGCTCGAACCACCAGCCCTCGCCGGAGGGAAGGGCAGGGGCGGATTTCGCCTCCATGGGCAAGGTGTCGGGGAGGGGCGGAAGGCTCGGCATGCCGACTCAAGCGCGGCGTCGGGCAGGGGTTCCAGAGCGTTGGGCCAGGGACCGTCGGGCGGACGGCGGCCGGTTGCTACACTTCAGAAATGACTGAAGACACCCAGATCGCAACAGCGACGCAGACGAAGAAGCTCAAGCCCGTGATGTTGTGGAAGATGATCATCCGGCCGCCGAACAGCGCGTAGACGCCATAAAGGATGACATTGGCCGTCAGCGCCGCCAGGAACGCCGCAGCGCCCCAAATGGATTCAATTGCGGCCGCGGTCAGCGCGACGCCGAGAGCCATGTTCAGGACGCCGAGCAAGAGGACGACTTCCCTGGCCCGGCGGCGCTGGTCCGGCTCTATAGAAGTGGCGGCGGTCTTCATGACCGAACGATAGCGCAGCCTCTTCAAAGCGCACGGGGAGATCGCCGTGGCCGCTCGGCACGCCGCTGGACTTTCGTCCGCTCTTCCCCTATACGCGCGGCCTTCCCGCTGCGGCTCGCCGTGGCGGACCTGTCCGAGAACTGCGGGATCCGGGGGCCACCCGGACCATAAACGTGGAGGAGCCCCTCCACACCGCTGGGAGACGGGGAGCTGAGCCCAGGCGTCCGCGCATCCGCGTGGACCGTCCGGTTCGTGCATCCTTCGGACAGCAATACCCGGCCCGAACGTCCTGGAGCGATCCATGGCGCACGGGTCGTACGACGTCCGGAATGGTCCGGCCGTCGCACTACGTAACGGAGACCGCAATGGACCGCGCACAAAAGGCCGAGTCTATCGAGACGCTGAAAGGCGTCTTCGCCGACGCCGGCGCCGTGGTCGTGACCCACTACATGGGCCTGACCGTTGCGGAAATGACCGACCTGCGTGGTCGCCTCCGCAAGGAAGGCGCCCAACTCAAGGTGGTGAAGAACCGTCTGGCCCAGAAGGCCCTGGACGGCTCGGTCGGCGAAGCGGGCGACGCCCTCTTCAAGGGCCCGGTCGCCATCGCCTACGGACCCGATCCGGTTTCGGCCGCCAAGGTCGCCGCCGAGTACGCCAAGGGCAACGACAAGTTCACCCTCATCGGCGGCCTCATGGGCGACCAGGTGCTCGACGAAAAGGGCGTCAAGGCGCTCGCGACCCTGCCGTCGCTCGACGAACTCCGCGGCAAGATCATCGGCCTCCTGCAAGCTCCGGCGACCAAGGTCGCGGGCGTGCTGCAGGCCCCGGCTGGTCAGCTGGCTCGCGTGTTCAACGCGTACGCCACCAAGGACGCCGCCTGATCCCGGTCATCTCTGCATTCCAACTCCTCTGAAGGAACTACACTCAAATGGCTAAGCTCGAACAACTCGTCGAAGACCTGTCGACCCTGACCGTCCTGGAAGCCGCCGAGCTCTCCAAGATGCTCGAAGAAAAGTGGGGCGTTTCCGCCGCTGCTCCCGTCGCCATGATGGCCGCCGGCGGCGGTGCTGGCGCCGCTCCGGCCGAAGCTGCTGAAGAGCAGACCGAGTTCACCGTCGTCCTGACCGGCGGCGGCGACAAGAAGATCAACGTGATCAAGGAAGTCCGCGGCGTCCGTCCGGACCTCGGCCTGAAGGAAGCCAAGGACCTCGTCGAAGGCGCTCCGCAGAACGTCAAGGAAAACGTCTCCAAGCAGGAAGCCGAAGAGATCAAGAAGAAGCTCGAAGAAGCCGGCGCCTCCGTCCAGATCAAGTAATCTGGCGGCGTCGTTTCGACGTCTCTTCCAAGCGAAGGCCCGGGAGCGATCCCGGGCCTTTTGCTTTGCGCGCTAGCGCGCCGATCGCGAGGCGGCGAGGCTCCAGGCTGCGCCGGACAGGGTGGCGGCGATGCAGAGCATGGTGAGCTCCAGCCGGTCCAGGGGCGCAGCCGCCACCCGCGGCAGGTGCACCAGCAGGACGAAGGACGACATCATCAGGGCCTCGGCCGCGGCGGCCCGGCGGGTCCCGATCCCGATGAGCATGGCCAGGCCCGTGAGCGCATGAACGGCGCCGGTGAGATAGGCGAGTTCCAGCCGCATCGGCAGCCACGCAGGCACCATGGAGGCGGTGAACTCGGCATAGACGAAGTGCGCCCCGCCGAAGACGAGGCAGGCCGCTCCGAAGGCCCGGATCGCCAAGTCCGCCATGGGGTCTCGTCCTTCGGCCCGCCGGCTCTCGCGGAACACCAGGAAGGCGCCCGCGGCCATGGCCAGAGCCTCGGCGAGACCGTTCCAGCGTCCGACGTTCACGGGGCGAACCGCGACCATGGGGACGTGCAGGGCGACGACCCACAGGGCGAAGAAGACAGCCAGGACCAGCGCGCCGAACCACCTGTACCGCGGCGCCAGCATCAGGGCGCCGCCCGTCGCGGCCGCCGCTCCCGAGGCGAGGCCCCAAAGGGATCGACCGGGCAGGTCTTGGGGATAGGGCTGCCACTGCAGGGCGAAGTCCTGGTGGACGAGCGACAGGATGCCGAGCCCGAGCGCTCCAACGCCGAGCAGAATGGCGGCTGGATGTCTCAGTCTTTCGAGCGTCGCGATCATGGGAGCCCCCTGCTGCCGGCGGCTCAGCCTAGGGCCAGCGGACAGGGCGCGCCCGGTCGCCGGCTGCGGCGATGAGGTTGTTCGTCGCATGGGGGCGTCAGGGCCGGGGAGGGCAGGCGCGACCGAACGCGTCTGGTCGCGACCGGTTCCGATTTTCGCGTCCGGCCCCCTTCCATTTGCTGTTGATTTCGCCTATTTCCCGCGTCTCGCGAAAATTCTGTCGATTCGAGACGCGATTTGTCGCGCGCGTACGTCCCGAGGCCTGGTCAGCCGCCCTCCGACCAGTGCGAAGGGACGCCCCTGTAATCACAGGGGTTCTTGTCTGCGTCCGGCGCTCCCCAGCGCCCCGAGGGTGGACGCATTGACACACTATTTCGCGCGGGCTCTCCCCCGCGCCCAAGGGAACATCATGGCGCAGTCCTTCACCGGCAAGAAGCGGATCCGGAAATCGTTCGGCCGCATCCCCGAAGCCGTGCAGATGCCGAACCTCATCGAGGTTCAGCGGTCCTCGTACGAGCAGTTCCTGCAACGCGAGGTCCGTCCGGGCACGCGCCGCGACGAGGGCATCGAGGCGGTCTTCAAGTCGGTGTTCCCGATCAAGGACTTCAACGAGCGCGCCGTGCTCGAGTACGTCTCGTACGAGTTCGAGGATCCCAAGTACGACGTCGAGGAGTGCATCCAGCGCGACATGACGTACGCTGCGCCGCTGAAGGTGAAGCTGCGTCTGATCGTGTTCGAGGCCGACGAAGAGACCGGCGCCCGCTCCGTGAAGGACATCAAGGAGCAGGACGTCTACATGGGCGACATCCCGCTCATGACCGACAAGGGCACCTTCATCGTCAACGGCACCGAGCGGGTCATCGTCTCGCAGATGCACCGTTCGCCCGGCGTGTTCTTCGACCACGACAAGGGCAAGACCCACGCCTCGGGCAAGCTGCTGTTCGCCGCCCGCATCATCCCCTACCGCGGCTCGTGGCTCGACTTCGAGTTCGACGCCAAGGACATCGTCTACGTCCGCATCGACCGCCGCCGCAAGCTGCCCGCCACGACCTTCCTGTACGGCCTGGGCATGGACGGCGAGGAAATCCTCAAGACCTTCTACGACGTGGTCCCCTACGCCAAGCAGAAGGCCAAGAAGGGCTCCGGCGAAGGCTGGGTCACGCCCTACAAGCCCGAGCGCTGGCGCGGCGTGAAGCCGGACTTCGACCTTGTCGACGCCGACACCGGCGAAGTCGTCGCCGCCGCCGGCCACAAGATCAGCGCCCGCGCCGCCAAGAAGCTGCAGGACGGCGGCGTGAAGTCGCTGCGCCTCGGCCCCGACGCCCTGGTCGGCAAGTACCTGGCCAACGACGCCGTCAACATGAGCACCGGCGAGATCTACGCCGAGGCCGGCGACGAACTCGACGCGCCGACCATCGCGGTGCTGGAGGAGCAGGGCTTCGACACCATCGAGGTGCTGGACATCGACCACGTCACGGTCGGCGCCTACGTCCGCAACACCCTGCGCGTGGACAAGAACGCCAACCGCGAAGAGGCCCTGTTCGACATCTACCGCGTCATGCGTCCGGGCGAGCCGCCGACGCCGGAAGCGGCCGAGGCGATGTTCAACAGCCTGTTCTTCGACTCCGAGCGCTACGACCTGTCCTCGGTCGGCCGCGTGAAGATGAACATGCGCCTTGAGCAGGAGACGGACGACGAGGTTCGCGTCCTGCGCAAGGACGACATCCTGGCCGTGCTGAAGCTGCTCGTCGGCCTGCGCGACGGTCGCGGCGAGATCGACGACATCGACAACCTCGGCAACCGCCGGGTCCGGTCGGTGGGCGAACTGCTGGAGAACCAGTACCGCGTCGGCCTGCTGCGCATGGAACGCGCCATCAAGGAGCGCATGAGCTCGGTCGATATCGACACGGTCATGCCGCACGACCTGATCAACGCCAAGCCGGCGGCGGCCTCGGTGCGCGAGTTCTTCGGTTCGTCGCAGCTGTCCCAGTTCATGGACCAGACGAACCCGCTGTCGGAAATCACCCACAAGCGCCGCCTGTCGGCGCTTGGCCCGGGCGGCCTGACCCGCGAGCGCGCGGGCTTCGAAGTCCGCGATGTGCACCCGACCCACTACGGCCGCATCTGCCCGATCGAGACGCCGGAAGGCCCGAACATCGGCCTGATCAACTCGCTGGCCACCCATGCCCGCGTGAACAAGTACGGCTTCATCGAGAGCCCGTACCGTCGCGTGGACAACGGCACGGTTGGCGAAGAGGTCGTCTACATGTCGGCCATGGAAGAGGCGAAGCACACCATCGCCCAGGCCAATGTGCCCGTCGCCAAGGGCAAGCTGACCGAAGACCTGGCCGTCGTCCGCATCAACGGCGAGGTGACCCTGTCGCCGACCGAGCAGGTCGACTTCATGGACGTGTCGCCCAAGCAGGTCGTGTCGGTCGCCGCGGCGCTGATTCCGTTCCTCGAGAACGATGACGCCAACCGCGCGCTCATGGGCTCGAACATGCAGCGCCAGGCCGTGCCGCTGATCCAGTCGGACGCGCCGCTCGTCGGCACCGGCATGGAAGCGGTCGTGGCCGTGGACTCGGGCGCCGTCGTGGTGGCCCGCCGCTCGGGCGTCGTCGAGCAGATCGACGGCACGCGTATCGTCATCCGCGCCACGGAAGAGACCGACCCCACCAAGCCGGGCGTCGACATCTACCGCCTGTCGAAGTTCCAGCGCTCGAACCAGAACACCTGCATCAACCAGCGTCCGCTGGTGCGCGTGGGCGACCGCATCCGTGCGGGCGACGTGATCGCCGACGGCCCGTCGACGGAGCTGGGGGAACTGGCGCTCGGCCGCAACGCGCTGGTCGCGTTCATGCCCTGGAACGGCTACAACTTCGAAGACTCGATCCTGATCTCCGAGCGCATCGTGCGCGACGACGTCTTCACCTCGATCCACATCGAGGAGTTCGAGGTCATGGCCCGCGACACCAAGCTGGGTCCGGAAGAGATCACCCGCGACATCCCCAACGTCGGCGAGGAAGCCCTGCGCAACCTCGACGAGGCAGGCATCGTGGCCATCGGCGCCGAGGTCCAGCCGGGCGACATCCTGGTCGGCAAGGTGACGCCGAAGGGCGAAAGCCCGATGACCCCGGAAGAGAAGCTGCTGCGCGCCATCTTCGGCGAGAAGGCTTCGGACGTGCGCGACACCAGCCTGCGCCTGCCCCCGGGCGTCGCCGGCACCATCGTGGAAGTGCGCGTCTTCAACCGGCACGGCGTCGACAAGGACGAGCGCGCCCTGGCCATCGAGCGGGAAGAGGTCGAGCGTCTCGGGAAGGACCGCGACGACGAGCTGAAGATCCTCGAGCGCAACACCTACGGCCGTCTCGAAGCCCTGCTGATCGGCAAGAGCGCCGTCTCGGGTCCCAAGGGCCTGGGCCGCGGCGAGATCACCAAGGACAAGCTGGGCGAGGTCTCCTCGCGCGGCCTGTGGTGGCAGATCGCCCTCGACGACGAAAAGGCGATGGGCGAGATCGAGGCCATGAAGCGTCAGTTCGAGGAAGCGCGTAAGCGCCTCGACCGCCGCTTCGAGGACAAGGTCGAGAAGCTCCAGCGCGGCGACGAACTGCCCCCTGGCGTCATGAAGATGGTCAAGGTCTTCGTGGCCGTGAAGCGGAAGCTTCAGCCGGGCGACAAGATGGCCGGCCGGCACGGCAACAAGGGCGTCATCTCCAAGATCCTGCCGATCGAGGACATGCCGCACCTGGAAGACGGCACCTCGGTCGACGTCGTGCTGAACCCGCTGGGCGTGCCCTCGCGCATGAACGTCGGCCAGATCTTCGAGACCCACCTGGGTTGGGCCGCCGCCGGCCTCGGCAAGCAGATCTCGCGTCTGCTCGAGGAATGGCAGAACGGCGGCCAGCGCAAGGCGATCGTCGACTGGCTGGTCAGCGTCTACGGCGAGGACCAGGAACTGCCCGAGTCGGACGAGGAACTGGTCGAGCTGGCCCGCAACCTGTCCAAGGGCGTCCCCTTCGCGACCCCGGTCTTCGACGGCGCGCACATCGACGACATCGAGAACCTGCTCGAGAAGGCGGGCCTGAACCGCACCGGCCAGTCCATCCTGTTCGATGGTCAGACCGGCGAGCAGTTCAAGCGTCCGGTGACCGTCGGCTACATCTACATGCTGAAGCTGCACCACCTGGTGGACGACAAGATCCACGCCCGCTCGATCGGCCCGTACTCGCTGGTCACCCAGCAGCCGCTGGGCGGCAAGGCGCAGTTCGGCGGTCAGCGCTTCGGGGAAATGGAGGTCTGGGCGCTGGAAGCGTACGGCGCCGCCTACACCCTGCAGGAGATGCTGACGGTGAAGTCGGACGACGTGGCCGGCCGTACGAAAGTCTACGAGTCCATCGTGCGCGGCGACGACACCTTCGAGGCCGGCATTCCGGAGAGCTTCAACGTGCTCGTGAAGGAAATGCGGTCGCTCGGCCTCAACGTGGAGCTGGAGAACAGCTGATCGAAATCGGCCCCTTCGCCGCGGAAGCGGCGAGGGGGCCCGGTCGCCTCCGCCCCTCTATCTTTTTCTGCGAAGCCTCCCCTTCGCACTGACGAACTGGAAGTTCCATGAACCAGGAAGTCCTGAATATCTTCAATCCGGTCCAGGCCGCTCCGACCTTCGACCAGATCCGCATCTCGCTGGCCTCCCCAGAGAAGATCCGGTCGTGGTCGTTCGGCGAGATCAAGAAGCCAGAGACGATCAACTACCGCACGTTCAAGCCCGAGCGTGACGGCCTGTTCTGCGCCCGCATCTTCGGTCCGACGAAGGACTACGAGTGCCTGTGCGGCAAGTACAAGCGCATGAAGTACAAGGGCATCATCTGCGAGAAGTGCGGCGTCGAGGTCACCCTCGCGCGCGTCCGCCGCGAGCGGATGGGCCACATCGAGCTGGCCTCGCCCGTCGCCCACATCTGGTTCCTGAAGAGCCTGCCGTCGCGTATCGCCCTGATGCTCGACATGGCCCTGAAGGACGTCGAGCGGGTCCTGTACTTCGAGTACTACATCGTCACCGAGCCGGGCCTCACCCCGCTGAAGCTGCACCAGCTGCTGAACGAGGACGAGTACTATCGCGCCCAGGAAGAGTACGGCGACGACAGCTTCACCGCCGAGATCGGCGCCGAGGCGGTCCGGAACATGCTGATCGGCATCGACCTGCACAAGGAAGCCGAGCGGCACCGTGAGGAGCTGGCCGGCACCCCGTCGGAGATGAAGGCCAAGAAGGCGTCCAAGCGCCTCAAGCTGATCGAGGCCTTCCTCGAGAGCGGCAACAAGCCCGAGTGGATGATCCTGACGGTCGTGCCGGTGATCCCGCCGGAACTGCGCCCGCTGGTGCCGCTGGACGGCGGCCGCTTCGCCACGTCGGACCTGAACGATCTCTACCGCCGGGTCATCAACCGGAACAACCGCCTCAAGCGCCTGATCGAGCTGCGCGCGCCGGACATCATCATCCGCAACGAGAAGCGGATGCTGCAGGAGGCCGTCGACGCCCTGTTCGACAACGGCCGCCGCGGCCGGGTCATCACGGGCGCCAACAAGCGTCCGCTGAAGTCGCTCGCCGACATGCTGAAGGGCAAGCAGGGCCGCTTCCGCCAGAACCTGCTCGGCAAGCGCGTCGACTACTCGGGCCGTTCGGTCATCGTGGTCGGCCCCGAGCTGAAGCTGCACGAGTGCGGCCTGCCCAAGAAGATGGCGCTCGAGCTGTTCAAGCCGTTCATCTACGCGCGCCTGGACGCCAAGGGCCTGTCGGGCACCGTCAAGCAGTCCAAGCGCATGGTCGAGCGCGAGCAGCCGCAGGTGTGGGACATCCTCGAAGAGGTGATCCGCGAGCACCCGGTGCTGCTGAACCGCGCGCCGACGCTCCACCGCCTGGGCATCCAGGCGTTCGAGCCCAAGCTGATCGAGGGCAAGGCCATCCAGCTGCACCCGCTGGTCTGCGCCGCCTTCAACGCCGACTTCGACGGCGACCAGATGGCCGTGCACGTCCCGCTGAGCCTCGAGGCCCAGCTGGAAGCGCGCGTGCTGATGATGTCGACGAACAACATCCTGTCGCCCGCCAACGGCCGCCCGATCATCGTGCCGTCGCAGGACATCGTGCTCGGCCTCTACTACCTGTCGCTGGTGAAGGACAACGAGCCCGGCGAGGGCAAGCTGTTCGCCAACATGGGTGAGATCGAGGCTGCGCTCGACGCCGGCGTCGTGACCCTGCACACCAAGATCAAGGCGCGCTGGACCGAGATGAACGAGGCGGGCGAGATCGTCACCCGCGTCGTCGACTCCACGCCGGGCCGTATGAAGATCGCCGCCCTGCTGCCGCGCCACCCGGCGATCGGCCACCGCCTGCTCGAGAAGAACCTGACGAAGAAGGAGATCGGCAACCTGATCGACGTGGTCTACCGCCACTGCGGTCAGAAGGCGACGGTCATCTTCGCCGACCAGATCATGGGCCTGGGCTTCCGCGAGGCCGCCAAGGCGGGCATCTCGTTCGGCAAGGACGACATCGTCATCCCCGAGCGCAAGAAGGCCATCGTCGAGGAGACCCGCAAGCTGGTCGAGGAGTACGAGCAGCAGTACGCGGACGGCCTGATCACCAAGGGCGAGAAGTACAACAAGGTCGTCGACGCCTGGTCCAAGTCCACGGACCGGGTGGCCGACGAGATGATGGGCGAGATCTCCAAGAAGCCGAAGGGCGCCGACGGCCGCGAGCTCGAGATCAACTCGATCTACATGATGGCCAACTCCGGCGCCCGTGGCTCCCAGGCCCAGATGAAGCAGCTGGGCGGCATGCGCGGCCTCATGGCCAAGCCGTCGGGCGAGATCATCGAGACCCCGATCATCTCGAACTTCAAGGAAGGCCTGTCGGTGCTCGAGTACTTCAACTCGACCCACGGCGCCCGTAAGGGCCTCGCCGACACCGCCCTGAAGACCGCCAACTCGGGCTACCTGACCCGTCGTCTGGTGGACGTTGCGCAGGACTGCATCATCACCGAGGACGACTGCGGCTCGACGCGGGGCATCACCCTGCGCGCCGTCGTCGAGAGCGGCGACGTGCTGGTCTCGCTGGGCCAGCGCATCCTGGGCCGTTGCGCGGCCGAGGACATCAAGGAGCCGGGCACGAACGAGATCGTGCTGCCCGCCGACACCTACCTGGACGAAGTCGCGATCGAGAAGGTCGAGGCCGCCGGCGTCCAGTCGGTGAAGGTCCGCTCCGTGCTGACCTGCGAAAGCGACGTCGGCGTCTGCGGCGCCTGCTACGGCCGCGACCTGGCGCGCGGCACGCGGGTGAACATCGGTGAAGCCGTGGGCGTCATCGCCGCCCAGTCGATCGGCGAGCCGGGCACCCAGCTGACCATGCGAACCTTCCACATCGGCGGCGCGGCCCAGGTGGCCGAGCAGTCGTTCTTCGAGTCCGTCTCGGACGGCGTGGTGAAGCTCTCGGGCGGCGCCACGGTGAAGGGCCCGCAGGGCGACCTGATCTCGATGAGCCGCAACCTGCTGCTCACCGTCCAGGTCGATGGCAAGGACCGCGAGTCCTACAAGGCTCCGTACGGCGCCCGCCTGCGGATCAAGGACGGCGACACGGTCAAGAAGGGCCAGCGTCTGGCCGAGTGGGATCCGTACACCACCCCCATCCTCACCGAGGTGAAGGGCCGCGTCCGCTTCGAGGACCTGGTGGAAGGCATCTCGGTCCGCGAGGAAACCGACGAAGCCACCGGCATCGCCCAGCGGGTGATCGCCGACTGGCGAGCCAGCCCCCGCGGCTCGGACCTGCGTCCGGCCGTGGCGGTGATCGACGAGAACGGCGCCTATGTGAAACTGGCCAGCGGCGGCGACGCCCGCTACCAGCTGCCCGTGGGCGCGGTTCTCTCGGTGGCCGACGGCGACGAGGCCAAGCCGGGCGAGGTCCTCGCCCGACTGCCCACCGAAAGCGCCAAGACCCGCGACATCACCGGCGGTCTGCCGCGTGTGGCCGAACTGTTCGAAGCCCGTCGTCCGAAGGACTGCGCCGTCATCGCCGAGATGGATGGCCGCGTCGAATTCGGCCGCGACTACAAGAACAAGCGCCGCATCAAGATCACCCCGGAAGGTGTCGACGGGGAAGCGGGCGAACCCGTCGAGTTCCTCATCCCGAAGGGCAAGCACATCTCCGTCCACGACGGCGACACGATCCAGAAGGGCGACTACATCATCGACGGCAACCCCGATCCGCACGACATCCTGCGCATCGAGGGCGTCGAGGCCCTGGCCGAGTTCCTCGTGAACGAGATCCAGGACGTCTACCGACTGCAGGGCGTGCCGATCAACGACAAGCACATCGAGGTGATCGTTCGCCAGATGCTGCAGAAGGTCGAGATCCTTGACGCGGGCGACACCGGGTTGCTCAAGGCCGACCACCTCGACAAGACCGAGGTGGACGCCGAGAACGCCAAGGCGGAAGCCCGCGGCGGCCGCCCGGCGATCACACAGCCGGTGCTGCTCGGCATCACCAAGGCCTCGCTGCAGACGCGCTCGTTCATCTCGGCCGCCTCCTTCCAGGAGACGACCCGGGTGCTCACCGACGCGTCGGTCAACGGCAAGGTCGACACGCTGGAAGGCCTCAAGGAGAACGTCATCGTCGGCCGCCTCATCCCGGCCGGCACGGGCGCCTACCTCCGCAGCCTGCAGCGCATCGCCACCAAGCGCGACGAGGCCCTCACGGCCCAGCGCGAAGAGGCGATGGAAGCCCTGCCGGAAGTGATCGCCGAACAGGCGGCGGCGGAAGCGGCTCCGGCCGACCCCGTCACGGAGAACACCGAGGCCTGAAGCCGTCGGACCGACTGAACGGAAGAGGCCCGGAGAGCGATCTCCGGGCCTTTTACGTTGTCCGCTCCTACTGACCTGGCCGCGGCGGCTGTCCGCCCATCTCGCGCAGGTCGTTGAAGGTGCCCTCCGGCGGCGGCTGGCGCTTGTACTCGTGCAGCTTCATGGCGTGATCGGCCTGGGCCTCCAGCTCGCGGGCGCGGCGCTTGTCGGCGGCCAGGCGAACGGGCGCGGGCTCCTTCAGGCGGTTGCGGCCGAAACGCTCGTCACAGGCGTCCTGCTCGGCCTTCGTCAGCTTGAGGCCGTAGTCGCACCCGACGCTGCGCCGCAGGACCCGACGCAGGGCGCTGTCGGGCGGATCGGTGAGCGACCAGTTCACGCCGGGACTGTTGGTGCTCCCGGGGGTGGCGGGCAGGCCGCGCGAGGGCGACGGGGCGGGCTGGGGAGGGCCAAGGGATCTCACCGAGGGCAGGGAGGCAGGATCGGGGTAGGGCGCTACGGCCTCGCGGGTGGCGGTCCTGCGGGGCGCCTCGTCGTCGCTCTCCGGCCGCGGCGGAAACGGCGGCCCCAGGGTGACGTGGATCGCGCGCTGGGGCTCGGGCAGCGGCGCGTCGAGTTCGCGGTCGGGCTGCAGGACGATCAGCAGGAACAGGTGCACGACGGCGGCGCCCACGCCCGCGCCGGCCCAGATGGCGCGCTGTCGCTGGCGCCGCTCCATGCTCATCGCCTCTTTGCCCCTCGCAGCGTTGCGACCTGAGCCGTGAAACTGGGCGGCAAGACGGCGGGAGCGGGGGCTTTGCGGGGCGATGCTACTCCCGCCGCAGCGCCTCGATCGGGTCCAGCTGGGCCGCCCGCCAGGCCGGATAGGCTCCGAACGCCACGCCCACGAAGGTCGAGAAGCCCAGCGCCAGCGGGGCCGACCAGGCGGGAATGGCGGCCGGCCAGTCGCCGAACTTCGACATGATCAGCGCGCCCGCGACGCCGATCGTCAGGCCGATCAACCCGCCGGCCAGGGACAGGGTCACCGCCTCCAGGGCGAACTGCACCAGCACGTCGTTGCGCCGCGCGCCCACGGCCATGCGCAGGCCGATCTCCCGCGTCCGCTCGGTCACGCTGACCAGCATGATGTTCATGATGCCGACGCCGCCCACCACCAGCGAGACGCCGGCCACGGCCGCCAGCAGGATGGTGAAGGTCTGGGTCGAGGACTGGGCGGCTTCCTGGATCGACGTCAGGTTCTGCACCGTGAAGTCGTCCTCCTCGCCTGGGACGATGCGGTGACGCTGGCGCAGCAGTTCGGCCACATCCTGCTCGAGGGCGAACAGGGCGTCCTCGTCGACGGCCTTGACGTAGATCTGGTTGACCTGGTCGCCGGACAGGCCGCGCCCGACGATCCGCGAGCGCGCCGCGTCCAGCGGCACCAGCACGATGTCGTCCTGGTCCTCGAAGCCGGTCTGGCCCTTGCTGGCCAGCACGCCCACGACCGTGAAGGGAACCGGTCCGACGCGCAGGCGCTGGCCGACCGGATCGACGCCCTCGCCGAACAGTTCGGTCACGACCGTCGGGCCGACCACCGCGACCTTGCGGCCGCTCTCGGCGGCCTGTTCGTCGAACATCTGGCCGGAGGTGACGACGAGGTCGCGGGCGACCAGGTAGTCCGGCGTGACGCCCTCGATGCGGCTGCGCCAGTTCGCGCCGTTGGCGACCAACTGGGCGCGACCCGTGACCGCGGGCGAGACCGCGCGGACGCCGTCCAGTGTCCGGATGGCCTCGGCGTCGTCGCTGCTGAGCGTCGTGCCGCTGCCGCTGTCGCCGCGCACGAACCCGCCCCCGCCGCCACGCGCCGCGCCCGAGCGGACCACCAGCATGTTCGTCCCGAGCCCCGACAGGGCCTGCTCGACCCGCTGCTGGGCCCCCAGGCCGATGGAGGTCATCATCAC
>Ga0196970_1001702_pt1 | contig 13571 bp, 13 predicted proteins | sample S1v_513CmetaG_FD_148672 | JGI IMG/M metagenome (GOLD analysis project Ga0196970, IMG submission 148672) | Soil microbial communities from Anza Borrego desert, Southern California, United States - S1+v_5-13C | ecosystem: Environmental > Terrestrial > Soil > Desert | place: USA: California... | reverse complement strand
TCAAGGGGGCTCCGGGCGGCGAGCAAGGTCGCGGCCGCTTCAATAGTAAGGTTGCAGGCGTGCAGCGCGCCAAAACCCGGCAGCGCTGCATCGCGAAAATAGAGATCGTAATGACCGGGACTGACGGCCAGCAGCGTCGCCGGGGCACAGTGTGCCGCCGCGCAGGAACGCATGCAGCCGCTCAGATGTACATCGACCGCTGTGGGCAGTAGCGTCGCCAGTTGTCGGGCGTCGCCCTTGGTGTCGGCCAGGCCTTTGCCGCAACCGCCGGCACCGGTGCAGGCAATCATCCGCGCCAGCGGCTCAGAGGCCTCGGTCAACAGACCCAATGTCTGCAATCGACGCAGCACCTCGCCGGCATCCGCCGCCATGACATTCGGCAGCAGCAGAGTCTGCCACGGCGTCAAGCGCAGGCTGCCGTCGCCGAACTGGCGAGCCAGTTGCGCGGCACCGCGCAGCATCATCGGATTGAGCCGCCCCAGTGGCGGTACCGCACCGACATAAACCCGTCCGGCAATGCTTTGCGCATGCACGCCGATGTGCAGATCGTCCTGCGCAGGTTGGCGCTTCCAGCCACTGATGGCTTTGACCGGCACGCGGCTTCTCACCTGCTCAAGGAACGCCAGCACGGGAAGTTCTTCCAGCACATGGCGCATACGCGTTTGCTCGGGACGCGCCAGCTCGAGAAACAGTTCCAGCACCGCCACCACCAATGCGTGGCCGTTTTCCACCGCCACCGCACCCAGCGCGCGATCCGTCGGGCAGCCGGCCAGGCCGAAGGCCAGCCGGGTTTCGCCGCCGTGCTCAAACGCCGACAACCACAGGTCATGGGCATGCTCGAGCATCGCCAGCGCTTCGCCGCCGTCCAGTTGCACGGCGAATTTGGCGCTCAACTCATGAAAACGCGAATGGCTTTGCAGGGTGTCGAGGATGCTCTCGGCAAGGGCGCGGGTGTCGAAGCGCCTCTGCCGATCGATCCCGGCGGCGGGACTGAGCATCAGATTGCGCACGTCGTCGCCAACTGGCGTGCGTGGACCGAGACCGACGGCGAGCAGGCTGTCGATCAATGCCGCCGACTGCGCGCCGATTCCGCGGATCTGCAGATTGGCGCGATTGGTCGCCTCGATCACACCGCTGGCAAAGCGTTCTGCGGCGTCTGCCACGGCGTCGGCCTGATCGACACTGATCGAACCGCCATTGAGCTTGATTCGGCAGATCCCGCCATCCAGCGCCTGGACGATACGCAGCAACCCCGGACAGGCCGAGGGGCGTACAGCGGTGGATGTCGGACGTTCGTTCAAGGGGCTGACCGGTTGCGTGGCATAGGCGCTTCGCAAGCGAAGGCGCAGTATTATGCCTGCTTTGTCCGCCGGCATGAAAAGTCTGCCCGTCGGAACGCAACAGGGACGGGCAGATGCACAGGCTGAAGGCTCGAGTGACAGCGGCTCAGGTCAAGCCAACGATTTGTTCAAGACACCTTTCTCCCAATAACGAAAGTATCGCCGCCCGCGAAAAATCATAGTCTTCCGACTCCAGCAACGCCTTGCTTGCGCTAATAGACATGTTTCCGAGTAAGGCTTCAGCACTGAAACGGCGCTGAAAAACCGACGCCTCCCTGAGGTCGGCTGCCTGAAAGCAGATGACCACCGTGCTGATGCCACCTTGCGCAGAGACGAGCGTGAGCAAGAACCGGACCCACTTCTCCTCTTTCACGACATGCTTTTCGAGCACTTGGAGCGCAGCAGGTGTCTGCTCCAGTCGCAACCCCTGAAGCCAGCCATCGGCAATAACAGCCATATCCGGATTCACACGGTGCATGGCCTGCTGCGCCAATGTCAGCAAGGTGAAACTGGCCGGCGCGGGCACTGGAAAATGTATCTCCGGTTCTCCCAGCAGCAGTGCCCCGGTCACGCTCATCGCTCTGTTTCTGGCCTGATTCCACGAAGCGATAGCTGAAATGTTTGCTACCTTGCGGTCGGCCACTGTTTGCGCGTAAAGCAGCGCATTCAGTACGTCAGTCTTCTGTGCATCTGGCAACTCGTTCGCCACCAGAACCAACGTTCCAGCGCAAACGAATGCATTACAACCAAGTCCGGTACTCATTTGGCCACTCCTGAAAAGCCAGAGGTTTTCACCTCTGGCCTTAAGCGTAATCAGGCCTTGGGGCCAAATTCGATGCTCAACGCTTTCTCGCGCAAGGCGGTCAGCGCCTTGACGATCAGGGGCTCGGCGATCAGATAGTCTTCTTCATCCATTTCCATGGTGGCCGCGCCGTTGTAAACCTCGACACTGCTCGGCGCCCACTCCACGAACAGCACTTTGGTCTGCTGAGCGCTGGCGAAATACTGTACTGCCGCAACCGCCATGGTGATCCCGCCCTCGGCATCCTGCACAGCGCTGGTCATGCAGAAGTTGCCGCCTTCGGCTTTCTTCGAGTTTTTTTCGAACAGTGCCAGCGCTTCCGGCTCATTCTTGAGCGCCTCCATGGTCGAGTCCGCCACGGTCGACAGCACTTTCAGGGCTGCCTGCCCCTGGCCGACAGCAGCACCCACCGCGCCGTGAATAATCGACAGCGCAATATTGTCCATCGTCACTTTTTGCGACTCGGCCTGATAACGGTTATAGGGCTGGCTGAACGCGAACCAGCCCGCCAGTTTCATAAGACGCATGAATTCATTGTAGCGCTGCTCTTTTTGCGAGGCCGCCGGATACTTGAACAACGCTGCGAGATCGGCATACATGTAAGTATTCTTGACGATCCGCTTACTGCGCTTGGACATGCTTGCATCAAAACCGGCAATACCGGTACCCATGATGGCCGCATTAAGTTCGTCCTTATCGATCGGCAGTGCAATACCCACACGAGCGGTTCGCGCACTCCGCACAGGCTGCGCGGCGATAAACGCATTGCATTCTTCAATCAAGGAAATACGCTCTGCGGCGCACATTACGTGTTCGACTTCCATATTCATTACTTATATCCCTTTTAAATTTCAACGCACCCCTATGGCGCAAAATAAAACTACCTGCCAAGCACAGAACAATCAAACCACACTTCATTCAACTTGTTTCCATGGCGCAGATATCACGCAACTAACGTATCAACCTGCCAATTCAATCTCCCTCACTCGCAGTTCGGCTACTGCGGCATTCAGACGTTCTCGGTACTTGTCGATCTGCGCTCGGTTGATGACGAAACGTCTGGACTGGATGTCCAGTTGCGAGCCGTTGTGCTGCAGATTCCAGAACAGATAGGTCGAGGCCCACTCTGAACTCACAAAACGTACGTTGCTGATCACTATTTCCAGTTCCGTGTAACGGTTGTACTGCGCCGGAGAAAACCGGAAATCACCAAACTTGCGTGTACTGCTGGTAAACACGTCGATAGCCGCCGGGTCGAATTCCAGCAACTGAAATGATGCCTTCATGACTCTTACTTTTTCTCGACTCAATAGCTTGGAAAGTGAATTCGCCCAGATCTCGACAACATCGCCGGAGAAGCGTTTGTCAGAGAAAATAACCGGCTCATGCTCCAGCCCCCAACCCACCGACCAGAGATGGCCCGAATAAAATTCAAACCACTTGGCGGACTCCAGCTTTCTATTGAAGCGCAGGTCTGCATTATGCTCTGCCCAGCGCATGCTGTTTTTTATGAAGCGCTTGTCTTCCCTGCTCACTTCAGAAAAAAAAGATAAAAGATTGCCATCCTGTACCACACTATTACTTTCATCGGACAAAACCTTATTAATCTCACTCACGGAAAACCTCCTTGACCAGGTTGTTATATCTGCCTGACTTTGTTCGTAGGCGCTTCAGCAAACTAACAACAAGAAAACGAAGATTCTAAAAACAACCGATACATTTGATTTCTATCGACTGGCAAAGAGAATGCAGTCAGTGCACAGCCATCGCGTTATCATGTCGGCCGGTAATACTGTGCATAAAAGAGGATCGAATGAGCCCTTGGCTGACGGTTGTGGGAATCGGTGAAGACGGCTTCAAGGGCCTGGGCAAACATGCCCGGCGTGCCCTGATGGGCGCCTCGCGGATCGTCGGCGGCCAGCGCCAGCTGGATCTGCTACCGGTTTGCATTGGAGGCGAGCGGCAATTATGGCCGAGCCCGTTTTCCCTCGCGCCCGTGCTGGAACGTCGTGGTGAAGCAGTCTGCGTGCTGGCCAGCGGTGACCCGATGTTCTACGGCGTCGGCGCCAGTCTGGCGCGGCAGGTGGCGAGCGACGAGATGCTGATCCTGCCCGCACCGTCGTCCTGTTCGCTGGCGGCCGCGCGCCTCGGCTGGCCGTTGCAGGACGTGGTGACGTTGTCGCTGGTGGCTCGACCGTTGGCGGCACTGAATGCGCATCTGTCCAGTGGCGTGCGTCTGTTGTTGCTGAGCAACGACGGCCAGAGCCCGGCGGCGGTCGCGCAGTTGTTGCGCGAGCGGGGTTTCGGCGCCAGCCGCATGAGCGTGTTCGAGCATCTGGGCGGCGACGCCGAGCGGCGCGTCGACGCGATGGCCAGCGCCTGGATCGATGCGCCGATAGCCGATCTCAATGTCATCGCGCTCGAGTGCCTGGCGGATGCCGGTACGCGGGGCTTGTCGCGTCTGGCCGGGCTGCCTGATTCGGCATTCGAACATGACGGTCAACTGACCAAACGCGACGTACGCGCAATCACCCTCGCCCGCCTCGCGCCAACGCCCGGTGAGCTGCTCTGGGACGTCGGCGCCGGCAGCGGCTCGATCGGCATTGAATGGATGCGCGCGCACCCGAGCTGCCGCGCACTGGCCATCGAAGCCGATGCTGGTCGCCAGCAACTGATCGAACGCAATCGCGATGCGCTGGGGATCCCGGGCCTGCAACTGATTCGCGGCAAGGCACCGCAGGCCCTGGACGGACTGGAGCGCCCGGACGCGGTTTTCATCGGTGGCGGCGTGACCCGTGAAGGTGTGTTCGAAACCTGCTGGCAACAGCTCAAACCCGGTGGCCGTCTGGTCGCCAACGCGGTGACGCTGCAAAGCGAACTGACGCTGATGAACTGGCGCGAGCGCTACGGCGGCGAGCTGACGCGCATTCATGTCGCACAGGCCCAGCCGCTGGGCGACTTCGATACCTGGCGTCAGGCCTTGCCGATCACCCTGCTCGACCTGGTCAAACCCCTCGATGCGTGACGAAACCGCCGAACAACCCGCGCCCCTGCGCAGCGGCCTGACCACCGGCAGCTGCGCCACCGCCACCAGCCTCGCCGCCGCGCGCCTGCTGCTCAGCGGCACCTCGGCCGATGCGGTGCAGATTGTCCTGCCCAAAGGCAAAGAGGTGCAGATGCGTCTGGAGTTCTGCCGACTGAATGCGCACGGCGCCGAAGCCGGCACGATCAAGGACGCCGGCGACGATCCCGACGTGACCCACGGCGCACTGCTTTATTCGCAGGTGCGGCTGCTGGCCGAGCCGGGCGTGCGCTTCATCGCCGGTGCTGGCGTCGGCACCGTGACCCGCCCGGGTCTGGTGCTGGCGGTGGGCGAGCCGGCGATCAACCCGGTGCCGCGCAAAATGATCAGCGATCACCTGAGCCTGCTCGCTGCAGAAACCGGCTACGGCGGCGGGTTCGAAGTCACGGTGAATGTCGAAGGCGGCGCAGAACTGGCGCTGAAAACCATGAACCCGCGCCTGGGCATTCTCGGCGGACTGTCGATCCTCGGCACCAGCGGCATCGTCCGGCCGTTTTCCTGCGCGGCCTACATCGCTTCGATTCATCAGGGCATCGACGTGGCAAAAACCAACGGATACCTGCACATCGCTGCCTGCACCGGCAACGCCAGCGAAGACACCATGCGCCGGGTTTACGACCTGCCGGAAATCGCCCTGATCGAAATGGGCGACTTCGTCGGTGCGGTGCTCAAGCACTTGCGCAAAGTGCCCGTGGACAAACTCAGCCTGTGTGGCGGTTTCGGCAAGATCAGCAAACTGGCGGCCGGGCACATGGACCTGCATTCGCGGCACTCGAGCATCGATTTGCCGCAACTGGCCGACTGGGCGGCGGCAATCGGCGCAGATGCCGCGTTGCAGCAAGGCATTTGCACGGCCAACACCAGTCAGCAGGCGCTGGCCATGGCGGCTGCAGCTGGGGTCGCACTCGGTGATGAGGTGTGCCGGCATGCGCTGAACTTTGCGCGCAGCGTGGTCCCCGCGCAGGTGCAGGTGGAGGTGTTTGCGATCGATCGTCAGGGCGGCATTGTCGGGCATGCCGGAGGTTTTGCATGAAGCGGATTTTGCTGCTGGGCGGCGTGACTGAAGCGCTGGCGATTGCCCGAGCCCTCGGGCCAGAACACATCTATAGCCTCGCCGGGGTCGGCCGGGTGCCGAGCGATCTGACCTGTCAGGTGCGCGTTGGCGGCTATGGCGGTGCCGAAGGTCTGGCGCGATTCATCACTGATGAAGGCGTGGATTTGCTGCTCGACGCCACGCATCCCTATGCCGCGCAAATCAGCCAGAACGCCGTGACTGCCGCGCAACTGACCGGCATCCCCTGCTGGGCCTTGCGTCGCCCGGCCTGGCGGCCACAGCCCGGTGATGACTGGCGCGATGTCAGGGACTGGGCCGAGTTGATCGCTGCGCTCAAACCGTTCCGCCGGCCACTGTTCACCCTTGGCCGTGAACCACTGCAGCACCTCGATGAAATCCCCGCCGACCAGTTCTGGACCCTGCGCGCCCTCGACGTTTACCCCGGCAACGAACGCTGCGAAGTGATTGGCGCCCGTGGGCCGTTTCTGCTGGACGACGAGCGAGCGCTGTTCGAGCGCCAGCAGATCGATGTGCTGATCAGCAAGAACAGCGGCAGCAGCGCCACCGAGCCGAAGCTGGAAGTCGCGCGCGAGCGTGGGGTGCCGGTGCTGGTGTTGACGCGGCCGGGGCTGCCGGGGGTTGATCGGGAGTTTGGCTCGGTCGAAGCAATCCTCACCGCCCTCGCAACCTGCTGCCGTATTTAAATAAGTCGCACCGTCGCTCCGGTCTACATAGATTATGTGAGCGACACAGACCATTGTAGGAGTGAGCCTGCTCGCGATGACGTCAGCACAACCAGCACCTAATTGCCTGACACACCGCTATCGCGAGCAGGCTCACTCCTACAATGTCCCAGGCTCGACTGAATATCTGACCTGGGTGATAAATGGGAGCAACGATCCGATTTGCCAGCGAAGACGTCTGGTCTTGTGGCATATGACCTGAATCCTACAACCGCGCCGGACACTGCCCACAACAACTTAACGAATCATTGACTATTGGCAGTCAGCGTCCACCTCTACGCTCATCTTTGATTCCAAGAGCGTACCCATTCAATGTCAGAAGAATTCGCCCGTTTTGATGCCGCCGAGTACCTCAAAACTCCCGAAGACATGGCGGCGTATCTGGATGCCTGTTTTGACGACGATGAAGGCGACGGCGTCCTTATCCGTGCAGCGCTCAATGACTTCGCCCGGGCTCAAGGCATGACACAAGTGGCACGGGATGCAGGTTTGGGCCGCGAAGTCTTTATAAAGCGCTGAGCAGCACTGGCAATCCCGAATTCGCAACTATCATGAAAGTCATGAAGGCTCTTGGCTTGAGACTGCATGCCGTAACACTTTAAAAGCACTGCGACACCAAGCCGCACGACGCTTTTTTACTTATCGGCGCTGATCAGGCTAAATAGTCCGCGCCTGATCGCCCACTCCAACGGATCTGTCCCATGAACCGACGCCGGCTAGCAATTGCCTGGATCGCCTGCTTTGCAGTGCTGTTCAACATGCTCGCCATGCCGATGAGCGGGGCGATGGCGCAGGCGGCCAGTTCACCGGCCGAACAATTGCTCTGGAGCAGTTTCTGCACCGGCAGCGGGATGAAGATGGTGGCGATTGACATCGGCGCCGGCGATCAAAAGGCCCCGCAGAACGACAGCCATTCGAACATGCAGCATTGCTGGTGTTGCTCCGGCTCAGCGCCCTTGGTGGCGCTGCCGGGGCACTCGCCGCAGTTGTATTTCGCCCGCTTTGAGAGCAATCGCAGCGTCGCGCCCGCCTCGTTGCAAACACCGACACCGCGCCAGCAATGGCCGAGTCTCAATCCCCGAGCTTCCCCTCTGGTCTGATTTGTTCGCGCAATAACCCGCGTTTCAAATCGTTCTGGAGAACTGCCATGTTTAACAAACTCATCGTCGTCGCTGCGCTGCTGTTGTCGGCATGCTTTGCCCATGCCCACGAGTACAAGGCGGGTGCGCTGGAAATCGCGCATCCGTGGTCGCAGGAACTGCCGCCAAATGCACCAACGGTCGCCGCCTATTTCATCATTCACAACGCCGGCAAGACCGACGATCGTCTGCTCGGCGTCGACTCGCCCATCGCCTCTGAAGCACAACTGCACGAACACGTCATGCAGGGCGATCTGATGAAGATGCAGCAGGTGCCGAGCGTGGCGATTCCGGCGGGTGGCAACGTGACCTTCGCGCCGATGGCCTACCACGTCATGCTGCTCAACCCGAGCGATCGCAGCCTGCTCAGCGATGGCAAACGCTTCCCGATGACGCTGCATTTCGAAAAGGCTGGCGACGTCACCGTCGAAGTCGCCGTGCAGAAAAAACCGCCGGAAACCACGCAAACGCACGCGCACGCTCAGTAAGCCATCCGGCACACCTCGCCCATGCGCTCGACAAGCAGCAGGCCCACCCGGCAACGCCGTCAGACTGAACACCTGACCCGCGGCAGCTGGATCGCCCTGTTCGCCATGTTGATGATCTTCATCGGCCCACTGGTCTCTCAGTCGATGCCGATGGATCAGCACGCCTCGACCTCGATGCCGATGAGCATGGGCATGTCGATGGACATGCCCGGCATGGATCACAGCCGCCATGACGCGCAACCGGCTGCCGAACACTGCCCGCCACAATCCTCACACCATGTGCTGTGGGAAAAATGCGGCTACTGCAGCCTGCTGTTCAATTGCCCGGCGCTGACCGGCAGCGGCAACTTCGTCGCGTTCAACGTCCCGCCGCTGAACACCTTCACCCCGCCCTCGCCACGCCTGGGCCACGCCCGGCACCCCTTATTTCCCGGCGCCCGCACCCGCGCCCCGCCCATCGCCGCGTAAACACGCACCTTTGATTGCACACGGTTGAGAAGACAGCTTCAGGCTGCCGTCCGTGTCGTTTACGACTGTTCGATGGAAATTGTCATGTCCAGGTTTGTTGCTGTTTCCCGCTCGGGTGCTGCCCCGGCGTCTTTCGCTTTGCACGAATCATCGATTCGTTTCAGGCATGCCATCGCCGTGCTTTGCGGCGTCCTGCTGGCCCCGCTGGTACTGGCCGATGAACACGCCCGCCACAACGAAGAACTGAGCCCGACGGTGATTACCGCGATCGCACCCAGTTCGCCGCTGACCATCGTCACCAACCCCAGGGACCCGCGCCAACCGGTGCCGGCCAGCGACGGTGGCGATTACCTGAAAACCATTCCCGGTTTTGCCCTGGTGCGCAATGGCGGCACTAACGGTGATCCGGTGCTGCGCGGCATGTTCGGCTCGCGCCTGAACATCCTCACCAATGGCAGCATGATGCTCGGCGCCTGCCCCGGCCGGATGGACGCGCCAACCTCGTACATATCTCCGGAAACCTACGATCAGCTCACGGTGATCAAGGGTCCGCAAACCGTACTTTGGGGCCCGGGCGCCTCGGCCGGCACGGTGTTGTTCGAGCGTGAACCGGAAAGCTTCGGCGAGCTCGGCACGCGGCTGAACGCAAGCATTCTGGCCGGCTCCCACGGGCGCTTCGACAAGGTCATCGACGCCGCTGCCGGCGGCCCGCTGGGTTACGTGCGGGTGATCGGCAATACCGCGCATTCCGACGACTATCGCGACGGCAACAACGACATCGTCGCCTCGCGCTATGACAAGTGGAACGGCGATATCGCACTCGGCTGGACCCCGGACGCCGACACCTTGATCGAGCTCACCGCCGGCAAGGGCGATGGCGAAGCGCGTTATGCCGGACGCGGGATGGACGGTGCGCAATTTCTGCGGGAAAGCCTCGGCCTGCGCTTCGAGAGATCAAACATTACTGACGTGTTGGAGAAGTTCGAAGCGCAGGTCTACTACAACTACGCCGACCATGTGATGGACAACTACACCCTGCGCACACCGTCCGGCACCGGCATGATGGCCGGGCCGATGGCGTCGAACGTCGACCGCCGCACCCTCGGCGCGCGGATCAAGGCGACCTGGCGCTGGGCCGATATCCAGCTGATCACCGGCCTCGACGCGCAGACCAACGAACACCGTCAGCGCAGTGCAATGGGCATCGACACCTACAAGGCGCTGCCGTACAGCAAGGACGCCGATTTCCATAATTATGGCGTGTTCAGCGAAATGACCTGGTACGCCGCCGAGCGTGATCGGCTGGTCAGCGGCGCCCGGCTCGACCGCGCCTCGGCCAAGGATTACCGACAAACCACCGGTTCCGGAATGCTGTCGCGGCCCAACCCGAGCGCTGACGATACGCGAGCCGACACCCTGCCCAGCGGTTTCGTGCGCTACGAGCATGACCTCGCCGACAGCCCGACCACGCTTTACGCAGGGTTGGGCCACGCGCAGCGTTTCCCGGATTACTGGGAGCTGTTTTCCGCAAGCCGCGGCCCGGTGGGTTCGGTCAATGCATTCGATGCTATCAAACCGGAAAAGACCACCCAGTTCGACTTCGGCCTGAACTACAAAAGCGCCGACCTCGAAGCCTGGGCGTCCGGTTACGTCGGCGTGGTGCGCGATTACATCCTCTTCGATTACACCCCGGCGAAGATGGGCATGAGCACCTCGCGCGCCGAGAACATTGACGCGCGAATCATGGGCGGCGAAGTCGGCGCGGCCTACAAGCTCACCGACCACTGGAAAGCCGATGCGACCCTCGCCTACGCCTGGGGCAAGAACAGCAGTGACGGCACGGCGCTGCCGCAAATGCCGCCGCTGGATGCGCGTTTCGGCCTGACCTACAGCGAGGACGACTGGAGCGCCGGAGCCCTCTGGCGAGTGGTCGCCGCGCAACACCGTATCGATGAAAACAAGGGCAACGTGGTCGGCAAGGATTACGACAAGAGTTCGGGCTTCGGCGTGTTCTCGGTCAACGGTGCCTATCGGATCAACAAGCACTGGAAGGTCAGCAGCGGCGTCGACAACCTTTTCGGCAAGGCGTACGCCGAACACTTGAACCTGGCGGGCAACGCCGGATTTGGCTACCCGGCCAACGATCCGCAAGCCATTAATGAACCGGGGCGCACGCTCTGGACCAAAGTCGATATGAGTTTCTGACAGCAGCGCCAGCAGGCTGGCTCCTACAGGTTCAACACTAACCCTGTGGGAGCCAGCCTGCTGGCGATCGGTTGCACAGCAACCGCCAAAGACAACCAGAAGATCCAAGCCAAGCGGAGCAAACCTGATGAACCAGCCCCAACCGAATTTCTACAACCTGGCCTGGCGTTGGCATTTTTACGCCGGTCTGTTCGTCGCCCCGTTCATGGTGATGCTGGCCCTGACCGGCATCATCTACCTGTTCAAACCGCAACTCGATTCGCTGATGTACAGCAGCCTGCTGAACGTTCCCGCCGGTCATCACACGGTGCCGGCCGATGACCTCCTGCAACGGGTGAAAAACGCCTATCCGCAAGGCCAGGTGACTCAGTACCTGCCACCGCTGAACGCCGAGCGCAGCGCACAGTTCGTGGTCAACAATGCCGGCCACGAACTCAACGTGTTCGTCGATCCGTACCACGGCGACATTCTCGGCGAGCAGGATGCCAAGCAGAACCTACAAGCCATCGCCCGCGCCATTCACGGCGAATTGATGATCGGCACCGTCGGAGACCGGCTGATCGAAATGGCCGCCGGCTGGGGCGTGGTGCTGGTGGTGTCGGGGCTGTTCCTGTGGTGGCCGCGCGGTCAGGCGGCGGGCATTTTGTGGCCGCGGCTGAACGCCCGCGGTCGCGTGCTGTGGCGTGATCTGCACGCCGTCACCGGGTTCTGGGGCGCAACGTTGTTGCTGGTGATGCTGCTCAGCGGTATGACCTGGACCGGTTTCTGGGGCAAACAATATGCGGCGGTATGGAACGTGTTCCCGGCCGCGATGTGGAACAACGTGCCGACCTCCGACGTTGAAGCGCGCAGCCTCAACAGCGCCACGCGCCAGACCGTGCCATGGGCGATGGAAAACACGCCGATGCCGATGTCCGGTGACCATGCCGAACACATGGCGCATGCGGGTGCCCATGCCGGGCCTGCCGCACCGGCCGTCAGCCTGCAAGCCGTACAGAACATCGCCACTGAACGCAAAGTCGAACCGGGCTACAGCATCACCCTGCCGACCACCGCCACCGGCGTGTTCACCATCGCCGTGTTCGCCGACGACCCACGCAACGACGCTACCCTGCATGTCGATCAATACACCGGCAAGGTCCTCGCCGATGTGCGTTTCGAGCATTACGGCACGGTGGCCCGCGCTACGGAAATCGGCGTGATGCTCCACGAAGGCAAGATGTTCGGCACCTTCAATCAGATCGTCGTGCTGCTGATCTGCCTGATGATTCTGCTCAGCGCCGTCAGCGGCGTGGTGATCTGGTGGAAACGTCGGCCCGAAGGCAGGTTCGGTGTCCCGCCGCTGCGCCATGATCTGCCGAAATGGAAAACCGGCGTGGCGATCATGCTGGCGCTGGCGGTGATATTCCCGCTGGTGGGGGCATCGCTGGTGGTGGTGTGGTTGCTCGATCGGCTGTTGCTGTCGCGCCGGAGCGGGCAAACCCAATCCACCTCGACGTGATCAGGAATCAGTACAGGCAGGCGCATTTGCGGCAGCACCTGTCTGTATTGATGTTTCTCGTCCGTAGCCGGGCTGATATAGACTCCGCATCCTTACAGTCTCAGGATGAGTGTCATGTTAAAAACGGTTGCCCTGTCGTTATTGGTGTTGGCCTGCGGTTCGGTGCAGGCTGATACGATGGTCGATGTCTCGCGGATCTACGGCAATATCAAGTTCGTCGACAGCTTTCCCGATTACAAAGTGAAGGTGGTGAATTCGTTTCCCGACTTGAAGGTAAAAAAAGTCGATTCGTTCCCGGACTCCGCAGGCAAGTGGAAAACGGTCGACAGCTTCCCGGACTACAAGATCCAGATCGTAGACTCCTTTCCCGACTTCACCATCCAATACGTCGATTCATTTCCCGGCGTGGACTGAATTGCTCCCGACACCGCTGCCGCGCTGCGGCAGCACCACAATGACGCACTTCAGCGCACCACACCCCGCCCCGCGTCCTCTCATGGTGCGCAACTCCCGCGCGCGAGCGCTCTGATACGACATTTTCTTGCTGAAACCCGACCGGGCACAGCCCTTGCAAAACACCCTTCAGTCGTCCGCATCTGCCAACCATAAAAACTCAATGTTCATGGAGATCGCACAATGAAGCGTCGCAGTTTGATCAAGGCTTTCACACTCACGGCATCCATTGCCGCGATGGGCATGACCTGGACTGTCCAGGCCGCAGAGACCATCAAGGTCGGGATTCTGCATTC
>Ga0196970_1001701_pt1 | contig 13591 bp, 14 predicted proteins | sample S1v_513CmetaG_FD_148672 | JGI IMG/M metagenome (GOLD analysis project Ga0196970, IMG submission 148672) | Soil microbial communities from Anza Borrego desert, Southern California, United States - S1+v_5-13C | ecosystem: Environmental > Terrestrial > Soil > Desert | place: USA: California... | reverse complement strand
CTGGACGAGGTCACCAAGGAGTACGACGGCGACGCCCTGGTGAGCGAGATTCTCGGCTTCATCAAGGACAAGGCGTCGCGCCCGCTCCTGCAGCCGCGCATGGAGAATGGCGTCTAAGCTCGGCATCCTCGCCGGCGGCGGGGAGATTCCGGCCCGCCTCGCCGCCGCGGTGCAGGGGGCGGGGCGCGAGGTGTTCGTCGTCGCCTTCGAAGGCCAGACCGACCCGGCCACCGTCCAGGGCCTGCCGCACCTGTGGAGCCGCCTGGGCGCCGCCGGCAGCATCATCGACCGGCTGCGCGCCGAGGGCGTCGGCGACCTGGTGTTCGCCGGGCCGGTGCGCCGTCCTTCCTTCTCCGAATTGATGCCGGACTGGCGGACCACGCGCTTCTTCATGCGCGTCGGCACCCGCGCGCTCGGCGATGACGGGCTGTTGCGGGCGGTGGCGCGCGAACTGGAGGACGAGGGGTTCCGCGTCCTCGGCCTGCACGATTTCCTTGGCGAGCTGCTGACCAAGCCCGGCCCGGCCGGCACGCGGCTGCCGGACGAGCAGGCGCAGGCCGACATCGCCCGCGGAATCGAGGTGGCGCAGGGCCTGGGACGGCTGGACGTCGGGCAGGGCTGCGTGGTGCAGCAGGGCATCGTGCTGGCGGTGGAGGCCATCGAGGGCACTGACGCCATGCTGGAGCGCACCGGGCCGCTGCGCCGGCCGGGCGGCGGCGGGGTGCTGGTGAAGGTGCGCAAGCCGCAACAGGACGGCCGCCTCGACCTGCCGACCATCGGCACCACCACGGTGGAGAAGGCGGCGGCGGCCGGCCTCGCCGGCATCGCCGTGCAGGCCGGCGGCAGCCTGACCGTGGATCGCGAGGCGGTCGGTGCGCTGGCCGACCGGCTCGGCCTGTTCGTCGTGGGTATCGAGGTTTCGGAATGACCGAAGACGGCCCGCTGCTGTTCCTGATCGCCGGGGAGCCGTCCGGCGACGTGCTGGGCGCGCGGCTGATGGCGGCGCTGAAACGGCTGACCGGCGGCAAGGTGCGCTTCGCCGGCATCGGCGGCGAGCGGATGGCGGCCGAGGGCTTGCAGACCCTGGTGCCGCAGTCCGAACTGGCGCTGTTCGGCGTGTTCGAGCTGTTGCCGCACCTGCCGAACCTGCTGCGCCGCATGGACCAGACGGTGGCGGAGATCGTCCGGCTGAAACCCGACGCGGTGATCGGCATCGATTCGCCGGGCTTCACCGTGCGCATCGCCAAGCGCGTGCGCAAGGCGGCCCCGGCGATCCCGCTGATCCACTACGTGGCACCCACCGTCTGGGCCTGGAAGCCGAAGCGCGCCCGGAAGTACGCCGAAATCTACGATCACCTGCTGGTGCTGCTGCCCTTCGAGCCTCCCTACTTCGAGCGCGAAGGGCTGCCCTGCACCTTCGTCGGCCACTCGGTGGTGGAGAGCGGCGCCGGGCGCGGCGACGCCTCGCGCTTTCGCACGGCGCACGGCATCAGCCCGGCCAAGCACGTTCTCGCCGTCCTGCCGGGCAGCCGCCGCAGCGAGGTGAGCCGGCTGCTCCCGGTCTTCCGCGACACGGTGCAGCGCCTGCTGCCCACCCACCCCGGTCTCGTCGTGGTGGTGCCGACGGTGGCGACGGTGCGCGACGCGGTGAAGGCCGCGGTGGCCGACTGGCCGGTGCCGGTCATCGTCGTCGAGGGCGATGAGGCGAAGTACGACGCCTTCGCGGCGTCGGAGGTGGCGCTGGCGGCGTCCGGCACGGTGGCGCTGGAACTGGCGCTGTCGGGCCTGCCGACGGTGATCGCCTACCGGTTGGGGCGGCTGACGGTGGCGCTGTACCGGCGGTTCATCAAGGTGAAGTACGTCAACCTCGTGAACCTGATGCTCGACCGTATGCTGGTGCCGGAACTGCTGCAGGAGGACTGCCGGCCGGACACGCTGGCCGCGGCGGTCGGCCGGCTGCTCGACGACCCGGCCGCGCGGCGCGCGCAGATCGAGGGCGTGGCCGAGGTGGCGCAATGGCTTGGCGCGGGCTCGCAAGCCCCGCCCAGCGAGCGGGCCGCCCATGCCGTCTTGGCTGTGGTCGCCCAGGGCGCGCGCCCCAGATAATGGGCTGACCAAAACAGGAAGAGGGTTCCATGAGCCAGTACCGGCTTTTGCACACGATGCTGCGCGTGTTCGACCTGGACAAGTCGCTGGATTTCTACACGCGGCTGCTGGGCATGACGCTGCTGCGCAAGACCGACTACGAGGGCGGCCGCTTCACCCTGGCTTTCGTCGGCTACGGGGAGGAATCGGACACGGCGGTCATCGAACTGACCCACAACTGGGACCAGGCGGAGCCCTACACCATCGGCAGCGGCTACGGCCACATCGCCATCGGCGTGCCGGACATCTACGGCACCTGCGAAAAGCTGCGCGCCGAGGGGGCGAAGATCACCCGCGAGCCCGGCCCGATGAAGCACGGCAGCACGGTCATCGCCTTCGTCGAGGACCCGGACGGCTACAAGATCGAGCTGATCGAGCGGACATGAGCGGCCGTCACCCGCGATGACCGATCTCGCCATTGCGCAGGACCCGTCGCCGTGGCGGCGGGCCTTCGTGCTCAGCCTTCCCATTCTGGCCGGCTATGTGCCGATCGGCATCGCGTTCGGCGTGCTGTGGGTGCAGCAGGACCTCGACCCGCTCGGCGCGCCGCTGCTGGGCCTCGTCGTGTACGCCGGGGCGGCGCAGTTCATGGCCGCCGGTATGCTGGCGGCCGGGCAGGGGCCGCTGGAGATCGCGCTGGCGACCCTGGTGCTGAACGCCCGCCACGCGGTGTACGGTCTGGCGTTCCTGGAACGTCTGCCGCGCTGGACCGCCGCCAAGGCGTACTTCGCCTTCGCCCTGACCGACGAGACCTACGCCGTCCTGACCGCGCGCCCATCGGAGGAGCGTGACCCCGGGCTGCTGTGGCGCGTCGCCCTGCTGAACCAGGGCTATTGGGTGGCGGGCTGCGCCATCGGCGCGGCGGCCGGCGGGCTGGTGTCGGGCGGCACGCAGGGGCTCGACTTCGCGTTGACCGCGCTGTTCATCGTGCTGCTGCTCGAGCAGGTGCGAAGCCTGCGCAAGGGCGTGGCCGCCGCGGTCGGCGGCGCGGTGGCTCTGGCGGGTGTGCTGGCGTTCGGGACCGCCAACACGCTGCTGCCGGTCCTGGCCGCGGCCTTGGCAGCGGTGGCGCTGGTCGATCGGCGGAGCGGCGCATGGTGAGCCAGAGCATCGTCGTTGCCGCGGTGTTGATGGGCGTGGCGACCGCCGGCGTGCGCTTCCTGCCATTCCTGCTCGGCGACCGGCTGAGCGATCCGGCGTTGCGCCGCCTGTTCGCCGACCTGTTCCCGCCGGCCGTCCTGGCGGTGCTGATCGCTTATATGGCGGTGGGCGGAGACGCCCCGGCCGGCGTGCAGATCGCCCAGGCGGCCGGGGCGGCGGTCACCGTGGCGGCACACCTCGCCTTCCGCAACCTGCTGGTCTCCGTCGGGTCGGGAACCGCGGTGTGCATGCTGGTCCAGAACCTCTGGCTGGCCTGAACAGCTCTTATAGCTGCTTGTAGAACACCACGGTCGCGTGACGGCTGCCGTCCGCCTCCACGGTGTAGCCGGGGATGCGGCCGACCTCGGTCCAGCCGGCGGCATGGTAGAGCGGCACCGCCTCCCGCCCCTCCAGCGTATCGAGCACCAGCAGCGTGCGACCAAGGGCGCGGGCGCGCTCCTCGACGGCGGCGAGCAGGCGGCGGCCGAGGCCGCGGCGGCGGTGCGCGGAGTGCACCAGAAGCTTCTGCACCTCGGCCCGGTGCGGGCCATTCTGCTTCGGGCAGAGCGCAAGCTGCACCGTGCCCGCAAGGTTTCCGTCGTCGGTGCCGGCGATCAGCAGCACGGTGGCGCCGCTCCTCACCTGTTCGGCCACTCCGGCCCAGTAGGCGCCGTTCGCCCGTGCATCGAGCGGCGGATGGAAGCCCACCGAGGCGCCACCGTTGACGCTGTCTTCGAGAAGCATCGTCAGCCCGGCGAGCACCCGTGGGTCGTCCAGGTTCCGGATCTCGGTGATGGTCAGCGTGGTCATCGCGGTGTTTCCGGTCGTTGGCCTACCCAGAGCGTGCAGCCGCGTCCAGCGCCGCGCAATTGACTTCGGGGTGGACGGGTGTGAGGATTTCTCACAGCGACCGCCTTGTTCCGCCATGCCGCGCCTTCCTTTCACCGCACTCGCCGCCTTCGAGGCCGCCGCCCGCCACGGCAGCATGACGCGCGCCGCCGAGGAACTCGGCCTCACCCACGGCGCGGTCAGCCGGCAGGTCGGCGACCTGGAGAAGCGGGTCGGCGTGCTGCTGTTCGAGCGCACGCCGAAGGGGCTGGTCCTCACCGGCGCCGGCCGCGATCTGGCGCGCGCCTGCACGGCCGGATTCGGGCGGGTGAACGAAAGCTGGGACCGCGTCGCCAGCGGTGGCCCACACCGGCTGCGCATCGCGGCGCCGGCAGCGTGGTCGGCGTTGTGGCTGGTGCCGCGACTGGGGCGCTTCCTGGCCGGCTGGCCGGACCTGCGACTGGACATCGAGGCCGCCAACCTCGACCGACCGGCGGAGGCGGAAGCCGGCTGGGCGGTGATCCGCTATGTGCGTGGCGGCGACGGCATGCCCGAGGGGACCATGCTGTCGGAGGAACCGCTGTTCCCGGTGTGTGCGCCGGCGTTGCGCGACACGCTTCGGGAACCGGCGGATCTGGACCGGCACACGCTCCTGCACTTCCGCGATTCGCCGGACTGGAGCCTGTGGCGTGCGGCGACCGGGGCCGGGGGGATTGACACCGCGCAGGGGCTCAGCTTCTCGGATTCGGTGATGGTGATGCAGGCGGCCAAGGCCGGCACGGGGGTGGCGCTCGGGCGGCCGACGCTGGTTCTGGACGCGCTCGTGTCCGGTCGGCTGGTCTGCCCGTTCGGTCCGGTCGTGCCCATCGGCGACCGCTATGTGCTGACCGCGCCGGCCGACGGGCAGGGGCGGCGCGTGTTGCGCGCCTTCCGCTCCTGGTTGATCGACGAAAGCGCAGCGGACCGGAAGCGCTTTGAGCGGCTCTGCGTCGCACGCTGACGCTCACTCTGGCGCGCGTCCCGCATTCGTGCTCTCATCCGACATCGGATGAATAAAGGGGGAGATCACGACGCATGCTGCGCCTGTACGACAACCTGTCCTCCGGCAACGGCTACAAGTGCCGGCTGCTGCTGCACAAGCTGGGCATCCCATACGAGCGGGTGGAACTGGACATCGACCGCGCTGAAACGCGGACGCCGGAATTCCTCGCGAAGAACCCGAACGGCCGGATCCCGGCGCTGGAACTGGAGGACGGCACCGTCCTGCCCGAATCGAACGCCATCATCTGGTATCTGGCGGAGGGCTCGCGCTTCCTGCCGGACGACCGCCTGGGGCGGGCGCAGGCGCTGCAGTGGATGTTTTTCGAGCAGTACAGCCACGAGCCGAACGTGGCGACCGTACGCTACTGGATCACCCACGAGGTCGAGATGACGCAGGAGCGTACGCTGGCGCTGCCGACCAAGCGTAAGCTGGGTTACGACGCGTTGCGAGTGATGGAAGGGCAACTGGAAGGGCGCGACTTCTTCGTCGGGAGCCGGCTCAGCATCGCCGACATCGCGCTGTACGCGTACACCCACGTGGCGCACGAGGGTGGTTTCGATCTTTCGGACTTTCGAAACGTACGGGCATGGCTGGAGCGCGTGGCGGCCGATGCGCCGCACATCCCGATCACCCAGGGCTGAAGTGAAGGGTTACGCCAGGGCGAGGAAGCCCACCGCGACCGCGATCAGCGCGAACAGCCCATAACGCAACAGCCGCCGCGAAAGCGGCGGCGTGTTGTCGTTGGCGACGGGGTGCACCAGGCGGGCCCGCCGCACCGGGACGATGAACGCGGCCGGAGACGGGGTGGCGCCATGGGCGCCACCCGATCCGAACCGGGCTGTCGGCCGGTTAGCCACGCTGCGCCAGCGGGATGAACGGGCGCTTGGTCTCGCCCTGGTAGAGCTGACGCGGACGGCCGATCTTCTGCTGCGGGTCCTCGATCATCTCCTTCCACTGCGAGATCCAGCCGACGGTGCGCGCCACCGCGAACAGCACGGTGAACATGCTGGTCGGGAAGCCCATCGCCTTCAGGATGATGCCCGAGTAGAAATCGACGTTCGGGTACAGCTTCTTCTCGACGAAGTACGGATCCTCGAGCGCGATCTTCTCCAGTTCCATGGCAATGTCGAGCAGCGGCTCGTTCTTGATGCCAAGCTCGCTGAGCACCTCGTGGCAGGTGGCGCGCATGACCTGGGCGCGCGGGTCGTAGTTCTTGTAGACCCGGTGGCCGAAGCCCATCAGGCGGAAGTTGTCGTTCTTGTCCTTGGCGCGGCGGACGATTTCCGGGATGCGGCTGACCGAGCCGATCTCCTCCAGCATCTTCAGCACCGCCTCGTTGGCGCCGCCGTGCGCCGGGCCCCACAGCGAGGCGATGCCGGCGGCGATGCAGGCGAACGGGTTGGCGCCCGACGAACCGGCGAGGCGGACGGTCGAGGTCGACGCGTTCTGCTCGTGGTCGGCGTGCAGGATGAAGATCTTGTCCATGGCCTTGGACAGGACCGGGTTGACCTTGTACGGCTCGCACGGCGTGCCGAAGGTCATGTACAGGAAGTTCTCCGCGTACGACAGGTCGTTGCGCGGGTACATGAAGGGCTGGCCGGTCGAGTACTTGTACGCCATCGCCGCGATCGTCGGGATCTTGGCGATCAGGCGGTGCGACGAGATCATCCGGTGGTACGGATCGTCGATGTCGATCGAGTCATGGTAGAAGGCCGAGAGCGCGCCGGTCACGCCGCACAGCACCGCCATCGGGTGCGCGTCGCGGCGGAAGCCGCTGTAGAAGCGGGTCAGCTGCTCGTGCACCATCGAGTGACGGCGCAGGATGCCCTCGAATTCCTCCTTCTCCTTCACGTTCGGCAGGTGGCCGTTGAGGAGGAGGTAGCAGACCTCGGGGAAGGTGGAGTTCTCGGCCAGTTCGTCGATGGCATAACCGCGGTGCAGGAGAACGCCCTCGTCGCCGTCGATGTAGGTGAGCGACGATTCACAGCTGCCGGTGGAGGTGAAGCCCGGGTCGTAGGTGAAGTAGCCGGTCTCGGCGTACAGCTTGCGGATGTCGATTACGCTCGGCCCGATGGCGCCGTGCAGCACGGGCAGGGTGACCTGCTTGCCCGTGCGGTTGTCGGTCAAAGTGACGGTGTCCGCGGTCTGAGTCATCTCGGCACGTCCTTATTATGAGTGGGGGCGTTTCCTGCCCGTTCGAATCGGCGCAGCATAGTTCCGCGTGCGCCGGATATCAACGCATGGAAATTAGCTTTTTGTGCGCTGCGATGATTCCGCCAGCCGCGCCAGCGTCTCGTCGCGGCCGAGCAGTTCGGCGACCTCGAAGATCGGCGGCGACACCGTCGATCCGGTCAGCGCGGCGCGCAGCGGTTGCGCCACCTTGCCGAGTTTTTCACCCTTCTGTTCGGCGAAGGCGCGCACCCGCGCCTCCAGTGCGGCGGCGGTCCACTCGGGCTCGGCGGCGAACAGGGACGACAGCTCGGCCAGCAGGGCGCGCGCGGCGTCGTCCAGCAGGGCTGCGGCCTTCTCCTCGAAGGGCAGCGGGCGCGGCGTGACGTAGAACCGGGCGCTCTGGGCGAGGTCGATCAACGTGCGGGCGCGCTGCTTCAGGCCGTTCATGGCGCGGGTCAGCAGGACGCGCTGCGCGTCGGTGAGCGCGACGCCCAGGTCCGCCTCCAGGCGGGGCGCGATCAGGCCGACCAGCCGGGCGTCGTCGGCTTGGCGCAGGTAGTGGGCGTTCAGGCTCTCCAGCTTCGCGAAGTCGAAGCGCGACGCGGAGCGGCCGATGCCCTCCAGCGTGAACCAATCGATGGCCTGCTCGGTCGAGATGATCTCGTCGTCGCCGTGCGCCCAGCCCAGACGCAGCAGGTAGTTGCGGATCGCCTCGGGCAGGTAGCCCATGTCGCGGTAGGCGTCGACGCCCAGCGCCCCGTGCCGCTTCGACAGCTTGGCGCCGTCCGGGCCGTGGATGAGGGGGATGTGGGCGAACTCCGGCAGGTCCCAGCCCATGGCCTTGTAGATCTGGATCTGCCGGAAGGTGTTGGTCAGGTGGTCGTCGCCGCGCACCACGTGGGTGACGCCCATGTCGTGGTCGTCCACCACCACCGCCAGCAGGTAGGTCGGCGTGCCGTCGGCGCGCAGCAGGATCAGGTCGTCGAGCTGCTGGTTCTGCACCCGCACCTCGCCCTGAACGTGGTCGTTCAGCACCGTCTCGCCGGTCTGCGGCGCCTTCAGGCGAATCACCGGGGCAACGCCGGCCGGCGCCTCGGACGGGTCGCGGTCCCGCCAGCGGCCGTCGTAGCGCATCGGCTGGCCTGCCGCCTTCTGCGCCGCCCGCATCTCCTCCAGCTCCTCGGGGCTGCAGTAGCAGTGATAGGCCTTGCCCTCGGCCAGCATCCGCTTCGCCACCTCGGCGTGGCGATCCTTGCGCTCGAACTGCGAGATGGCGTCGCCGGCCCAGTCCAGGCCCAGCCAGGTCAGGCCGTCCAGGATGGCCTCCACCGCGGCTTGGGTCGAGCGCGCGCGGTCGGTGTCCTCGATGCGCAGCAGGAAGGTGCCGCCGTGGTGCTTGGCGAACAGCCAGTTGAACAGAGCCGTGCGGGCACCGCCGATGTGGAGGAAGCCGGTGGGGGAGGGCGCAAAGCGGGTGACGACGCTCATCGGTGACTCAATTCTTCTGTGTGGCGCGTGTACACTGGTGCGGTGGTTTAACACATTCGGCGGCTTCGTGGAGGGGCCTTCCATGCAGCCGTGGTGTGCGGTGCGGTGACCGACGGCCTGTTCGACGACGACTCCCCCCTGGACGCGGCGCCGCCGGCCGAACGCGGGCCGCTCGGCCGCGCCGGGGTGTGGCTGGGCGAGCGGCTGGGCGAGGAGCGTGACCGCTGGTTCCTGTGGACCCCGGTCGGCACCGGCTGTGGGGTGGCTGCGTACTTCGCGCTGCCGCTGGAACCCCCGGCGTGGGTGGGCGCGGCGGTGGTCGCCGTGGCGGCGGCGATGGCATGGCTGGCGCGGCGGCGGCCGGTGGGGCTGGCGGCGGCGCTGGCGCTGCTGGCGGTGGCGGTCGGATTCGGGGCGGCGCAGCTGCGCACCGCGCTGGTGGCGGAGCCCATGCTGCGCAAGCCGGTCGGGCCGGCGCTGGTGACGGGCCGCGTCGAGATCATCGAGCGCCTGCCGGACGGCGCCCGGCTGATCCTGCGCGAGGTGAGCATCGAGCGCCTCCCGCCGGAGGCCACGCCGGGGCGTGTGCGGGTGCGGCTGTCGGGCCGGCTGGCGCTGCCGGAGGCGGGCAGCGTGGTGCGGCTGCGCGCCATGCTCAACCCGCCGCCGTCGCCGCCGTCGCCCGGGGCCTTCGATTTCCAGCGCAACGCCTTCTTCGACGGCATCGGCGCCACCGGATTCGCCCTGAGCGGCCCGGAGGCCGTGGAGGCACCGCCGCCCGGCGCGTGGCGGCGGCTGATGACCACGGTCGAACGCGTGCGCGAACGGATCTTCGACGCCTGTCGGGCGGCGCTGCCCACCGCCGAGGCGACCATCGCCGCGGCGCTGCTGAACGGCGAGCAGACCGGCATCCCGAAGCCGGTGATGGACGACATGCGGAGGAGCGGGCTGGCGCACCTGCTGTCGGTGTCGGGGCTGCACGTGGCGCTGGTCGCCGGGCTGGTGTTCGGGGCGTTGCGCGCCGTTCTGGCGCTGGTCGAGCCGCTGGCGCTGCGCTGGCCGATCAAGAAGATCGCGGCGGTCGGCGGCATCCTGGCGGCGGCGGGGTATCTGCTGGTGGTCGGCCCGCAGGTGCCGATGCTGCGCTCGGTGCTGATGACGGCCATGGTGATGGTCGCCATCCTGGTGGACCGCACCACCATGAGCATGCGGGTCATCGCCTTCGCCGGCATGGCGGTGCTGCTGGTGCTGCCGGAGGGCATGCTGGGGCCGAGCTTCCAGATGTCGTTCGGCGCGGTGCTGGCGCTGATTGCGGCGTACGAACTGATCGCGCCGCGGGCGGCCGTGTGGCGGCAGGGGGCGGGGTGGTTCGGCAGGGCGGCGCTGTACTTCCTGGGCATCGCGCTGTCCTCGGTGATCGCCACGCTGGCGACGACGCCGTTCTCGCTGTTCCATTTCCAGCAGGTGGCGCTGTACGGCGTGCTGTCGAACATGCTGGCCGTGCCGGTCACCGCGTTCTGGGTCATGCCCTGGGGCATCATGACCTACGCGTTGCTGCCGCTGGGCTGGGAGCAGCCGGCGCTGGTCGCCATGGGCTGGGGGGTAAGCGTGGTGATCTGGGCCGCCCACGCCACCGCGTCGCTGCCCGGGGCCTCGCTGCTGGTGACGGCGATGCCGCAGGCGGGGCTGGTGGCCATCGTGCTGGGCGGGCTGTGGCTGACGCTGTGGAGCGGGCGCTGGCGGCTGTGGGGTCTGCTGCCGGTGCTGGCCGGGCTCGCATCGCCTGCGCTCACCGTACCGCCGGACGTGTTGGTGGCCGGTGACGGCAAGCTGCTGGCGGTGCGCGCGGCGGATGGGCGGCTCAGCCTGTCCACCGACACGGCGGCGCGCTTCACAGCCACCGCGTGGCTGCGTCGGGATGGCCTGGACACGGCGGCGCCGCCGTGGCCGAAACCGGGACGCAGCGCCGACGGGCGGCTGGCCTGCGACGCGCTCGGGTGCGTCTACCGCAAGGACGGCCGGACGGTCGCCCTGTCCCGCAACGCCGAGGCGCAGGCGGAGGACTGCGCGCTGGCCGACGCGGTGGTCAGCCTGGAACCGGCGCGGAACTGCCGGGCGCCGGTGGTGGTGGACCTGTGGGCGCTGCGGCGCGGCGGGACGCACGCGCTGTATCTGACGCCGGGAGGTGTCCGGGCCGAAAGCGTGCGCGACCGGCGCGGGCAGCGGCCGTGGACGGTGCCCTGAAGTCTACAGATCAGTACTTGCGGAACAGCCCCACCAGCTTGCCCTGCACACGAACGCGGTCGGCGCCGAAGATGCGCGTCTCGTAGGCGGCGTTGGCGGGTTCCAGCGCGATGGTGTTGCCCTTGCGGCGCAGGCGCTTCAACGTCACCTCGCCGTCGTCCACCAGGGCCACGACGATGGCGCCGTTCTCCGCAGTGTCGCAGCGCTGGATCACCACGGTATCGCCGTCGAGAATGCCGGCCTCGACCATCGAGTCGCCGGCCACCTCCAGCGCGTAGTGCTCGCCCGACGCCAGCATGGTGGCGGGGACGTCCACGGTGTTGGAGTTGTCGCGCAACGCTTCGATGGGCGTGCCGGCGGCGATGCGGCCGTAGAGGGGAAGCTGCACCGTTTCCGCCGCCGCGACGGCCACGTCGCGGCCGGGCAGGGCGCCGGAGAAGTCGCCCTTGATGACGTTGGGCTGGAACTTGGCGCGCGGCGGCCGGGCGGAGCCGCGGGCCTCCAGGCCCTCGGGCAGCTTCAGCACCTCCAGCGCGCGCGCCCGGTGGGGCAGGCGGCGGATGAACCCGCGCTCCTCCAGGCCGGTGATCAGGCGGTGGATGCCCGACTTCGACTTGAGGTTCAGCGCATCCTTCATCTCGTCGAACGAGGGCGAAACGCCGCCCTGGCTCAGTCGCTCATTGATGAAGAGCAGCAATTCGTGCTGCTTACGAGTGAGCATTTGTGCCTCCCGGCGAGCGCCGCACAAGATCTAGAACAAAAGCAAAACGTCCACTGAATGTTCTAGTTTGGTTCCGTGCCGCCGTCAAGGCCCCACCTGCCACTTTCTACAGGTTCAGGCATCCCCCGCTGAGGGGGATGATCTCCACCCGTTCACCCGCTTCGGCCGGCGGCGAGCCGGGCTCGCGGACGACCAGCGCGTCGGCGCGGGCAAGGCGCGAGGTCGTGGCGCTGTCCTGCGTCGGGAAGGGGGTTGCGACCGACTCGCCGCTTTCGGCGCAGGTCAGCGTCGCCCGGACGAAGTCGGCGCGGGAATCGCTGGCGGGCAGGGCGGCGGCCAAGCGCGCGAAGTGCTTGCGGCTGTCCGGCTCCATGCCCTGCAGGGCGTCCAGGGCCGGCTTCAGGAAAAGCACGGCGCACACGGCGGCCGACACCGGGTTGCCGGGCAGGCCGAGCAGGCGCGCGCGGCCGAACTGGCCGAACAGCACGGCTTTGCCGGGCTTCATGGCGACCTGGTCGAACTCCAGTGTGCCGCCGCCGAGCACGGTGCGGACATGGTCGTAGTCGCCCTTGGAGGCGCCGCCGGCGGTCACCAGCAGGTCGAACCCCTCGGCACCGGCGGCGAGCGCGGCCAGCGACTCCGCGGTGTCGCCGGCGACTCCCAGGTTGCTGGCGAGGCCGCCCTGCGTCGTCACCAGCGCGCACAGACCGAAGGCGTTGGAACTGATGATCTGGCCGGGGCCGAGCGGCTCGCCGGGCAGCCGCACCTCGTCGCCGGTGGCGAGCACCGCGACGCGCGGGCGGCGGTGCACCCTCAGCCAAGGGACGTTGGCGGCGGCGGCCAGCGCCACGTCGCGGCTGGTCAGCCGGCGGCCGGCGGGCAGCACCGGTTCACCGTCGCGGAAGTCGAGGCCCGCCGGGCGCACGAACTTGCCGGGGCGTGGCGCGAGGGGGACGCGGACGGTCGCGGTGTCAGCCGTGCAGTCCTCCTGCATCACCACGGCGTCGGCACCCGCGGGCAGCGGCGCGCCGGTGAAGATGCGCACGGCTTGGCCGGGCACGAGGGTGCCGGTGAAGCCATGGCCGGCGGAGGCTTCGCCGGCCCGGGCGAGGGTGACGGGGGCGTCGGGAGAGGCGCCGGCGAGATCGGCGGCGCGCACCGCCCAGCCGTCCATCATCGCCGCGGCGAAGGGCGGCTGCGTCAGGCGGGCGACGACCGGCTCGGCCAGCACGCGGCCGAGCGCGTCGATCAGCGCCACGGTCTCCGCCGGCAACGGCCGGCAGGAGGCGAGGATGCGCGCGCGGGCCTCGGCGACGGAAATCATGCGGAGGCGGTCCCCCACTCGCCGCTCTTGCCGCCGGCCTTGTGGACGAGGCGGACCTCGGTGATGGTCATGCCGCGGTCCACCGCCTTGCACATGTCGTAGACGGTCAGCGCGGCGACCGACACGGCGGTCAGCGCCTCCATCTCCACGCCGGTCTGGCCCTTCAGCTTGCACGTGGCGGTGATGTCTACGGCGTTGCGCGCCGGATCGACGGTCAGGTCGACCTTCACCGAGGTCAGCATCAGCGGGTGGCAGAGCGGGATCAGGTCCGGCGTGCGCTTGGCGCCCATGATGCCGGCCAGCCGCGCCACCGAGAGCACGTCGCCCTTCTTGACGCCACCCTCCATGATGAGTTGGAGGGTCTCCGGCTGCATGAGGACCGAGCCGCGCGCGGTGGCCGTGCGCGTCGTCTCCGCCTTGTCGGAGACGTCCACCATCACGGCGCGGCCTTCGGAATCGAAGTGGGTGAAGCCGGTCATAGGGCCTT
>Ga0196970_1001700_pt1 | contig 13598 bp, 12 predicted proteins | sample S1v_513CmetaG_FD_148672 | JGI IMG/M metagenome (GOLD analysis project Ga0196970, IMG submission 148672) | Soil microbial communities from Anza Borrego desert, Southern California, United States - S1+v_5-13C | ecosystem: Environmental > Terrestrial > Soil > Desert | place: USA: California... | reverse complement strand
TAAGGTGCCCAGGCTTCCTGCACGGCTATAGCACTGAGCAAAGCTGTTCTTGGCAGGTGCGCTCCCATGCCCGTTATGCCGGCCAGTTCTTCGTTCGATGCTTTTACTTCCCCTACCGGAAAATCATCCTTCCAGTGGGTGGACAGGTATTCCGCCTTTGTAATACCGCTTCTGCGGTCTAATAGTGATTTCCTGTTCGCCTCCGTGTTATTTCCAATCGCAGTAATTACGCCCGTATTCACTACGTAGGCTGCTGACGTCATTGATAATTTCGCTTGTTTACAGTTGCGAATATAACATTAGAAGCCGGAGCGTGTTGCCGGTTTTCTGATCGTCCGTCAGTGTCATAGTATATCCTGCTGGTTGTAAAGCAGTTCGCCCGGATAACTTTCAGCGCATCATCAGACGACGGTGCCTCAGTTGGCATTTTTCTCTCATCGCTTACGCTTGTACATTCCATCCCGCCATTCAGCCGCTGGCGCACCGCTCTCAGGCGCCAGGGCTTTAGCAACCTTAACCTCTTCATTTTACCTCCCGTAAATAATGTTAACTGTTCATGATCTGCTGCATTGCTGCAGGAGAGAAAGTTAGCCCATTGCCGGTCCTGGTGACCCAGAACATACTCACATCGTGTTGATAATTGGCAGCGTCCACCCATCCGCAGAGGCAGGCTTCCATCCCTCTGTTCTCCAGTAAGTCCTTCACCCAAAAATATAGCTCGTCGCCATCAGGCTCCGGACTCACCAAACATGCCTGCTCGCCCTTGAAACCATGCCTGATGCATATCTCACCAAGCATGATATTAGACAGGGTGTATACGAACAGCGCTGGGCTAGGAATGCTTTGTACCGACTGCTGGTATTTCTTATCAATATCCATGCAGCCATTGCCTGTCATCAGCACCACCGCTACCTTTTGCTTGTCCATGCCGTCGTAGGCATACCGGCCCTCTTTACTGAGGAGGCTTTCCGCTCCAAGCCATGCCCATTTGCACAGCAGGTCCATTTTAAAGAACTTGGGATAGCTGAAACCACATTGCCTGTAAGTATCCTCTGGCGATAGACCAGACCCACTTTCGCTGATCCCGGGCAAGGGATTTCCCTCCTTCACCTTTCGGTCGCTAGTAAGCCTGATCCAGTGATCTATTGATAATTGCAACGCTCTCTCTATACTTTATATAGCAAATGATGTGCCTAAACTGCCGTATTCTGAGAAGATAAATACCTGCTTAAGGTACGTACGTTCTTTTCATGGCTTTTTACAAATGGGTTGTTCTCATCCCATACATACCCTGCCAATACAGAGCATATCTGCGACATTATTTCAGGGCTTCTGTTCTCTGCAAAGAAGATGTTGAACAGGCTCCCGTCATACCATCCGTTCACATAAGTTCTGAAAACATCCACACCCATTTGCATCTTCTTCATGTACTCGTTTTCCCAGTCTACCTGCTCGCCGTTCAGATGCCTGATCACCAGTTTGGCTGCAGTTTGTGCAGATACTGTAGCCAGCGTTACGCCTGAAGAGAACACCGGATCCAGAAATTCGGTAACGTTGCCTGTCAGCACAAATCCCTTTCCGTAGAAGGTATCAGTGGTTGCACTCCAGCTTTGCAGCGTCTTTGGCTCCCACATCATGTCCGAACCTTCAAATCTGCCCTTCAGCTCAGGCTGCGCTTGTATCAGTTGTCTGAATTGCTCTTCAGGAGTACCGGGGAAGTCTTCAAAGAATTCCGGACTTCCTACATATCCTACAGAAGTATTACCGTTTGAAAAGGGTATGACCCAGATCCAAGTCTTTTCGTTGCGCACATATACGGTTATCCTGTTTGGCTCTACCGCATCGCTGCGATTCGGATCGGTCATGTGACAGAATACCGTTTTCCTCGGCGCCTGATTGGACTGCCGCTCCAGGCCGAACAATCTTGGTATTACCCTTCCATAGCCGCTTCCGTCTATTATAAATTTAGCCTTTATATTCTGCTCCTGCCCGTCTTTCATCTTCACTGTAGTGATACTGTGATCTTCGTTTATTACAATGTTCACCACTTCGGTTTCATAGGCGAGGGAAACGCCCATCTTTACACATTCGTCAGCCAGGGTCTTGTCAAACTCCGACCTTGGTACCTGCCAGGTCCATCTCCAGCCAGGAGTAAACTGCTGTGAAAAGTTGAAGTCACACACTTTGTCTCCGTACACGAACTTGGCGCCATCCTTTTGCTGGAAGTTCTTAGCCTTCACAGCATCGAGGAACTTTGCTTCGTCCAGCGCTTCCATGCATCTGGGCAGCAGGCTTTCACCCACCACAAAGCGGGGGAAAAGCATCTTTTCTACCATTTGTACAGACAGGCCAGCCTGGTGCAGGATAGATGCTGCTACAGTACCGGATGGGCCGGCGCCTATTACTAATACGTCTACTTCATTCTTAATGTTCATAAAAGGGGGGAGGTTGTTGCTGATAGTGTATTTAATTTCTGTTTGCGGGATTGATATACTACTTTTTCTGCAGCTCCAGGATGGTATGACTCAGACCTATGTTATCGTGCTGCTTTATCACCTTGAAACCAGCCTCGTCTATCAGCTTCACGAATACGGCACTGTCATACATCTGGCTGTTGCCGTTTGCCATGGTGGTGAAGTATAATGAGGTCATTTGCAGACTGAACGCAGATGCAGGAAATTTCTGCACGTCCCAGAAAGTTTCGTTGATGAATATCCTTCCGTTATCAGGCAGTGCTTTGTGGCATTTGCCCAGAATGCTGATGATCTCCTGATCGGCGAAGCAGTCCAGGAACTGGCTCATCCAGATTATGTCATAACCTTGAGGCAGATCAGCATTTGCGTCCAGCACATTTCGCTCATGATACTGAACTCTACTGCCGTACCCGGCCTCGTCAATGTTCTGCTTCGCTACATTGAGTTGTATGCCAAGATCTACGAGCCCTACTTCCACCGATTCATTATAGTCCAGACAGGCCAGAGTAAACTTCCCTGTATTGGCACCTATGTCCATGATCCTCTTTGGCTCACTGGCAAAAACCAGCGGCAGGGCTTCAGGGAATGCATTATCAGAATAATAGTGGTCGAAGTTGAACCAGCTCTCTTTAGCCGGCTCGGGAAGAATGCTGAGGCCCTGGTAGATAGTTTCCCAGTTGCCCAGGTGACGGAGCCCCACGGGCTTTCCTTTTTCCAGCGACTCCTCCAGATCCTGCGCACCATCGTAACATACATCCCGCATAAAGTCAGTATTCACAATGGTCATCGCATGATTGATAAAGAAGTGACCTGTCTTCGTTAAGAAGTACTTGCCCTCTTTTCTAAACACCAGGCCGATACCCAGTCCTGCTTCCATCAAAACGCGGACCGCATAGTGAGTCATATTTACCTGAGGTACGATCTCCTCCAGTGTTATACCGCTGTTTTTAGCATTATCAACGAGGCGCAGTATACCCTTGTCGCGGAGCAGTACGGAAGCCTGAAAAATATAGGGAGCAAACGCAATGAATTGCGCCTGTGATATGGCATCTATAGCCGACTTTTTATCATCCTCAAAAAGCACTTTATTCTTTACCGGAGTTTCCAACATAAACGTAAATAGTATAAGCCCAAAAATACGTAAGAATCAGCTTATCAGAACTTCTATTTGCCTTTGAAAATTCAGATATATCCGGCAGTGAGGATGGCTGCACTTCATAGCCCACCTTCGGGATCCGGGACATCTGTTTGTTGAGCGTATACCTTGGCTGCTCCTTCTTGCTCGTACATCCGGTGGAGTCTCAGTGCTGTTTCAGTGGAGTCTCAGTCTAGTTTCAGTGCAATTCCGTAGATATCCCAGGTACCTTTATGTTTTTTGTAATACATCTGTCGCGGATGATAGGTTTCATAAAATAAAATATGACCACCGGGAGGGTGATCATATATGTTATACCGCGTCTGGTTTTGCTATTGCTCTAGAGAGCGTACCCCTCTCAGCAACCTGTTCCACCTGATGCCGTCCTCTCCATAGCTGAGCCATACGAACCATGCTTTACCGACAATGTGATTTTCCGGTACAAACCCCCAGAACCGGGAGTCGAGTGAGTTGTGCCTGTTGTCTCCCATCATCCAGTAATAGTCCATCTTAAAGGTGTAGGAATTTGCTGGTTTGCCGTTGATGATAAACTGACCGTTGACTTCCTGCAGGTCGTTCTCTTCATACACACCTATGATCCTTCTGTAGAGGGCTATGTTCTGAGGCGACAGTTGTACGGTGACGCCTTTCTTTGGTACGGTCAAAGGGCCGAAGTTGTCCTGGTTCCATTTGAAGTGTACCGTGTCCTGTGGAAACGTCCAAGCCTGAACGGGACCTACTTCTCCTTTGGGAGCTATCTGTGGAATGAATCTCACTACCTGTGGCTGTTTCTGAATGGCAGGTACATGCTCATTCTCAATAAGCACGGTGTACTGGTTGCCTATTACGTTCACTACATCCACATCATGTTCATCCAGGACATCCGGGTTCATGTGCGTTCCATTGGTCACGATAAGGTACTCCATCTTAGAGTGTGGGAACACGGGGGAAGGTGCGTTGTTGATGTGCACAATACCGTCTCTTATCTCTACCACATCTCCCGGAACGCCTATGCAGCGTTTGATGTAGTTGTCCGTCTTATCTATTGGTCTTGTATCTATGGTGTAGGAACTGAGGACATTCTGCCTGCCATGCACTCTGCTGATGATGTAGTAGTCCTGCTCGGGCATCTCTTTTATTATGGTGTCGCCTTCCGGGAAGTTGAATACGACGATGTCATATCTTTCCACATCGCCAAAGCCCCACCAGCGATTATAATCCCACTTTACAGCCTCGCTGTAGGACTTGCCACCTGTGATGGGCATGGTGTTATGTACGAGGGGCACACTTAGTGGTGTCATTGGCACCCTGGGCCCGTAAGACACCTTACTTACGAAAAGGTAGTCATTCACCAGCATGCTTCCTTCCATGGATCCTGTGGGGATCGTATAAGCTTCTACGAGAAAGGTTCTGATGATGGTGGCGGCGACGATAGCAAAAACGGCTGCATCGAGCCATTCCCGCCATACCGGCTTCTTTTTACGTTCCTTTTTTTCTTCTTCTTTCTTTCTCCAGAAGGCTAATCGCATGAAGTTTAATTATATGAGGAGCAAATCTAACAAACTAAGCTTCAATATTTGAATTGGTTGTGCCTCTAACTGGAATTTAACAGTAGGAGTAATTGTCTGAACTATGATTCTTTTGATAAGGATGATGGACTATGATTGCTTCCGTGGTTCGGTAATGGTATGAACAGGATTTTTTCAAGATTCAGAGGATGGGCAGGATTTGCGAGTAAAAGCGATTTGGTGGAGGGAGATGCCCGCTTCTGCTTGCCTCCATTTCACATCCACTTCATTAGCCTTATCTTGCGTCAAAATTTTCTTGTATATGGCTCGTTCGGTTACCATCCTGGGTGCAGGTCTTGTTGGTTCATTGCTTTCTATCATTCTGCGGAAGAAGGGATATGAGGTGACCATATATGAGCGGAGGCCGGACATGCGGAGTGCTACTATTGCGGCAGGACGGTCCATCAACCTTGCGATGAGCGACCGCGGGTGGAGAGCACTGGACCTGGCCGGTCTGCGAGAAGATATTGCCGCCCTTGCCATACCTATGTATGGCCGGTTTCTACATCAGGCAGATGGCTCAGCGGCCTTTCAGCAGTATGGCAAAAACAATGAGGCGATCTACTCCGTGAGCCGTGGAGAGCTGAACAAGAAGCTGATGACGCTGGCTGAGAAGGAAGGGGTGAAGATCCATTTTCAACACCGCTGTACGAAGGTAGACGTACAACAGAACCGGCTATTCCTGGAATCACCAGACGGGACGGAGCTGACAGTAGACGCTGACTTGCTATTTGGCGCTGATGGTGCCTTCTCTTCACTACGTACCAGCTATAGTTTTATGGACAGAGTGAACGCGTCGCATAGTTACCTGGAGCATGGCTATAAGGAGTTGTCCATACCACCAGCGGAAGATGGTAGTCTGAGGATGGAGAAGAACGCGCTGCACATCTGGCCGCGGAAGAACTTCATGCTGATTGCGCTGCCTAACACAGATGGCACCTTTACCTGTACGCTGTTCCTTCCATTTGAAGGACCTATATCGTTTGAAGCAATCAAAACAAATGACGATATTCTTTCGTTCTTCAATGCGCACTTCCCTGACGCGGTGCCAATGATGCCTACGCTGGTGGAAGACTTTATGACCAACCCGACCTCATCCCTGATAACCACCCACATAAAGCCGTGGCACTACCAGGACAAGAGCGGGCTGATAGGTGATGCTGCCCATGCTATAGTACCCTTCTACGGACAAGGCATGAACGCAGGCTTTGAAGACTGCAGCATACTGGCCGGTCTGCTGGATGAACATGGTGATGACTGGCAGAAGATATTAGCTGAATATGATGTGCAAAGAAAGCCGAATGGTGATGCGGTAGCGCAGCTTGCTTTGCTTAACTTCGTGGAAATGAGGGATAAAGTGGCGGACCCTCACTTCCTGGAGCGAAAGAAGATAGAGAAAGAACTGGGAAAGAGGTATCCGGATAAGTTCATTTCAGTATATGAAATGGTTTCCTTCAGCCACACACCCTACAACAGTGCACTCCGGTGTATTCAGGCACAGGATAAGTTGTTGGGTCGCATCATGCAAGAGGGCGACTTCTTTCAGAATGTAGAGAACAACAGCTTTAGCAGTAACCTGGATCAGTGGGTAAACGACTATCATAAGTCGGTGCAGCAACCGGATCTTGAAAAATGAGAACAAACAAACGTTGGACGCTCAAGGCAGCCAACGAGAAACATATAAACCAGCTAAGTGAAGACCTGCGCATACATCCTGCCTTATGCAGACTACTCGCAGTGCGCGGCGTGACTGACTTCCAGAGCGCACGTGACTTCTTCCGCCCCACCCTGGACCAGCTTCACGACCCCTTCCTGATGAAGGGCATGAAGCAGGCCGTAAGCCGCATAGCGGAGGCTGTGGAGTGGCACGAGCGCATTATGGTGTATGGAGACTATGATGTGGATGGTACTACATCTGTGGCGGTTGTTTACTCATTCCTACGCGAATACTATAAAGGGGAACTGTCTTTTTATATCCCGCACCGGTACCGGGAAGGATATGGCATTTCGAAACAGGGAATAGACCATGCTCATGCGAATGGGTATACCTTGCTTATCACCCTTGACTGTGGTATCAAATCAGTAGACCTGATCAACTACGCACAATCGCTGGGCATTGATGTTATCGTTTGTGATCACCACACACCTGATCACTTGTTACCTCCCGCATACGCCATATTAAACCCTAAGCAATCGGACTGCCCCTACCCTTACAAGGAGCTAAGCGGCTGCGGTATCGGCTTTAAGCTTATAACTGCCCTCGCCCGCCACTGGCAATTGCCGGAAGAAATGGTGTTCCGATACCTGGACCTGGTGGCCACCAGCATAGCGGCCGACATAGTGCCGATGGATGGGGAGAACAGGATACTGGCGTACTATGGCATTAAGAAAGTAAACGAGGACCCCTGCCTTTCTATAAAGACGCTGAAAGCGGCATCTAACGTTCGCCGTGATATGTCTATTACCGACCTGGTGTTTGTAATAGGGCCCAGGGTAAATGCGGCAGGACGTATGGACGATGCGAAGAAGGCAGTTGACCTGTTTATAGAAAAAGATCCTGAGAAGATAATTGAGCTGGCTGCGCAACTGCAGTCGGACAACACAGACCGCAAGGAGGTAGACAGAAACATAACAGAAGAAGCGCTGGCTATATTGCAGGGCGATGAGGAAGCGCCAACGAGGAAGTCTACCGTGCTATTCCAGGAGCACTGGCATAAGGGCGTTGTTGGTATTGTGGCATCACGTCTTATTGATCATTACTACCGTCCTACGATTGTACTCACACAATCGAACGGAAAAGTATCCGGTTCAGCAAGATCAGTCAGTGGGTTCAATATCTATGAAGCCATCCATGAATGCCGCGACCTGCTGGAAAACTATGGTGGACACTTTTATGCTGCTGGTATGACCATGCTGCCGGAAAGGGTGAAAGACTTCCAGGAGCGGTTCGAGGAGGTAGTTTCCCGGAGTATCCCCCCCGAACTGCTTATCCCCGAGATAGAGATAGACGCGGAGATCAAGATATCAGACATACGCCAGGCTTTTTACAACATCATGAAGCAGTTTGAGCCTTTTGGTCCATCCAACCTTCGTCCGGTATTCCTCACCCGTCGTGTGTACGACTATCGTGGCTACTCGAGGGTGGTAAAGGAGCAGCATCTGAAGTTCATCGTGCACCAGCATGAGGGGTACATCATAGATGGCATTGGCTTCTGCCTCGCCGACCGTGCAGACATCGTCAGCAAAGGCCCTTTTGATATGGTTTATACTGTAGAGGAGTGTGAATACAATGGTGTGACGAAGCTACAGGTAAAGGTTATAGATGTAAGACCTAGTTAGCCCCTTCCAAACCCTCCGTCATGAGAGGGCTTAGGTGAGTAAAACTTGTATAGATAAAGCCCGGTGCGTTGCACGGGGCTTTATGTTGAGGGCTCCAATTTGGGTGGGAATTTTACACCAGATTAATATCAAAGTTCACCAGTTCTACGAACTGATCTATCCTGCTATCTATATCTTCCTGCGTGAGCTCCTGCAGCCTTGTCGGGCCAAACTTCTCTACGCAGAAAGATGCTAATGCGGACCCAAAGATGATTGCTGACTTCATGTTTTCAAAGGAAATATCCTTGGTTCTGGCGAGGTGACCAATGAAGCCGCCTGCGAAAGTATCTCCTGCACCGGTTGGGTCAAATACCTCTTCCAATGGCAAAGCCGGTGCGTAGAATACACTCTTTTCGTGAAAGAGGAGCGCACCGTGTTCTCCCTTCTTTATGATGAGGAACTTTGGACCCATCTGCTGTATCTTCATCGCTGCCTTTACAAGCGAGTATTCGCCGGTAAGTTGTCTCGCCTCACTATCATTCACAAGCAATACATCCACCATACCGATCACCTTCTTCAGCTCGTCCATAGCCACTTCCATCCAGAAGTTCATGGTGTCCAGCACTATCAGTTTAGGTCTTTTCTTCAGTTGATTAATGACACTTATCTGTACTGCCGGAGCAAGGTTACCAAGCATGAGGAACTCACAGTCCTGGTAGCTATCGGGCAGCTTCGGATTGAATTGCTCCAGTACGTTAAGCTCTGTCACCAGGGTATCCCTGGTATTCATGTCCATATGATAGCGGCCGCTCCAGAAGAAGCTTTTACCATCCTTTATCACTTCAACCCCTTCGAACTCCACACCTCTTTCCTTAAGGGCTTCTATCTCCTCTTGCGGAAAGTCGCCACCGATAATAGAAACCTGCTTGATGGGCTGACAAAAGTTGGAAGCAGACCATGCTACATATGTGGCACTACCACCTATTATACGATCTACTTTTCCAAATGGTGTTTCAAGGGCATCGAAAGCCATGGTGCCTACTACTAACAAAGACATATACTCTAAAATTTGCGCCAAAGGTAAGGTTAATAGGTAAATGAAGAAATCAGCGGTAAGCGCTCACGAACTGCAGACACTACCCAACAAACTCGTTCAGAAATGAATACTTTTACGGCAGGGCGTATACCGATCCCTAATATGGAAAAATGAAGGCCATGATCTTTGCTGCCGGATTGGGCACGCGCTTAAAACCATTTACTGACCATCACCCGAAAGCCCTTGCTGAGGTGAGCGGCAAAACATTGCTGGAGCATACCATTCGTTACCTGCAGAAGTTTGGTATTGAAGATGTGATAGTCAATGTTCATCACTTTGCCGATCAGATAGAAGCTGCCATTAAGGACAACAGCGGCTTTGGGAGCTGGGTGACTGTATCAGACGAACGGGAAGCGGTACTGGAGACAGGAGGCGGATTGCAGAAGGCTGCCTGGTATTTTGAAGGTGATGAGGACTTTGTGGTCATAAATGTTGACGTGCTCACTAACCTGGATCTAGGCAAGATGATAACCTACCACCAGGATAACGATGCAATGGCAACATTGGCGGTAATGAAACGAAATTCTTCACGACAGCTACTGTTCGACAATGAAATGACGCTTTGCGGATGGACTAACAACGCAACCGGTGAACAAAAGATCTCGAGAGAGGTATCCGTCATGGAGCCATTTGCTTTCAGTGGTGTGCAGGTATTGTCAACCCGGATACTCAATATGCCGTTTCAGGGTAAGTTTTCAATGATTGATGTATACCTGCACTTTGCAAAAACTGAAACGGTCAAAGGATTTGATCATACCGGCAATATCTTCATTGATGTTGGCAAACCTGAAAGCCTGGAGAAGGCGGCATATTTATTTGAGTAACTTAGTATTAATTCCTGCCTTCAATGAAGTTCGATAAACAACACCTGCTCCTGCTCTTAGTTTTTGCATTTGCCAGTTGCAAAAAGTCGGAGAATAATATAGAAAACCTTCCTTCTGCATGTACCCATTTCCTGGCCTATTTCGATCCAGTCTCCACCTACAGGCTTATAGTACCAACTGCATTTACACCAAATGGCGACGGGCGCAATGACATTGCACGACCGCTTGGCTTGAATCTGAATAATGTAACATACTCCGTAGCCAGACTTAACGGTGAGCTTTTGTATGAATCGATCAATCCATTTATTGAGGGCTGGAACGGAATGGATGCCAATGGTAACCTGGCGACTGATCCGTTGTACCAGATTCGCATCCGCTTCAACAGCGGGCAGCGATATATTGATACCTGCACTTATCTTTATCTGCTCACAGGAGGGACTACCCCGGGTGATTGCGTTCATTATGGCACCGCGGATACAAGTAAGCTCATTTTTGAAGATGAAATAGATCAGGCAACCGCCACTGCGCCGTATACTACAGGAGAAAAGCTATGTCCGTAAGCGCTCACTGTTGGTGCTTCACTTTGTTATGAACGGGAGTTAATGAGTACAGATAGCTGTAGATAGCGTCCACCTGCTCATTAGTTAACCACTTAAAGTGTGGCATAGGATAATGGAGCTTTCTACCCTCGGGGTCTAATCCATTTAATCCAATACCTTCGCGTACTGCTTTACGAAAAGATACGGTATCGTACTCACCTATCCCTGTGGAAACATCTGGTGTAATGTTGTATGCATGTACCTGCGCACCATTTATCTTCCATTTCATTCCACCAGCCAAATATCCTTTCGACGCCTTGGGGTGGGTGTAGTTCAGGCCAATTATACTTTTAGAATGGCAATGGTAGCATCCTAAAACGTCAACAAGGTATTTCCCTTTCGACACTGGATTTTCTCCAGGCTGCTTTATCCCCACAACAAACGGCTGAGGTTTCGCGCCTACCTTTATTGCAAGTTTACCCAGCAGGCTTAGCTTCGTTATGCCTGGGGAGCTGTCGTTGTTCGTCAATGGCTTGTCGTCCGTCCTGAGGTAGGCGATGATATCCGCCAGGTCCTTGTCAGCAATTGTGGGCCGGATCATGTATGGAACGAAACCTTAATAAGGTAAAATAACTCTTCGTCTGAATATAGCGACAGCACATGCCCTTTCGTCAGGTTGGAGGAATATACCTTACCTATAAACCTGGGTAGGTCTCGCATCTCTTTACCAACAAAACTGCCTAGTTGATAATTGTAGTGACACTGCCCGCAAATATTAAAGGCCAGATTCTTGCCGTTAACGAAATCAGCACTGCGACGATCTAGCGTTAAGTTGTTTCCTGCGGTTGGATACAAACTTGAACATGCCGTGATAATCGCGCTGGCAATTGCAAACATCAAAATGATGGATACCTTCTTCATACCTCTTGCTACATAGCATCACAACTATGCCAGAGCTTTAGCAAAAAAGAATACTTATAGATGCAGATAACCAATTAAGCTGATCAGGCCTGCTTCACTCCCATTTCGCTAAGACGGTCTTTGACGAAATCTCCCAGCTCTTTAATATACGCAGGTGAAAAATCGAACCTGATACCCGCAGCAGCGTAAAGCTCTTTAAGTGTCTTTGTGTAACCAAGACTCAGCGCCTTCATGTAGTTGTCCAGGGCCTGTTCTTTGTTTTCCCGGTATTGGCGCCACATAGCTATCGCACCTAGTTGTGCAATACCATATTCGATATAATAGAACGGCACCTCGAACAGATGAAGCTGCTTCTGCCAGAAATTTGCACGATACTCTTCGAAGCCGGTCCAGTCTACCACGCCGGTAGTAAATTCATTCAGTATAGCCATCCAGTTCTCCTGGCGCTCCTCCCTGGTATGCCCGGGGTTGGTATATAACCAGTGCTGGAACTTGTCAATTGTTGCAATCCAGGGAAGTACGCTGATTACCCGCTCCATCTCTTCTACCTGTGCACGCTGCAACTCGCCTTTGTCGTTAAAGAAAACATCCCAGTGTTCCATGCTGAACAGCTCCATACTCATGCTTGCCACTTCCGCAATCTCCATGGGGTATTCTTTGAAGGATGTAAGCGGCAGAGGGTGTGAGAGGAACGAATGAATGGCATGGCCCCCTTCGTGCATCATCGTTATCAGGTCTCCCACGGTACCAGCAGCATTCATAAATATGAAGGGAACACCAGTCTCAGCAAGCGGACAATTGTAGCCGCCCGGAGCCTTACCTATCCTGCTCTCCAGGTCCAGGCGATTCATATCTACCATTACATTGATGCATTGACTGAAGAATGGACGTAACCGGTTAAATACTTCAATAGTCTTTTCAGCTAGCTCCTTACCGGTCTCAAAGGGATGCAAAGGTTCAACGCCTGCAGGCTCAGCATCAGTGTCCCATGGTTTCATTACATCAAGGCCGAGACGTTGCTTCCGGTTTAGGGAAAGCATCCTCTGTAAGGGCAATATATGTTCTTTAACAGCCTCATGAAATTCGAAACAGTCGTCTGGTGTATAGTCGAACCTGCCAAGCTCCTTGAATTTATAATCCCGGTAGTTGTCAAAACCTGCATTCAGAGCAACCTGGTGCCGCTTTGCGAGAAGCTGATCGAACAGGTCGTCAAGGGTAACCTTGTCCTGTAACCTTCTGCTGGCTATTTTTCTGAAGACGTCCTCTCGTAATGATCTGTCAGGGTTTTGCAGAAACCTTGCTGCCTGCTGTAAAGTATACTCCTTGCCGTTGACCTCAATAGTCATCTTACCCGATATCACACCAAACTGCTGAGCCAGAACACTCAACTCTGCCTGGATAGGCACATTTTCCTCCCGATAAAGTTTCACGGCATTATCAATGCTTCTGAGGTACGGGAAATATTGATTTGCGTCGAGCTTGCTCGCGAAAGGGCTCTCAAGCAGCTTTTTATTCAGCTCAAAGAAGTATGGCTTCATCTTTGGCTCTATCTCCATGCAGAAGTAGGTGAAAGCCTCCTCGTATGCTTTGTTTGTGGTGTCGCAGGTCATGTTGATCTGTCTCCAGCTTGCGTCCTCACTTATTACTGACTCAAGCTCACTAACATCCTTTAGCCATTTGGTGAGTGCTTCTTCCGTGTCAAGTTTCCTGTTCTTCAGATTCT
>Ga0196970_1001699_pt1 | contig 13608 bp, 32 predicted proteins | sample S1v_513CmetaG_FD_148672 | JGI IMG/M metagenome (GOLD analysis project Ga0196970, IMG submission 148672) | Soil microbial communities from Anza Borrego desert, Southern California, United States - S1+v_5-13C | ecosystem: Environmental > Terrestrial > Soil > Desert | place: USA: California... | reverse complement strand
CGTTAAGGCAATGTGTGATGGATATATTCGTGAGTCTGGATTTGATACTTCAAAAGGTAACTATATTCGCTACCGAACTAATGAAATGTTTGAAATTGAAGGCCATGAAGCATATGCAGAATTTATCTATATGCACGCTGACAAACTTCTTGTTTCAGCAGGGGACATTATCAAAGCAGGGGATAATCTTATTATTGCAGGTAATACAGGTTTCTCTACAGGTGCACATACTCATATTAGTGCATACCTAGTAGATAAAGATAATAACCGTATCCAGTTAGACCCACGAAGTAATCATTGTTTCGACCACTCAAAATATTTCAATGGTAAGTATGCAGATGATATTGGCAAAGCAACTTTTAACCGTGACTTTGGTATTGGTGCATTAGGTGCAGATGTTTATAAGTTCCAACAAATCCTCGTTAAAAATGGTTATGCAAAATTTAATCCAACAGGTTACTTCGGTGTGCAGACTCTAGAAGCTGCAAAAGCATTTCAGGATGAAAATGGTGTAACACCAATTACTGGATATGTAGGACAGAAGACGAGAAAAGTTCTTGAGAAGTATACCTAGCTATTGCTAGGGGAAGGGGAATGCGGCCAACGTGGTAATCCACTCAAAATATATGCGCCAATATTCCCCGTCCTCTGGCCGAAGCCAGAACAGTTCTTTTACAGGAGTCACCTATGTGTGCTCGTGCGAATATCGATATGCGTCTCTCAGTTCCTGACGTGGTGTCCGATAATGTGACGGATGCCTGTCGGCGAGTCCAACTCACCCCGTACAACCTTTTCCAAAAGGCTGCTACTGAAGTGAAGGAAGGAGGATTCTCCAACGCCTTCGAGGTTGGGGAACGGTGGTATCGGCTGTGGGCAAAGAAGGGCTACCATGCTCTTCCGCCCGCGGTAAAGCAGTTCATCTTGGACTGCAACGAAGGACACTACTGCCACAAGCAGTTGCCTGTCCCAAACCTCTTCAACTGCGGCGCAGGTTTTAGTCACTAAGGAGGTGGTCTTTATCAGAGTCATGGATGACTCGTCGTGGGGCTAATACCCCCACTTATACACTAACCCCGAAAGGGATGTGAAAATTATTAATTATATAAGTAAATGCTTATGCAAGAATCAAAAGAGCAAGAAGTAGTTGTTAGTAGAAAACCATTTATTTGCCCAACTGACCCAGCTGAGTTGGAACAGTGCGATTCTTGTCAATAAATATATGAATGAATTAAAATCTATCGGTTATACGTTTCTCGCAGGTTTCTTAATGGAAATCTACCCACTTATCAAGGAAGTATCATTGGAGAATTTCACAAAAGCATTTGTTGTTGCAGTGCTCTTTGCAGGTATTCGTTCAGGTATCAAGGCTTTGATTGAAGCTTTCCTAAAGAACACAGCAGCAAATCCTCAGTAACGGCTAGTTTCTACAGTACAGCAACGCTATTCTATCTCTCGTCGATTTAGAAGAAGCTGAGAATTTCAGAAAGAGGTAACCTTATTAGGCTTATAACTAAAATACTTTGTTCAGCACTACTACTATTAGTAATAATAATTCTACCGTTTGGGTTGAAGGTAGAAAATGTAGACTCACAACTCTCTACGGAGGTACAGAAGTTATCGCAATCGACCTTGAAGACGGAACGATTAGAAAAGGGAATATTACAGTTCAATACCATCACCCAACATACACAACCGAAGGAGTCATTGACCCAAGCAGTCCACAGGTTAGCGCTTGAATATAATCAAGACGAAATTGGAGCAAAACGAATCCTCGTATGCGAAGCAAAAAAATATCCACAAGCAAAACCAGGCTTAACGCAGCCTCTAGAGGTAGACGGAGTGGTCTACAATCTAGTGCTCGACTCCTACAACAGCAACAGAAATGGGACTGTGGACAGGACAGTAGCACAGATAAATTCGATACATTACCCAGAAATGCATCAACTCGGCTTGTCCGAGTACCGTTGGGTAGATGGTCTGACGTTTATGTTCGTCCTCATAAAGCGAAACGGCTACTCAGACTACTCAGCGAGTAAAGAATGCTGGTCTAAATAAATGACAAAACCTCAAATCATCAAAAGACTATCATATTGGAAATCCATTCTCGGGCTAGATAATTGGGAAATTGAAGTGGCATTTGAAAAAGATAAAGACACAGAAGAAGGAGAACTTGGACGATGCACACCAGACTCAAGCTACTTTAGCGCCTTTATTGTCTTCAATCCAAAACGACTCCGAGATGTAAATGATAATGTAATTGTCCATGAGCTTCTGCATTGTCTAACCTCTGAAATGAAAAGCTATATGGTAGAGAATGGGAAAAAGGATTCATGGACAACTTTTTTCGATGAACGTTTAGTATCACAACTCGCATCAATTATTGTGCGATTAAATAAATGAAACAAGAACTCCTCGTCAGGTTATCTAATAAGAGCAGGATTATGCAACTTACAATGTTCGGCTCTTGTCATCAAAATAAGATTACTCATTCTATTATCAATCTTGTTTTCATTTTTGTGGTGAACAATTTCGGTAGACTTTATTCGTCTGCCGATTTTTTTCTCCATAAGATACATATGTTCATTGATAAGTCGGCGACGACCCTTATATTCTATATATATACGTTTATAACCCTGTGGACTAATATTGCCACCCTTATAACGAGGATGTTTAGAGCCAATCTGCAATCCTTTTTGCGATTCTACAGAGTTTCGAGACTCAATTCCATAAGCCTTAAGAATGTTGTGGATAGTGGTTGGATTAACCTTAAATCTTTTAGCAAGAACCACCGAACCATTATACACACCTTCACGGTAAAGATTACAAATCTTCTTTTCAGTATCAATAGAAAACCTAGCATTAAAGTGTCGTTTCATATGCCTTATGATAACACTATGTGCTTACAAAATCAATGAAAAAATCAGAACTCCTAGTGAGACTGAATGACCTACACATTCCGTTTCACGATGAAAAGGTTGTCGAGTTACAATTAAAGTTCTGCAAAGAGCTCCAACCTGAAATTATAATTATAGATGAATGGCATGACTTCTACGTTGTATCAAAATACGATACAAATCCAAAAAGACATCATGCACTTCAAGAAGAAATAGACATAGCAGAAAAGTATCTAGCACGCCTCCGCAAGTATTGCCCTAAGGCACGTATTATCTTACTAGACTCAAACCACTTAGATAGATTACGTAAGTACTTGTGGAGTATGGCTAGGGCTCTCAGTAGTCTTAAAGCACTAGAGATAGAAGAATTACTAAACCTTAGAAAGTATAACGTAGAGTTTAAAAGTGATTTTACATATAAAGGAGTGTTTTATAAACACGGGACAGTTGTAAGGAAGTTCAGTGCATACACAGCAAAAGGGGAATTTGAAAAGGAGAACATGAGTGGTGTTTCAGGACACACTCACCGATTAGGTTTATATTTTCATACTCTTAGAAGTGGACAATACTGGTGGATGGAATCAGGCTGTGCCTGTAAGTTAGATGCTGAATATATAGAAGGTGTTGCAAACTGGCAACAAGGTTTTAGCGCCGTAAAATATTTAAATGACAAACCATACCCAGTATTAATTCCTACAAAGGATTACCAGATTATCTGGGGTGACAAAGTAATTAAATAAAAAGAAAAAGCCCAGCTCATAACTGGGTTCTTTCTTGCCATTGCTAGAGTAAAGCAAGGTCTTATGTTGAGTTTTAAAAGAGCTAAGGGGTTTAGTAGCGAGCGCTACTCATCTATAGACGTATCAATATATCATTACTTACTTATATAAAATATAAATAAAGACTTATACACAGTTTATCTATTTACAGTTGAGCTCGTTACCCTATAATGAGTGCATCTGGGTTTCCTCACTTTCTGGAATGGCCACTTGACAATCGGTGGTGTTTTTATTGACAAAAAAATTAATCTAGTGTAGAAAAGGTGCTTCACAAATCCCCACGCGAATTAATGGCTATTTTAGCCCTCTTCGCCATGCAAATATTAAAACGTAAGTTTCCACAACCACCTGAAGCTGTGGTCGAGAAAGTTTATTTCAAACAAAATTCTAGAAAGTTTGTTTCTCAGTACACGGCAAGTCAGCCAAACGAACTAAGGTTATATGCAATTAGAATCGAAGACGGGAAGTCTTTCTATCTAGGAAAGTATGTTGATGGTAAGCTCATTGCCCCACCTTATGATGAGCTTGTTAAACTTGGTGATTGGTCATCGATTAAAGGCGCTCGTAGGCTTTATAATTGGCTTGAAAACGGCAAAAAATATGCCAATGCTAAAGAAGGTATAAGCTATTAATAGGCTAGGGCACTTGCTTTTTGCAAGGGGCTTGATATAATAAACGTATGGAATTAGATGAAAAAACACGAGAGTATTTCCGCAAGATGGGGAGTATAGGAGGGAAGACTACCCTTCGCAAGCACGGTACAACTCACTTTAAGAAGATTAGTGGTAAGAAAAAGTTATCCACAGTTTCAAATCGCAAGGGGGTTGACCGAAAAGCTGAGTAGTATATACTTAATATATCAGGACGGTTATACCAGAACATTAACAATTGAATATAGCGCAAAGTAGGCAGGGAATCATTTTTTTTGTAATATGCATGTCGCACAATATATCGTGCCAGACATATACATTTTATAAAAAATATTTTCTCAAGCCTTAACAAGGCCATTTTGGTTTTTGAAACTGACTATAAGGCCAGTGTAACCGCAAAATTTACAACCATGTCGCGTGGAGTTTGTGTTCGGTTATAACAACCTTACTGTCGGTTTCAAGAATCAAAAACCTTGTGTTGTGGATTTATAGGTCGTGGCAGTTGCAACCTGATGTACTGGCCGGGAGCCACAGGCATCGGCACGGCCTACAAGTCCATAACTACTTTGCACCAGCCACAGGGCTAGGACTACCGAACATATTTACACCTTTTAAATACCTCCATATTTATAGAAATTCTGTTCTCGACACTCCTAGCTCGTTGGCTGGTCAAGTCAACCAGCGTTAACTTACGCCTTCTCACTCTTTCACATAAAAGTGTTGGGAGCACTCATTACTCGTAAGTGAGTGAGTGAGAGGGAAATTAATTATGAATCGAGATAAAAAAGGACGATTTGCAAAATCATTTGTAGGTTCGTTCATTGGGGCAGTAATCCTAATAGCAGTTGCATATGTTGCAGCTACTTATCAACCAACAATGGCTAGTGTAAAGCCAGCAGCAGTTTATGAAGCTCCAAAGACAGAAACATTTGAAGACTTCTATAACAAGAAGGTAGAAGAGTACAAGAAGACTCCTGAGTACATTAAGGAAAAGGAAGAAGAGATTAAGAAAACAGAAGGTCGAATGGAAGAGATTGCACGCCTTCGAGTTATGAACGCAATCATGGTACGTGCTGAACAAGTCGATGTTCTCCAGCCAGCTACAACAACTAAGAAGAAATAATATGAAAACACTTTCATCAATGTTCGACTTCGACTTTGAAACACACCATAACATGCACCTCAATAAGTTAGCTAAGTCTCAATATGAAGACGATAGCTACTCACAGTTATTGAAACGTGACCAAGCAGAAGAAGACGCAGATTATCACGAAAAAGAATACAAACATGATTAATATCACCGTACAAGTAGCAGATGATGAACCAACCTTCGAAAGAGAGTTCGATTCATTTCATGAAGCGGAAGTCTACCTAAATCAACTGGGAAGAGCATATGAGTCTGTTGAAGAAGCTAAGAGAGAGCTAGCAGCTAGAACTTACTAACATGACTGAACTAGAAATATTCGATTCAGTGAAATGGCCACAGTTCAACTCAAACAAATATATCCCCTCGGAAGCTCAATGTTGGGATATGTATAACAACGGAAGTAAAAAGCAGAAGAACTGGGCGCATATGGTTTTAACAAAAGATTATGGCATCACTTGTGAATGCGAAAGTTGTTCACTAGGCCGATTACCTAAAGAATAATATGACAAAAAAATTACCAACAGTAGATATAAAAGGCAAGCAATATACCCTCGTAAAAGACCGTATTCTTGCTTTCAATGAAATGTACCCCAAAGGCGCGATTGTAACTAAGTTACTTTCAGAGCCTTCAGATGAACGAGTAGTAGTTCGTGCAGAAGTTTACCCCGACGGTGTAAGCGCTATCAAAGTCGATAATGAAATCATTCAAACAGGTAGACGCTTTGTAGGACACTCACAGGCAGTAATTGGAGATGGATATATCAATAAGACTAGCGCACTAGAAAATGCAGAAACAAGTGCTGTAGGCCGTGCATTAGCTCTTATGGGTATTGGAGTCATTGACTCAATAGCATCAAGTGACGAAATGGTAAAAGCCGGAAATAAACCAAAAATTACAAGCGAAATAGATTTATAACATGATTACAAATTTCTCAATATTTAAGAACTTAGACAAGAAAGAAGAAAAGCACCCTGATTATAAACTCTCAGCCAAGTTCAATGATATTCGTGGCTATGAAGACATTGGCGCAGCGTGGACAAAGAAAACTAAACCTAGTGAAAAGTTTCCAGAAGGTCGACCATATCTTTCAGTTCAACTTAATAAGAAATACGCATTGATTATCGACCAAGCACAATTAGGATTTGAGAATGAAGTCAAGGCGGATGAAATAGACCTTTAAAAATGAAAAACCCATTTCCATTACCAAAAGGGTACATCATGGCACGAGATAAGGTAGGAGTACTTAAACGCCTAGCAGAGTCAGACCCACAGGAATATACCTATAAGGCTCCTATCAAACTCTCAAAGGAAGAATATGAAAGGATAATGAAAGAGTTTGAAAGTGAAATGAACTACCATGAGACCAATTAAATTCAGAGCTTGGGATGAAGAAAGAAAGGTAATGTATTTACCCAACACTAAGCTAGAAGTTGGAGAGATACACCTAAAGTCAGGGCTAATTTCTGTATACGACTGGGATGATAATTTTGAACCCGAATTACCGGGAATCCAGTTAAGACCCTACAGCAATATTGAACTTATGCAATTCACCGGCCTTAAAGATAAAAATGGAAAAGTAGATGCTTATGAAAAAGATGTAGTCAAATACTCCTCATGGAAAATCGGTAGCAGTTTCGATACCGAGGGTAATAAGAAAATTGGAGTTATAGAGTTTGTAGATTCTGCATGGCATGTAGTAGATGCGAAGGGAGAGAAAATAACAATCTTTCCATTGCAGACGGGGAACAACTTTGAAATCATCGGCAACATTTACGAATCACCAGACCTCCTCAAGACTAATTAATGACATATATGAAAGAAGAACAAGAACTAAATAATGAAACAAAGAAGGTTTTGGTTGAAGCATTACTTCTTGCATCAAGTAAAGAAAATAAAGTCGATATTTACTATAAACCAATTATTCAAGAATCGTAACCCACTAAACAGAGTATATGAAAGTAACCCCGAAACAAATATTAGTGATGTGGGATGTACTGAAACACTCAGCAAGTTTTGTAGGAAGTTTTGCGGGATATAAACGAGAGTTCTTAGATGAATTAGTTCAAGAAATCTTTGACCAACAAAGTGATGAAGTAATAGAGGTTGAATAGCTTATAGCCTCCCTCTGCGCCTTATACGGGCTCAGAGATGAGACTGGAAGCAGTCGAATGTTCTTTGAAGGGGTAGTGAGTTGAATCGAGAGCGTCTAGTAAAGCTACGCGGAAACGGTAACTACAAGTGAGTTGTCGTAAGGTGAATAGCCATTGCTGGCCAGCAAGTAATCAAATTCGATTAAATAATCGCCACGAGCGTTAGCACTGTTCATTACAGTCGGGTGTAAGTCCCTATTAAAAATGCTCTCGGCTCAACTCATTACCAAAGAAACGTGAATTGTTAATTGATACTTGTGTTGGTGGGCGCTTTGGTAGCTATGCAAACCTTACTGCCTTGTTCGGATAAACCTAGGATAAATTCGAAAATCCAGCACAAGCGTCAGTTCGCAAGATTGTGAATTGAGTTCCTCGACAGTTTAAGGAGCCGAATATGCCGTACTAGGCAACTGCGGCTAAAGAGCCTAGCACTTAAACGGGGGATTCAGTTCACAATTCAGATGTGGGTTTAGAGGACGGTCAATAGGGTTGATGCATCACTAACCGAAAGGTAATCCCCAATGAGGTCGTAATCTCATACCGTCCTTTAAGCCCATATCAAGTAATTAGTTCTCACAGCCTTGTGTCTAAGAAACATCATGAATTGACCCATGATGAGCGTGCAAGGAGACATAAGGTGGTGAGAGCTCGTTATGAGTTCAGGCTGTAGTTTTTTGAATCGTGGAATGGGCTCGGGAGCCAGTCCGGAATAGGTGGTTCGACTCCACCCTGAGTAATACTCAATTCCACGGCTCAGAAAGTTACGGCCGCGCAGTTAAAAATTAGTAAACGATATATTCATTCCTGTTACGAGAGTAGTGTTCTCAGTCAAGAAAACCAAGCAATGTCCTAACCCCTGACAACTTGGTCTCTCCCTGAGAACATTACTTGGCAAACATCCATACCAGAGGTTATGTGAACTAATGCCGAATATATCTCATCTTCTAGCTTCAGAAATACTGGAGAGGGAGAGGTTAAAGGGGGAAGTGTGCCTGGGGATTTATTAGGTCGATATATTAAACAAAATGGCAATTAATGCAAAAAAGAGATTAAAAGTATTTGAGCGAGATAGTTATAAATGTGTTCTTTGTAAAAGTACTGAGCAATTAACTGTTGACCACATTACACCTAAATCCCAAGGAGGGTTAGATGGATTAAACAACTTACGAACTCTCTGTTTCAAGTGTAATACTCAGCGTGGAAACTATAATCCAACATGGAAAGAAAAATGGTTCAATTGGTTATTTACTAAAAAAGATGCTCACGATTTAAAAAACAGTATTTTGTGGACTGCTGCTTCTAAGGACGGAATCATTAAACAAGAAATAGAGCAGAAATTTGAGCAACGATTTGCTGAAATATCTCCAAAGGTTCAAAGCTTCCTAGATAAACATAAACAAACGATAGATATAGAGATTGTAGGTAATAAGAACAGCATAAGTTCTTTGACCAATAGAATTGATGAACGGTTTCAGAAGAGCCAAGGAAGAGATGAAATGTTATTGCGAGATATTTATGAAGTAGCAGACCGTATTGATGCACTAGAACGATACTTACAAATTGAGTATGTGAAAGAAGAGGTAAAAGAGTATAGAAAGATTATTAATTAATAGAGAAAGTGTATGAAGAAGAAAAAGAAACAATCAGATAAGAAGATTATCAAAAATCTTAATTCAGACTTGGCTAGTAAAGATGAAACTATAAGTATCCTGAAAAATACAATTGCTAGTGTGAAACGTATATTTTGGGGTAGTGGTTCTTATAACTACGCCGATACAGATATTGTGGGTGAGATTCAAGAGTTGATTAACTACCGAAAGACACATGAAGGCAGTATAGACAGAACCATGAGCATAATAGAAGAAGAGAATATGAGACTTTGGTATTTAATCCGTTCAATCACAGGCGATAAAACTCTAAATAATGAAGTCTCAAACCATGTTGATTATAGAGACGGTAGTTTGACCCCATTTAAAAAACCTCACTTCTAACCCCCTCACATATATGCAAAAAGAAGAAATGACCTTAAATGAGTACTTAGATGGATTAATGAAAACCGATTCACTAGTCATCCTAAAAACCTCAGGCTTATTTCAGAAAGTACTAGACCTTGAGAGTTTAGATAGATATTTTCAAACAATGTTGGGTGTGAGCCTTGAAATAAACGTTAAGCCAATAGAAAAGCCAGGTGGTCGATGGTGGGGTAAAGATATAACAGAGGTATTAACAAAATAACCATATGGAGAATATCACGGACAAAACAGTTAAATGTCCTGACTGTGGTGAAACAAGGAAAGTGAAAAAGATAATCCAAGGAAACGAGTTCTGTAATAAATGTTTAGAAAGGGTGATGACACAGTTGGAAATATGGTTACAGAGCCCAGACTTTAAAGAGAGGATGAGAAAGGCATTAGCAAAATTAGATAAATAAATATGGACTACCAAACGGACGTTGGTAAACCCAGTTACGGAATAGACCCAAAGCTCCTTGAAAACAGAATACAGAAACCAGTAACCGTTAAAGTAAAAGTTACAGGAGAAGCAGCACGCAGGAAACTCGTAATTTCAGAATTAGAACAAATAGTGGGGTGGGATGACAAGAATGGTAAATACCCCTTATGGAGACGATTTAAATGGCCTATACATATACCTACACAGTGGTTAGAGGGATGGAAAGAAGATTTACAGACAATGTATGGCTCAAAATTTGATAAACAAAAGAAATTATTAGAGTTAGTAAAACAAAGCAGTGATTAAGTTCCCAGCATATTTCACAGGATTTTCATCAAAAGCAGATGGTTCGGCGGGCTTGAGATTTTCAACTCAAGAAATTACTCCCGATGAATTTGCAGAATTAAAACGTAACCTCAATACCTTCGGATGGTTACTCTTTCAAGAAAATAACTACAGCATTAACGATTTACCAGAAGAGGATGCAGATGAGGATATTAAGAGCCCGAGTAAACGATTACGTGCAGTGATTTACATTCTGAGCCAACAAGAAGGCATACCGAAAGACCAATTTGAAAGCTATTACAGGGAGAAGATGGAGAAATTAATAGAGTGGGTTAAAGGGAAATTAGATAAATAAATGGCTAACGGTAAACCACTTCCAAAACAAAAAGACCTTCCAAAGAAGAAACGAGTAAAAAGCGTTTCAAAATTAAAAGAAGACCTAGACGCAGTTTTTAGTAAGTATGTTCGCAATAAGTATGCAGTTGATGGGTATGTAGCTTGTTACACCTGCCCGAAAGTTAAGCCTGTGAGTGAAATGACTAATGGTCACTTTGTATCCAGAAGACACCTTGCTACACGATTTGATGAGAGAAATTGCAGGCCACAGTGTTGGGGATGTCAGGCAAAACACTTAGGTAACGGTATGCCTGTTGAATTTGCCAGAAAGTTATCACTTGAATATGGAGAAAAGATTATAGACATTCTTTACCGCAAAGCCCAAGAAATCGTCAAAAACTACCCCTACGAAGAAAAGATTGAAGAATATAAAAAGAAACTAGAGAACCTCAATGGATAAGAAATGCCTAAATTGTGGGAAGCGATTATCACCACATAAAATGAAATATTGCTCTGATAATTGTCAAAGAGTTTACTCCTTAGAAGGTAAACTTGTGGCATGGCGGTACCGATTAAAGAACTTAAATAATGATTTAGAAAGATTTGTAGCTAACCTTTATGCCGCGGCAGATATATATAACAAGTTTGTAATTCTTCAAGAGACAGTAGGTTCAACACGTAAATGGAATATGGATATTAGATTATTAGATAACGATTTGGAATATGAAAATCAAAGTAAGTAAGGAACGATTAGTAGAAGAACTAGCTCTTTACAATCATAAAGCATTAATTAAATATATTCCGGATACAATCGAACTAGAAGGTGAAGTAGTTGAAGAGAAGAAACCTTATGTATTTAGTAGTGGCTTCTGCGCAGTATGTAAACAAAACAAATGTTACTGTCCAGAACGACAACCAGATGGAAGTTGGGTGGAAAATAAGATAGAGAAGTTAGAACTAGCTTCAGCTGAACGAAATTGGGAAAGCGCAGACATTAGGGACAAAATCAACGAAATTATTAACTGGATAAACACTCATGGAACCAAGTAAGACAATAGATTGGGAGAAGGAGTTTGATGAGAAATATGTTAAAAGAACTGACCTGCGTGATGGTAAGGGGGTGGATAGTTATCTACTGATTGAACACAAAGGTGCCTTCGCAGTGCCACCGCCCAAACTAATTAAATCCTTCATTCAAAAGCTCCTCACTAAGATATGTACAGAACACCACCACCTCTTACTTAAAGCAGAACAGGAGACAAGGGAGAGAACCATTGATGAAGTAAGTTATAAGGTACAGATTTTATTCCAACACTGGCTTAAGAATAGATTTGAAGAATACGGCAATTACTTTAAGACATCGGATGTATTACAAACAATCGAATCATTAAAAGTCACTAAACAATAGGAGTATATGCGAACAAGTAAAAAACAAACAGAAAAGGCAATACATAAGATAGCTTACCTCTGGCCAGAATGTAACACATACCAAATTAGTGAGGCTGAATACTTAAAACTTACAGGAGTAACTTTTAAAATGGCATCTGTATTGTTTCCTAACGAAGTTATGAATGAATGGAGTGAGTATTTAAAGAATAAATACGCTAAGAAAAAGAAATAATCCCATGCCAACCCAAAAGAAGAAAGGGAAGAAGGTATTAAAAGAGTTAGTCGATGGCGCTAAGTTTATCGGAGCAGTAATCCTGATTATAGGAATCATTGCATTATTTTATTGGCTCGACCACTTAAGATTCAATTTCTAACATGACATCTAAGAAACCAAAGATGACAATTAAAAAGGAGAAAGCATGGGCTGTGGTTTGGTATGGGAAATGGGAGGGCAAACCATTTACAGAAATATTAGATACCCATAACAAAAAGAAAACGGCCGAAATTCATAAAGGATTTTGGATAGCAAAAGCTCCTGATTTTAAATACAAAGTCATGCGAGTAACCATCACCTACACCCTCTAGTAATTAACCATATAAAGATATGAAATACGTAAGACCAGATCAGTGTTTCAAATGTACAAGTAGAAATTGCCCTGAACACATTTATCGTGATGAGCCACCATACTTTAATGAAGTGGCTTGCAGAAAACATAGAGATGATCTCCATAAGTATGTTGACCAAATATTGGGTGTAAAAAACGGTGTTATGAGGATTTACCGAAGTAGCACTGGAGCATGTAGTCGGAATGATGTACCCAAAGTTGCTAAATTGATAAAGAAAGAGCTCGTGTCCCTTACCAAGTAAAAACAAAAGAGAATGAAACCATCAGAACTATTTGAAGGAGAAGACTCTAGCCTTAGAAAAACATTTGATGAAGCTGTGTCTACATCACCACAATGTAAAAACTGTCAGGATATAAAACCTGGCCAAATAATAACCATGACCCTAGATAATAAGTGTGATAAATGTGGCCAAGATATAGCAATGCCTATAAAGGTGTCTACATCACCAAAAGAAGGAAAAGAGTTGTCACCGATTAAAGATAAAATTCAACAGATATTTAATTTCCTAGAGCACGCAGATGTAACTCAGTGGCAAGGAATGAATGTATTTGAAGCCGGTGATGCTGATAGTCTCTATGGAATATTAGAAACAGCTTTCTCCCAAATAGCCCAAGAGGAGCGAGAGGCAACTCGAATGAGGTATTTACTGGCATTTGGTAACTATGTACCCCTTAGTGGTAATGATGTTGAACCAGAAGTTATGGCAAAAGCTGTAACAGATATTTGGGGAGAGAAATCTAAAGAAGAAGAACGCAACAGAATAGTAAAGATACTAGAGGGGATGAAATCTTATGAAACGCCCAATGAATTACACGGCTACCCAAAATTAATTGGCTACAATAGGGCAATTAGTGATGCTATATCGAAGATTACTAGCGAAGAGAAGGAATAATATGAAA
>Ga0196970_1001698_pt1 | contig 13613 bp, 9 predicted proteins | sample S1v_513CmetaG_FD_148672 | JGI IMG/M metagenome (GOLD analysis project Ga0196970, IMG submission 148672) | Soil microbial communities from Anza Borrego desert, Southern California, United States - S1+v_5-13C | ecosystem: Environmental > Terrestrial > Soil > Desert | place: USA: California... | reverse complement strand
CAGCCACGCTCCCAGCGCCAGCAGCAGCGCCGTGCAGCGCGGCTCGCGCAGGGCGGCCACGGCGCGCTCCGCCGCCGGGCGGCGGGCCTCGGCCAGGGCGGGGGCGAGCGCCGGGTCGGGCAGGGCCGCGGCCAGCACGTCCCACGCCCGCGCCGGCCGCAACCGGTTGGCCAGCCAGCGGATTTCGTGCTCCAGCCGCTTCGCCTCGGCCGGGGCGACGACCGGGGCGAACAGCGTCAGCGCGGTGCGCAGATGGCGCAGGGCGATGCGGACCCGGTGCAGGCCCTCGGCGTCGCCGCCGGCCAGCACGCAGGGCTCGTTGGCCAGGATCTGGCGCAGCCCGTGCCGCACGATGTGCCGGAACGCCTCGGCCACCGTGCTGAGCGGCGACAGCATCGGCGGGTCGCCCAGCACCGGCGCCGGCGCCCGGCCGGACACCATGCGGTAGCCAAGCTCCGCCTTGCTTTCCATGCCGATGCGCAGCGGCACGGCGCGGTGCAGCTCCTGCGCCAGGGCGAACAGGCGGCCGATGCGGCCGGATTTCAGTTCCAGCTCGACCTCGCTGATCCGCTCGTCGCCGCGGCCGGCGGCGATGGTGCCGTCGTCGATGGCGACCTCGACGCTGGTCTGCGCGTCCAGGCGCAGCAGCACCGCGGTGCGGGTGAAGTCGGTGGCGAAGATGGGCACCAGGGCGTCGCGCGCGTCTTCCGGCACCAGGGCGCCCGCGCCTTCGGCGTCGAGGCGGGTGAAGTCGGGGACGTCGCCATTGCCATTCCCGTCCAGGGGCCACTCCCACTCGCGCCGCACGGCGACCGCGGCGGCGTCGGCCTGCGGATCGCCGGTGACGGTCTTCAGGCCCTGGATCCGCCGCGTCCCGTCGTGGCGCAGGCGCAGCGCGATGCCGCGCGCGAACAGGCGCAGGTCCGGCGTGTCGAAATAGACGGTGCGCAGCTGGCCGCTCACCGGCGCGCCCTCCGCCCGCTGCGCCAGCAGGGGCAGCGCCACCAGCCGGGCGAGGTCGTCCGGGTGCACGTGGAGCTTCAACTCCACCTCATGCGCCATGGCGCCGGTCGGGGATGCGGGGAGCGGAGCGGTTGCCAACGCGGTGCGGCCTCGGGTTCCGGGACGGGTGCCCTGGAATACCCCAAAGGCTGGGGGTTATGCCAGCAGGCGCGGCCGTACGAACTCCAGCAGATGGCCCTGGCCGGGGGAAACCGCGCGCCAGCGGTCGGTCTCGAAGGTCAGGATGGCGCAGCCGCCGGTGGGGAACTTCTCGGCCACCGCGCGCAGCGTCTTCTGGTCGCCAAACCCGCCGAGGTGCTGGGCGAGGTGGTGCATGTCCGGGTTGTGCCCGACCAGCATCAGCGTTCCTACCGAATCGGGGGCGCCGCGCAGCGCCTCCAGCAGGGCCGGCGCGCCGGTCAGGTAGAGCCCGCGGTCGTGCCGCACCGGCGCATCGCGGCCCACTTCCCCCAGCACCAGCGCCAGCGTGTCGGCGGCGCGCCTGGCGGTTGAGCACAGCACCAGATCCGGGTGGATCCCGCGGTGCTTCAGGTGGCGGCCGACCAGGCCGGCCGCTTCGACCCCCCGCTCGTTCAGCGGCCGGTCGTGGTCGGCCAGCGCGGGGTCGTCCCAGCCGGACTTGGCGTGGCGCATCAGGCAGAGCGTCTTCATGGCGCAGGGCCTCCCGGCAAGGGGGTTTTCACTGGACAAGCATGCCGTTTCGCCAAATCGTAATCTAGCTGTTGTAGGCTGTACGCCTATTTGAAACCCATTCCCACCCCGGTTCTCCAGCGAGGCAGCCCGTGTCCGACGTCCAGCAGCTCGACGACTTCACCATCGACCCGGACTCGCCCGAGCGCTTCATCAACCGGGAGGTGTCATGGCTGGCCTTCAACCGACGCGTCCTGGAGGAGGCGTCGAACCCGCACCACCCGCTGCTTGAGCGGCTGCGCTTCCTGTCGATCTCGGCCAGCAACCTGGATGAGTTCTATATGGTGCGCGTCGCCGGCCTGAAAGGGCAGGTGGCGGCCGGCGTCAAGGCGCCCAGCCCGGAGAACCTCACCCCCGCCCAGCAGCTCGCCGCCGTCAACCAACGCATCATCGAGCTGATGAGCGAGCAGCAGAACGTCTGGCGCACGCTCAAGAAGGAGCTGCGCGAGAACGGCATCGCCGTGGTCGACCCGGACGAGCTGTCGGACGGCGAGCGCGACTGGCTGGAGGCGAAGTTCCTCGACGACATCTTCCCGATCCTGACGCCCATCGCGGTGGACCCGGCGCACCCGTTCCCGTTCATCCCGAACCTGGGATTCTCGCTGGGGCTGCAGCTGCACGACACGGTCAAGGGCACGCACCTGGACGCGCTGGTGCCGTTGCCGGCGCAGCTCGACCGCTTCATCCGGCTGCCGGGCTCGGACATCCGCTTCATCCAGCTGGAGAAGGTGGTGCTCGCCTTCATCGACCAGCTGTTCCCTCCGTTCCAGGTCAAGGCGCACGGCGTCTTCCGCATCCTGCGCGACAGCGAGATCGAAATCGAGGAAGAGGCGGAAGACCTGGTCCGCACCTTCGAATCCGCGCTCAAGCGCCGCCGCCGCGGCAGCGTCATCCGGCTGGCCGTCGACGCGGGCATGGCCGCCGACCTGCGCGAGTTCCTGCGCAACGAGCTGGGCGTGTCGAACGACGACGTGTTCATCCTCGACGGGCTGATCGGGCTGGTGGACACCAAGCAGCTGATCGTCGATGAGCGCCCGGACCTCGTCTTCCGCCCGTTCAACGCCCGCTTCCCGGAGCGCATCCGCGACTTCGGCGGCGACTGCTTCGCCGCCATCCGTCACAAGGACATCGTGGTCCACCACCCCTACGAGAGCTTCGAGGTGGTGGTGCAGTTCGTGCGGCAGGCGGCGCGCGACCCGCAGGTGGTGGCGATCAAGCAGACGCTGTACCGCACCTCCAAGGATTCGCCCATCGTCGCCGCGCTGATCGAGGCGGCGGAGGCCGGCAAGTCGGTCACCGCCCTGGTCGAGCTGAAGGCCCGCTTCGACGAGGAGGCCAACATCCGCTGGGCGCGCGACCTGGAACGCGCGGGCGCCCAGGTGGTTTACGGATTCGTGGACCTGAAGACGCACGCCAAGATCTCGCTGGTCGTGCGGCGCGAGAACAAGGCGCTGCGCAGCTACGTGCATTTCGGCACCGGCAACTATCATCCGATCACGGCCAAGGTGTACACCGACCTGTCCTTCTTCACCTGCGACCCGGCGCTGTGCCACGACGCGGCCGTGATGTTCAACTTCATGACCGGCTACGCCACGCCGAAGGTCCTGGAGAAGATCGCCATCGCGCCGATCACGCTGCGCCAGCATCTGGTCCGCCTGATCGACGCCGAGATCGCGCACGCCAAGGCCGGCAAGCCGGCGCAGATCTGGGTGAAGCTCAACTCGCTGGTCGACGCGGAGATCATCGACAAGCTCTATCAGGCCTCCCAGGCGGGGGTGATGATCGACATGGTGATCCGCGGCATCTGCTGCCTCAGGCCCGGCATCAAGGGCCTGTCGGAGAACATCCGCGTGCGCTCCATCGTCGGACGCTTCCTGGAGCACGGGCGGGTCATCTGCTTCGGCAACGGCCACAAGCTGCCCAGCCCGCACGCCAAGGTCTACATCTCCTCGGCCGACTGGATGCCGCGCAACCTCGACCGCCGCATCGAGACGCTGGTGCCCATCGAGAACCCGACGGTGCACGAGCAGGTGCTCGACCAGATCATGGTCGCCAACTACAAGGACGAAACCAATTCCTGGCTGCTGGGGCCGGACGGCGTGTACCACCGCGTCAAGGAGTCGGGGCCGGACGCCTTCAGCGCCCACACCTATTTCATGACCAATCCCAGCCTGTCCGGCCGCGGGTCGGCGCTGAACAGCAAGCGCACGCCGCCGCGCCTGAAACTGAAGACGGTATCGTAAGATGGCTGCTGAAGAACGTCGGGGAGCGTCCCGCCCGGAGACCATCGCGGTCATCGACATCGGGTCCAACTCGATCCGGCTGGTGGTCTACGACGGGCTGAAGCGTTCGCCGATGCCGATCTTCAACGAGAAGGTGCTGTGCGGCCTGGGCCGCGGCGTCGAGAAGAGCCGGCGGCTGAACCCCGACGGCGTGCGCGCCGCGCTGGCCCACCTGCCGCGCTTCCGGCAGATCGCGGAGGGCATGCGGGTGCCGCGGGTGGACGTGCTGGCCACCGCCGCGGTGCGCGACGCCAAGGACGGCCCGGCCTTCGTCAAGGCGGTGGAGCAGGCGACCGGGTTGAGCGTGCGCATCGTCAGCGGCGAGGAGGAGGCACAGCTCGCCGCCAACGGCGTGCTGTCCGGCACGCCGGAGGCCGACGGCCTGGTGGGCGACCTGGGCGGCGGCAGCCTGGAGCTGGTCACCGTCTCCGGCCACGCGCTGGGCCGGCAGGTGACGCTGCCGCTCGGCCCGCTGCGGCTGATGGAGGCGGGGGAGAGCCGCGGCGCGCTGGTCAAGGCCATCGACCAGCACCTCGACTCGCTGCCCTGGCTGGGCGAGGCCAGGGGGCGCACCTTCTATCCGGTGGGCGGCAGCTGGCGGGCGCTGGCCAAGCTGCACATGGAGCAGATCCGCCACCCGCTGCACATCATCCACCACTACACGGTGCCGGCCGGCGACCTGCGGCAGTTCGCCGACCTGATCGCCCGGCAGAGCACGTCGACGCTGGCGAAGCTGGCCGGCTCGCGCAGGCGCGGCGACACGCTGCCCTACGCGGCGCTGGTGCTGGAGCGGCTGATCAAGGCGGCGGGGCCGCGCGACGTGGTGTTCTCCGCCTACGGCCTGCGCGAGGGGCACCTGTTCTCGCTGCTGCCGCCGGACGTGCGGCAGGAGGACCCGCTGCTGGCCGCCTGCGCCGACTGGGGGCTGCGCTTCTGCCGCTTCGGCGACCCGTCGCTGCTGGTGCCGTGGACGGCGGGCCTGTTCGCCGGCGAGGACGCGCTGGGCCAGCGCCTGCGCCACGCCGCCTGCCTGCTGAGCGACGTCGGCTGGGCCGAGCACCCGGACTACCGCGCCGACCATGCCTTCCTGCGCGTCCTGCGCTACCCGTTCCCCGGCTGCGACCACGCCGAGCGGGTGTTCCTGGCGCTGGCCTGCTACGCCCGCTATGCCGGCACCATCGACGCGCCGGTGACCGCCGGGGTGCGCGGCCTGCTGTCGGACGCGCAGCAGAAGCGGGCGCTGGTGCTCGGCCTGGGGCTGCGGCTGGCGCTGAACCTGACGGGCGGGGCGAGCGCGTTCCTGCAGCGCACCGCGCTGAAGCTGGGCGGCGAGTCCCTGGTGCTGACGCTGCCCGACGACGCGCAAGCGCTGGACGGCGAGACCGTGCGCCGGCGGCTGGACGCGCTGGCGAAGGCGCTGAACCGGCGGGCCGAGGTGGTGGCCACCCCGCCGCGGCCGCTGGCGGCGGAGTAGGCTTTAAAGCCCTCCCCCGCCTCCGGCGGGGGAGGGTGGGGGCTACGGTTTTCCCCGCGTGCGGAACCTTCCCAACACGTCATCCCCGCGAAGGCGGGGATGACGGGAAAAAGAGAAGCACGGAATCCTTGGGCAGGCCGTTGCCCCCACCCACCCCAGGCATCGCCTGGGACCCCTCCGCCGGTCGCCCGCGAGTCAGGCGACCGCGCTTCACCTACGGTCGCCTTCGGCGCTCGTTGCTTTCAGCACCGGTTCAACGCCCCCGCCGAAGGCAGGGGAGGGCATTTTAATCCGTCATGCCCTTGGCGGCGGAGATGGCGTCGCGGATGCTGACGCCCTTGCGCAGGATGTTGTCCACCGCCCGGCCCTGCACCAGCTTGATGCCGGCCTTGTGGGCGTACACCAGGCTCGACACCGTGTCGCAGCGGGCGAGGATGAACTTGCAGCGGTCCTGCTCGCCGATCCGCTCGAAGAAGTACTTCTCGAACGCCGGGTCCATCTCCAGCATGTCGTTGGACCAGAAGATCTTGGCGTAGTCGGCGTTCAGGTATTCCAGGTCGAAGTTGGTGACCCAGAACGGGTTCAGCCCGTCCACCGCGATCTGGTAGCGGCGGTCCTGCGCGAAGTCCACGACCTCCTGGAACAGCTGGAGGTTCTCGATCAGGTCGCCCTTGGAGATCTCCAGCACCACCTGCCCGCGGAAGTCGATGGGCAAGCGTTCGTCGAACTTGATGAAGCCGGTGGAGATCACCGTGGACAGGTTGATGTTGATGCCGATGCGCCGGCCGCGCATGAAGCTGAGGCCGTGGTTCAGCGCCCGCAGCACCGACTGGTCGAGGTTGGCGGTGAAGTAGTTGAACAGCCACTTGTTGGCCGTCAGGTCATAGTCCGGGCACAGCCGCTCCTGCAGCAGCTTGATCGAGATGTACAGCTCGTAGTACGCCATCTCGTCCTCGGCCGCCGGGTCGAGGTTGGCAATCGCCTGGTTGAACAGGAACGGCGACAGGTCGAACATCTGCATCGAGCGTTCGAGCTTGCCCAGTTCCTCCAGCGTGATCGGCGGCTTGGTCTCGGCGACCGCGGTGCCGGACTCGCCGGACGCCAGCTCCTCCACGAACCGGATGACGTTGATGAAGTTCAACGCCAGTTCCATGATCGAGTAGAGCGAGTATTCCTTGTACGGGTTCGGCCCGGTCAGCGTCGTCTTCGACAGGAAGACCTGCTCGACCTTCTGGCAGACGTCGGTGACGCCGGTCAGCTTCAGGCCCTTGTAGAGGACGATGACGTCGCCGTTCGAGATGTTGAAGGACTGCAGGTAGGACGCCTTGGTCCCCAGCTCCTGGATGATGGTGCGCACCACCATCTGCGCTGTCGGGTCCTTGTCCTTCAGCAGCGACAGGTGCATGTGGATCAGTCGCATGCCCTGCAGCTCGCTCTTGGCCGAGCGCAGCAGGTTCAGCAACTTGTCATTGTCGAAGACCGGGCCTTTTTCCTGCTGAGCGGCGACGGCCTGCTGCTTCTCCGAGGTGGAGAGGCGTACCCGGTCTCTGCCCACCGGCGGCCTGCCGCGAAAACTGCTCATCCAGAAATCCCCCAGCCCGCCTTCTCGTTTACCGTGCCCCGGCAGGGGACCGCAACGATCATCCGCGGCGGGCCGCCCCTCGAACCCGAAACCGCGCGGGTATGTTACGCTTAGGTATCTTTAACAAGGCATTAAAGCGTGGTTAACATAGGAATTACCAATCAAATTTTCCTAGTTTGCACGCGCAATCGTACGCCGCCCCGCCGCCGGCCGGTCATTTTTCTTAATGGAAGGGGAGGCCGGAGCCTCCCGGCCTCACTCCTCGACCACCTCGGTCGGGACGATGCGCACCCGGCGGTCGAGGATCGCCAGCGCGATTCGCCCGTGCTTCAGGGCCAGCGCGTCGTTGCCGAACATCTCGCGGCGCCAGCCGTGCAGGGCCGGCACGTCGGCCTCGTCGTCGGCGGCGATGGCCTCCAGGTCGGCGGCCGAGGCCACCAGCTTTGACGCCACGTGGTTCTCGTCGCACTTCATCTTGAGCAGCACGCGCAGCAGCTCGACGATGGGCGCGATGCCCTGCGGCGGCTCCTCGCGCGGCTCGACGCGCGGCAGCTCCGATTCCGGCAGGTCGAGGGCGCGCTGCACGGCGGCCATCACGTCGGCGCCCTGGCGCCCTTCCGCGAAGCCGCGGCCCATGCCGCGGGTGCGGGCGAGGTCGTCCACGGTGGTCGGCGCGTGCGCGGCGATCTCCAGCATCGCCTCGTCGCGCAGCACGCGCGAGCGCGGCAGATCGCGGCGCTGCGCCTCGCGCTCGCGCCACGCCGCCAGCTCCTTCAGCACGGCGAGGAAGCGCGGCTTGTTGGTGCGCACCTTCAGGCGCATCCAGGCGGTCTCGGGATCGGATTCGTAGGTGGCGGGGTCGGTGAGGACCGCCATCTCCTCCTCCAGCCAGTGCTCGCGGCCGGTGCGGTGCAGGCGCTTGCGCAGCTTCTCGTAGGCCGGGCGCAGGTGGGTGACGTCGGACAGCGCGTACTGCAGCTGGCGGTCGGTCAGCGGGCGCTGCGACCAGTCGGTGAAGCGGCTGGACTTGTCGATGCGCGCCCCGGCCAGCTTGGTGACCAGCGTCTCGTAGCCGACGCTGTCGCCGAAGCCGCAGACCATGGCGGCGACCTGCGTGTCGAACAGCGGGTGCGGGATCTTGCCGGTGAGCTGGTAGAAGATCTCGACGTCCTGGCGGGCGGCGTGGAAGACCTTGAGGACCGCCGGATCGTTCAGCACGTCGATGAGCGGGGCGAGGTCGATCCCCTCGGCCAGCGGGTCGATGGCGGCGGCCGACTTCGGCCCGGCGACCTGCACCAGGCAGAGCTGCGGGTAGAAGGTCTTCTCGCGCAGGAACTCGGTGTCGACGGTGATGTAGTCGGCGCCGGCGAGGTCGCGGCAGAACGCCTCGAGGTCGGATGTGGTGGTGATGAGCGTCATGGCCGCGTTACATACACGACCGCCGGGCGGCGGGAAAGGGGGCGTGACACGCTTGCCGGCTTGACATTCCCGCGCTCCCGGTGTGCTCTGGCGGCCATTTTCCGCGCGGAAACCATCGATTCCCAAGGCAGCTCGACCCATGCACCCCTATCGCACCCACACCTGCGGCCAGCTTCGTGAAGAGGATGCCGGCTCCACCGTCCGCCTGTCGGGCTGGATCAACCGCAAGCGCGACCACGGGCAGCTCCTGTTCATCGATCTGCGCGACCACTACGGCATCACGCAGTGCGTGATCGACAACTCGAAGGCCGACTTCGCCACCGCCGACCGGCTGCGGCTCGAGTCCGTCATCACCATCACCGGCAAGGTGGTGAAGCGCACGCCCGAAACCATCAACGACAAGATGGCGACCGGCCGCATCGAGGTGCAGATCCAGGAACTCACGGTCCAGTCCGAGGCCGAGACCCTGCCCATGCCGGTCAACCAGGAGGCCGACACCGGCGAAGAGGTGCGCCTGCGCTACCGCTTCCTCGACCTTCGGCGCGAGCGCATCCACGAGAACATCCTGCTGCGTTCGCGCGTCATCGCCTCGGTGCGCCGCCGCATGATCGAGCAGGGCTTCACCGAGTTCCAGACGCCGATCCTCACCGCCTCGTCGCCCGAGGGTGCCCGCGACTATCTGGTGCCGAGCCGCAACCACCCCGGCAAGTTCTACGCGCTCCCCCAGGCGCCGCAGCAGTTCAAGCAGCTGCTGATGGTCGCCGGCTTCGACCGCTACTTCCAGATCGCGCCGTGCTTCCGCGACGAGGACGCGCGCGCCGACCGTAGCCCGGGCGAGTTCTACCAGCTCGACTTCGAGATGAGCTACGTCACCCAGGACGACGTGTTCGCCGCCATCGAGCCGGTGCTGCACGGCATCTTCGACGAGTTCGGCAGCTTCCGCCGCGAGGCGAAGCCCGCCGTGGACTCCTACCCGTTCCGCCGCATCGCCTTCGACGAGGCGATGCTGAAGTACGGCTCGGACAAGCCGGACCTGCGCAACCCGCTGGTCATCACCGACGTCACCAGCGTGTTCAAGCGCGACGACGTGGAGTTCCGCGCCTTCCGTCAGACCATCGACAAGGGCGGCGTGGTGCGCGCCATCCGCGCGCCGAAGGTCTCCGACCGGCCGCGCAGCTTCTTCGACAAGCTGAACGACTGGGCGCGCGAGCTGGGCGCGCCGGGCCTCGGCTACATCATCTTCGAGGCGGCGGGCGGCAAGGGCCCGATCGCCAAGTTCGTGCCGGAGGCGGCGCAGGCCGAGCTGCGCACGCTGGTCGGCCTGGAGAACGGGGACGCGGTGTTCTTCGTCTGCGACCAGCCGGGCCCCGCGGCCAAGCTGGCGGGTCAGGCCCGCACCAAGCTGGGCCAGGAACTGGACCTCATCGAGAAGAACGCCTTCCGCTTCTGCTGGATCGTCGATTTCCCGATGTTCGAGTACGACGAGGAGGCCAAGCAGGTCATCTTCTCGCACAACCCCTTCTCCATGCCGCAGGGCGGGCTGAAGGCGCTGCAGGAGATGGACCCGCTGGAGATCAAGGCCTACCAGTACGATATCGTCTGCAACGGCGTGGAGCTGTCGTCCGGCGCCATCCGCAACCATCTGCCGGAGGTCATGTACAAGGCCTTCGAGATCGCCGGCTACCCGGCGTCGGAGCTGGAAGCCCGCTTCGGCGGCATGCTCAGCGCCTTCAAGATGGGCGCCCCGCCGCACGGCGGCTCGGCCCCGGGCATCGACCGCATCGTCATGCTGCTGGCCGACGAGCCGAACATCCGCGAGGTCATCGCCTTCCCGCTGAACCAGCGCGCCGAGGACCTGCTGATGCAGGCGCCGGCCATGGTGGACCAGGCGCGCCTTCGCGAGCTGCACCTGAAGCTCGACCTGCCGAAGCCGAAGGTCGCCGCGCCGAAGGAGTGACGGCGCTGTAGACGAAACGAAAAAGCCCCGCTCGCTGGAGCGGGGCTTTTTTGTGTTCGAGGCAAGAATTCACACGGATTTCACGGATTTAGGCACGGATTACACGGATCTTTTATATGCTTGCGGCGCCAGTGCTTGTTCGCAAACCGCGTGTTGCGCACGGATAAAGAAAGTCCGTGTAACCCCTGCAGCCCACAAGGATCCGATCACGCCGCCGCGGCGGGCGCCGCTTCGATCATGCGGTAGTAGCCGGGGTCGCAGAGGATCAGGCAACTCAGCGTCTTGCTGTCGCCCTCGTCCTCGGTGCTGACGACGCGGGCGTGCGGGATGCCGAAGAGATCGATGGTGTCCTTGACGCGCCAGGACCGGCCGCTCGCCGCCCCGACGGCCTGATAGACCTGACCGACCTGCACGTGGTGCTTCTTGCGCATGCGCAAACCCTTTCCTGAAACCAAGGCGGCGGCGGCCGCACCATGACCGCCACTCTGCCCGACTTATGTCAAAATTGAGTAAACTTTTGCAACCGGCGCTTAGCAACCGGATTTCGGAAGCGCCTGCAGGGTTTCAAGAATCGCCTTGATGGTGAAGTCGCCGTAGTCGATCTGCATCGACTCCGCGATGCCGTTCTGCAGCAGGCGCAGACTCATCTCGTATTCCGGCTGGGCGGAGTCGCTGTGCAGCGGGAAGAAGGCCATGCGCACCGGCCAGCCCTTCTTGCCCTTGGTCAGCTCGCCGCCCTGCGTGCCGTCGGCGCTGCCGGCCGGGCCGATGAAGGCGTTGACCTCGGTGCTGCCCTCGGCGTCGGCGCCGTCGAACACCATGGCGTTGAAGAAGCGGTCGCCGGCCTTGGCGTGCTGCAGGATGCCCAGCGTGTGCGCGGTGGGGAACATGCTGCCGGGGGGCAGCGCCATTTCCTGCTCCTCGGGCTTGGTGAAGCGGGCCTTGCCGGTGCCGCCGGCCTTGTCCAGCGTCGCCTCGCCGCGGATGTCCTCGTCGGTTTCGCCGTTGACCTTCTTTAGGACATTGAAGCGGTAGCGCAGGCCGTTCTTCGCCTCCCAGGTCGTGTAGTTGGTGTTCATGTTCATCGCCTCGCCCTCGGAATAGACGAAGCGGAGCTGGAAGCGCTGCTCGGTGGTCCAGCCGTCGCAGGCGTCCGCCCACTCGAACATCATGCGGCCGGTGACGCCGCTGACCTTCGAACTGTTGCGGGCCGAGGACAGCGACATCTTGTAGATGGCGCGGTGCGGCTGGATGTCCGCGATCACGCCGGCGTCGAGCGCCTGGGCGGGCGGCACCGCGACGACGAAGAGGGCACCGAGCGCGGCGGCGGCGGCGATGCGGGCGGCGGATCGGCGGTTGCGCAAGGTGGCGTCCACGGTGATTGGGGCCTATCACTTGATGAGTATGGGTGTTGTGGCGCGGATCGGAAGGCCCGCCAAGCCCTTTTCAACAATCGGGGAGGTAGCGGGATGCAATCTTCGCAAGCTGTGGCGCGGCCGTCGCTGTTGTTGACACGCAAGCTGCCGGACGCGGTGGAGGCGCGCGCGGCGCGCGATTACCGCGCCGTGCTTAATACGGATGACACGCCGCTCTCCGGCGCTCAGATCGCGGCGCGGGCATCCGGCATGGACGGCATCCTGTGCTGCGCCGGCGACCGGCTGGACGCCGCCGCCATCGCCGCGCTGCCGGACAGCGTGCGGATCCTCGCCACCTTCTCGGTCGGCACCGACCACATCGACCTCGCCGCCGCGAGGGCGCGCGGCCTGGTCGTCACCAACACGCCGGACGTGCTCACCGACGCCACCGCCGACATCGCGCTGCTGCTGATGCTGGGCGCCGCCCGGCGCGCCTCGGAGGGCGAGCGGATGATCCGCGACGGCTCGTGGACCGGCTGGACGCCCACCCAGCTGATGGGCACGCACCTCGGCGGCAAGGGCCTCGCCATCCTCGGCATGGGCCGAATCGGCCGGGCGGTGGCGGAGCGCGCCCGCGCCTTCGGCATGGCCATCCACTACCACAACCGCAGCCGCCTGACGCCGGACCTGGAACTGGGCGCCACCTTCCACGCGGACCCGGAGGCGATGCTGGAGCACGCCGACGTGCTGTCCTTCCACTGCCCGGCGACGAAGGAGACGACGCACTGGCTGAACGCGGCGCGCATCGAACGGCTGCCCCGCGGCGCCATCGTCGTCAACACGGCGCGCGGCGCGGTGGTGGAGGACGCGGCGCTGATCGCCGCGCTGAAGAGCGGCCGGCTCGCCGCCGCCGGTCTGGACGTGTTCGAGGGCGAGCCGAACCTCAACCCCGCCTACCGCGACCTGCCCAACACCTTCCTGCTGCCGCACCTGGGCAGCGCCACGGTGGAGACGCGCAACGCCATGGGATTCCGGGCCCTGGACAATCTGGACGCTTTCTTCAACGAGAGACAAATACAGGACAAAGTTATCTAAAATACGGCAGATTCTGCCGGGCATGCCGGGCGGCTCGGGCAGTTCCTGCCGGGAGCGGGGGGAAGGGGCGGCTTTTGCCGGGTGGCCGGCCCAGGGATTCCAAGGCGTTAACGATTGGCATGGCGGTTGCTTGGATCAGGGCGAAACGAACCTCGCATCTGAGGGAGCCGACCTATGAACGCCACGGTGACTGCCTTCCCGCCTTTCGCCTTCGCGCTGCGCTCCGACGCGGCGGGTCTGCAAGGTGCGCCGGGTGCGACCGGCGTCTGGTTCCGCGACGTCGCCAGCGACCCGATCCGGCTCGCCGCCCTGCTGACCAAGCTGGCCGAGGCGGAGGAGACGATCACCCAGCAGCAGGAGCGCATCGCCTACCTGGAAGGCCTGACCATGACGGACGAGCTGACCGGGCTGGTGAATCGCCGCGGCTTCAACCAGCACCTGAAGCGCGAGCTGGCGGCGGCGCGCCGCGCCGGGCAGGGCGGCGGCGTGCTGGTGATGATCGACCTGGACGGCTTCAAGGCGATCAACGACACGCACGGCCATCTGGCCGGCGATTCCTACCTGCGGCAGGTGGCGCGGCTGCTCCAGGCGCACGTGCGGCAGCACGACGTGGTGGCGCGGCTGGGCGGCGACGAGTTCGCGGTGCTGCTGACGAACACCGATCCGGCGACCGGCGCCGCGCGCGCCGCCGAACTGGCGCAGCTGGCCAACCGCGCGCACGCCGCGTGGAACGGTC
>Ga0196970_1001697_pt1 | contig 13620 bp, 18 predicted proteins | sample S1v_513CmetaG_FD_148672 | JGI IMG/M metagenome (GOLD analysis project Ga0196970, IMG submission 148672) | Soil microbial communities from Anza Borrego desert, Southern California, United States - S1+v_5-13C | ecosystem: Environmental > Terrestrial > Soil > Desert | place: USA: California... | reverse complement strand
GAGAGCATGCCTCACACCCCCGTCACGTTGCGCAGCACCTCGGGATCGCGCATCACCTGCGACGGCGGCCCGAGGGCGAGGATGCGGCCGGCACTCCACACCGCGATGCGGCGGGCGTAGCGCTCGACGATCTCCATGTCGTGCTCGACGAACACCGCGGTGACCCGGCGCGCCGCCAGCGCGTGCGCCAGCGTGTCCATGATGCCGACCTTCTCGGCCGAGCTGACGCCGCTGGTCGGCTCGTCCATCAGCAAGAGGCGCGGTTTCAGGGCCAGCGCCACGGCGATGTCGATCAGCTTGCGCACCCCCTCCGGCATCTCGCGGATCGGCTTGTCGGCGACGGAGAGCAGGCCGAAGAGGTCGAGCAGCTCGCGCATCTCGTCGCGCTGCGGCAGCGTGTCGAGGCGCAGCCACGGCCACAGCACGCGGTCGCGCGACGACGCCGCCAGCATCAGGTTCTCCAGCGCCGTGTGCTCCAGGAACAGCTGCGGGATCTGGAACGAGCGCGCGATGCCGCCGCGGGTGATCCGGCGCGGCGCCATGCCGACGATGGGCCTGCCCTGGAAGCGCACGCTGCCGCTGGTGGGCTTCAGGTAGCCGGTGCACAGGTTGATGAAGGTGGTCTTGCCGGCGCCGTTCGGGCCGATGATCGCCAGCGTCTCGCCCTCGAACACGTCGAGGTCGATGCCGTCGGCGGCGCGGATGCCGCCGAAGTGGATGTGCAGATCGCGCACGGACAGCAGCGGAGTGGCGGTCATGTCGGCCGCCTCCGCCCGGTGACGGCGCGGTTCGGCGCCACGCGCTTGCCCAGGTCGTCGTACAGGCCGACCAGACCGCGGGAGGCGAACAGGATGATGACCAGCAGGAAGCCGCCGAGGATCATCTGCCAGACGTCCGCCGCGAAGGCCGAGGCGTAGGCCCGCACCAGCTCGTACACGATGGCGCCGACGAACGGTCCGGCGACGCTCGCCGCCCCACCGAGGATGGCGATGAACACGAACTCGCCGGAGCGCACCCAGTAGCTGAGTTCCGGCGTCACGTGCCCCTGCACCAGCGCCAGCAGCACGCCGCCCAGCCCCGCCAGCCCCGCCGAGATCACGTAGGCGACCAGCAGCACGCCGCGCGCCGACAGGCCGACGTACTCCAGCCGCGTCTCGTTGCTCTTGAGCGCACGCAAAGCCTCGCCCAGCGGCGAGCGGAAGTAGCGGTGCACCAGCCACGCGGCCAGCACCGCCAGCACCAGCGTCACGTAGAACAGCGTGTTCTCGTAGACGAAGCGGTCCATCGCGATGCCGAGGATGGTCGGGCGCGGCACCCGCAGCCCGTCGCTGCCGCCGGTGATGAAGAAGAACTTCTCGAGGATCGAGTAGAGCACCATCGAGAAGGCGAGGTTCAGCATGCCGAAGAAGATGTAGCGGTAGCGCACGACGAAGAGGCCGACGACCAGCCCGACCAGCAGCGCCGCCATCACCCCGGCGAACACCAGCAGGACCGCCGATCCCCCCTGCTGCGCGCGGGCCAGGAAGGCGACGACGTAGGCGCCGGCGGCGAAGTACAGCGCGTGCCCGAACGACACCTGCCCGGCCCGCAGCAGCACGACGATGCCCAGCACCGCCAGCCCCTTGGCCAGCGCCAGCGTCAGCAGCAGCGTCGAGGCCGGCAGCGCCAGCGGCACCGCCGCCACCGCGGCCAGCAGCACCAGGGGGACGAGGACGCGCGGCTCCATGGTCAGACCTTCCGCGTCTCGGCGACGCCGAACAGGCCCTGCGGCCGGAACAGCAGCACGACCACCATGATCAGGTACGGCATCAGCACCTGCATCTCCGGGTACAGGTAGACGGCGAAGGAGCGCCCGAGGCCCAGCAGCACCGCGGTGACCGCCGCCCCCTCCACCTGCCCCAGCCCGGCGGTGGCGACGACGGCGAAGCTCAGCACGATCATCTCGGTGCCGATGCCCGGCGTCAGCGAGGTGGTCGGCGAGGCCATGGCGCCGCCCAGCGCCGCCAGCGTCGCGCCGATGACGAAGGTGGTCAGGTAGACGCGCTGGGCGTTGATGCCCATGGCCATCGCCGCCTCGCGGTCGTGCGCCACGGCGACGATCAGGCGCCCCTGCAGGGTCGAGCGCAGGTACCAGCGCAGCGCGATCAGCACCACCACCGCCGTCGCCGGCAGCAGCATCAGCTGGTAGGCGGTGTAGTACACCTCCCCCACCTGCGTGGTGCCGAGCAGGCGCAGCGGCGTGTCGACGAACAGCGGCTGCACGCCCCAGACCAGCCGCTGCACGTCCTCCAGGATCATGAAGACCGCGAAGGTGACGAGCAGGGTCAGCACCTCCTCCTTCGCGTAGACCCGGCGCAGCAGGACCCTTTCCAGCAGGCCGCCCAGCAGCGCGCCGACCAGCACGGCGCTCAGCACCAGCGCGGGGTAGGCGAGCCACGGGCTCCACCCCGCGGCACCCAGGCCGAGGATCAGGCTGGTCGCCGTGTACGCGCCGATCGCGTAGAACGACCCGTGCGCCACGTTCAGCAGGCGCAGCACGCCGAAGATCAGCGTCAGCCCGACCGCCACCATGAACACCAGCGCGGCGTAGGCCAAGCCATCCAGGACGGCCAGCAGGAGCAGGTCCGACATGGCCGGCGTCTACTGCTTGTAGGAGAAGGTCTGGATCTTCGCGTTGGTCGGCAGCCCCTTGTCGAGGGTCTTCACCCACTCCTCGGACTTCTGCCCGACCGGCGTGGTCACCAGCTCCGCCGGGTACAGCTTCATCTGGTCGAGCACGGCGAAGGGATACTCGCCCACCCGCTTGGTGGTGCCGAGCAGCTGGTCCTCAAGGCCCTGGTTGTCCTCGCGCAGCCGCACGGTGCGGGTCAGGCCGCGAAACTCCAGGCCCTTCATGGCGTCGGCCAGTTGCTCGCGGGTCGGCCAGGCGCCGTTCGCCGCCTTGATCGCCTTGTCGAATCCGGCCTGCATCGCCGCGATGGCCTGCGCCATGTGGTAGACGGGATAGATCGGGTAGCTGCCGGTCTTCGCCTTGTACTTGTCGATGAAGGCCTTGTGCCGCGCCGCGTCCTCGACCGCCGGGTGGAGGAACCAGTGGTCGCCGCGGGCACCCACGATGACGCCCTCCGGCAGCGTGTCGCCGAGGCGTTGCAGCGAGCTTTCCGCCAGCGGCAGCACGAAGGTGCTCTGCTTCAGCAGGCCGCGCGCCGCCGCCTGCCGCACGAAGGTGTCGAGGTCGCCGCCCCACGAGGTGGACAGGATGACGTCCGGGCGCAGCGCGGAGAGCCGCGTGATCTCGGTGGAATAGTCGGGTGCGCCGAACTTCGGGAACATCTCGGCCACGACGCGCACGTCGGGCTTCAGCGCCTTCAGCGCGTTGGAGAAGATGTTCCAGGAATCGCGGCCCCAGGCGTAGTCCTGGTTGACCACCGCGATGGTCTTGAAGTCCGGCTTGGCCTGCAGGAGGTAGAGGACGGTCGCCACCATCTCCGGCGTCGCGTTGGCCTGGGTGCGGAAGGAGTAGCGGTAGCGCTTCTCCTCGAAGATCTGCTGGGTGCCGCAGTCCCACATGATGTTGGGCTGCTTGAGGTCCTCGGCGACCGGGACCAGCGCGTTGCAGTTGCCGCTGGAGATGGCGGCCAGCGTGAAGGCGGCGTTCTCCGCCTGCGAGACGCGGCGGTATTCCGACAGCAGGTTCTCGGTGCCGGCGCCCTCGTCGATGTAGATCGGGCGGACGGGAACGCCGCCGATGCCGCCCTTGGCGTTGATCTCCTCGATCAGCAGGTCGGCGGCGTCGCGGCCGGGCACGCCGAACACCGACGCCGGACCCGACAGATAGGTCGTGATCCCGACGACGATCTCCTTGGGCTTGGTCTGCGCGAGCGCGGAGGATGCGACAAGGGCAAGTGCCGCCGTGGCGGCCAGAAGTGTCCGCATGGTGCTGTTCCCTCCCAGATCCGGTGCTGCATCGGCACCGTGTCGTTACCGTCATGACGCCACAGGGAGGGGGTAGAGTGAAATATGATTTTACTCTATAGCCCAGAACAATAATTTATAGCCGAAAGAGGTAGCCTGTTCTTTCTTTGCGTGGCGGTTTGCCGCGTTCAGGCACTCCTCCGTTCCGTCATCCCCGCGAAGGCGGGGATCCAGGATGAGCCGCGACAGCGGCGACATGACTCATATGGCTCGCGGACGCGAGCACTGGATCCCCGCCTTCGCGGGGATGACGGCGGAAAAGCTACGCCTCCACCTCCTCCAGCGACGCCATCCACATCCCCTGCCGGACCAGGGAGCGCATGACGTCGAGCAGCAGCGATTCCACCTCCAGCGAGGCGCGCGTCACCACCTGGGCCGGGTGGCGGACGAGGTGGACGCTGCGCTGGATCGACGGCTCGACCAGACGCGCCGCCGCCAGCTTGCCGGTGCGCAGCTCGTCGTGCACGGCGGCGAGCGACAGGATGGAGACGCCGCTGCCCAGCTCGACCAGCTTCTTGATCTGCGGCAGCGCGTCGATCTCCGTCTGGACGTGGAAGGTGATGCCGGCGGCGCGGGTGCTGCGGTCGATCAGGTCGCGCAGGCCGTGGCTGACGCTGGGCAGGATCAGGCGCATGCCGGTGACGGCGCTGAGCGGCACCGGCTCCGCCTGGATGCCGTTCGGCCCGACGGTGCCGCGCGCCACACCCGGCGGCATGATGAGATAGAGGTCCTCGGTCAGCAGCTTGCGCACCGACAGGTGGCGCACGTGGCCGACGTTGAAGATGAAGCCGATGTCGACCTGTCCGTCCTCGACCCAGCGCTCGATGTGGCCGGACATGCCCTCGACGATGCGCAGCGACACGCCGGGCAGCCGCGCCTCCGCCGCCTGGACCAGCGGCACGCTGAGCGGCTGGCCGATGGAGCCGGGCAGCGCCACGCTGACCTGCCCGCGCGCCTCGGTGCCGTGGTGGCGGATCTCCTCGCGGGCGAGGTCGACGTATTTGAGGATCTGCCGGGCGTGGGTCAGCAGCAGCGCGCCGGTCTCGGTCAGCACCACGCCGCGGGCGTCGCGCACCAGAAGTTGGGTCTGCAACTCCTCCTCCAGCCGCATGACGTGCTGGCTGAGCGACGGCTGGGCGACGCCGACGCGTTCGGCCGCGCGCGAGATGGCGCGCTCCTCGGCGATCGCCACGAAGTAGCGCAGTTGCCGGATGTCCATAATCCTCCCCCGGTTCCACGCGCGTGGATCGGAGTCTGGATTATGTTTGTACGAACGAAAGTCCGTCCAGCGAATGTTTGCGGCCGGGATACGGCGTCATTCCCCCTCGAAGGAGGCGACGCGCATCTCCCGCCCGCGCAGCAGCGTGCGGGCGTGGCTGCCGCAGGCGGGGCATGGGGCGATGGGCGTGGCCGGCGCGTAGTCGGTCCCGCAGCCGGCGCAGCGCGCCTGCACGGCGATGCGGTTGACCACCAGCTCCGCCCCGGCGGCGACGGTGCCGTCGGCGGTGATGGGGAAGCAGAACACCAGCGCGTCGGGATCGACGGCCGACGCCGCGCCGATGTCCACCGTCACGCGGGAGACGCGCGCGATGCCCTCGCGCGCGGCGCACTCGGCCACCAGGGTGACGATGCCTTCGCTCAGCGACAGCTCGTGCATGGCTCACCGGTCGGTGCAGGAGATATAGGGCGCTATGTTAGGCAGTTTTCCGTTGTGTTTCAATCTTATAGCGGCGCGCAAAGCAGCTTTGCGCGCGTCCCGAAAAGGGCAAACACGTATCAATACGATCAAGCACTTACCGGTCAGTTTCGAACGGCACCCCGCGACCTGAACCCCCGACAACACCGTTATGAGCGGTTCGGCTCAGCGCGAACACCGAGGATTTCCAAGGCTTACAGCGTCACCGCGCGCCACACCACGGCCACGGGGAATCAACGGGTTGGCGCGATCTGCTTTCCCATTGCTTTCCCATGGCGGCTAGAGCGGCGCCCTGCCCCGCTTCACCCGCGCGCACCGCACTGCGGACTTAAGCAGCACCACCGCAGCATCGGGGATCGTCCTCCGGCCGGACAGCCATGCCGAAACGTCGGGCGGGTGGGCGTGCGCGCCGGTTTTGTCGTTGTACTGCCGCCGCAACTCCCCAGCCGACCAGCCAAGCAGCCGCAGGATGCGGCGGGCGCGGGCGGGGTCGAATTGGCGGCGGTCACGTCTCGGCATGCCCTGACGATAAGCGCGCGAAAGGACTTAGGCAAGAGCCTAACATGGGCGTTGCGAGCGAAGGGGCGTCATGCGATATTAGGCAAGAGCCTAACGCTCAGGAGCCACCATGTTCAAATTCGCCCTTCTCATCCTCACCGCCACCTCCGCGCACCACTCGTATTTCCACGACGAGCACGCCTGCCAGCAAGCGGCCGAGTGGATCGCATCACAGGGAGCCGGCCACACGGCGACGTGCCTCCCCCTGGAGGTCGGACGGCTGGAGAGCGGGGATTACCCGGTGCCGCAGCGCAAGCCGGCTGCCCGGTCATAAGCGCGACCAAAACGAGCGATTGGTGCCGACTGGCACTTTGGTAAAATGGGCTATCCGGCATTCGGGGTTGATTTGAGGTCAGAGCCTACCCCCCTCGATACGGGCCATCAGGGTTGATAGGTCGGCGCCGAGGCCCACGAAGCGGTTGCCCTCGGCGTCTGGCTCGAAGAACCCGAACCCGTAGTCGCCCTGCCACAGGCTTCCGTCCGGCAGGCGCATCGCCGAGTTCCCGTACTTCAGCAGCACCTTCGCCCGAAGGACCTCGAAGTTGTATCCGCGACCTCGGCGGTTCATCTCGCCGATCAGCCCGTTGACCGTCTCCACGTAGGCATTGGTGTAGCGATGCTCAAAGTAGCGCAGGATGTACGGGCGCCAGTTGCTCAGCGCCGTCCGCACTGGCTTGAAGAAGTCCTCCAGCCCCGCCGGAACCTCGGCCTGCCAGCGGTTGGTGGCGGCCTCCGCCTCGGCGCGGGTCTCGCTCTCGTAGATGTCGAAGAACCGCTCCTTGTGCCAGTAGGCCGCCGCCAGCGACGGGTACTGGTCGAACATCTTCGTCAGGGCCGCCTTCGTGCTCTCCTTCGCCACCGCCCAGCGGGCCAGCAGCAGACGGTTGCGCCTCTTCAGGTGCTTGCGCTCGTCGTTCGTCAGGCCATTGTAGAGCGCCTTCCTGGCGCTCTCCACGGCGTAGTTGGCGAGCCGCACGACGTGGAACTTGTCGATGACCGTGACAGCCTTCGGGAAGTGCCGCTTGGTGATGTTGCGGTAGCCGCGCCACATGTCCTGGCATACGACATCGACGTTGTCCCTGCCGTGCATCTGCTCGAAGTAGCCGTCCAGGTCGGCCTCCAGGCGCGTCTCGCGCAGGTCCAGCAGGCGCTTCTCCTTGATGTCGCCGATGACGAAACGGGCCTTGCCGAGCAGCACGTTCTCGTCCATGCCCAGGACGCTCGGCAGCACAACCGTGTACCCGGCCAGGCGCTCCTTGGCGAACTCGGCGAAGACGCGGCGCACGAAGGTCTCTTCCACGCCATTCATCTTCGCGGCAGTGGCAAAAGTGTGCTCGACGGCGTCCCAGCCGAGCCGATGGCGGAACCGTTCCGTCACTCGCCGGTCAGGGTCCAACTCGGGAAGGTTATCGTACAGCACCGCGCCGCACGCTGCGCACTTGTACCGCTGACGCTTCACCTCCAGCCACACCGGCTTGTTCTGCATCGGATGGTCGCGGCACAGCACGGTCTTGCGACCGTTCTTGCGGAGATCCTGGAACAGGCAGCACCGCGGCGGAGCGGGAGCCCGGCCTTCCACGGTGATGATGATCTGCCCCTTCTCGTCCACCCGGCGGGCGACGGGCAAGAGGCCGTGGAGGTCCAGAAGGTCGGGCACGGCGGCGGCTACTCCTTGGTGTTGGGCCGACGCTCCCGCCGCTTCAACTCGCGCTCGACGGCCTCGCGGACGAAGTCCGTGCGGTCCTCGGTCTCGCCAAGCACGCGCTCGATGCGCTCGAACGTGCCCGGCGAGAATGCCGCAGTCATCTTCTCGGGGAACTTGAGTTTCCGGCCCATGCCGGAGGTTCTTACCTGTGTGCCTTCGCGCATGCAATCACCATGTTTTCGCGTATGTGTTTTGACACCGTAACGCATATGCGTTATCGTGGCAAGAACGCTGGGCATGAATGATCTGGAGGACCAACATGGAACTGAGCACCATCGACCTGATCGTCCGGGACGTGTGCGAATTGCCCGGCGACGACTACGCCACCCAGCCCGACGACCTGCTGACGCTCACCGAGCGCGACCTGCGTGCCATTCTGGAGAGCCGCCTGGAGACCCTAAGCGCGGACATCATTGCGAATGGCCTGGACGATGTGGCTGGGGCCGCCCTGGATGAGCGAGATGAGGAGATCGGCAAGTTACAGGCTCGCGCCGAGAAAGCCGAGGCGGAGAACGCCCGGCTGCGCGAGGCTGCCACCTACGCCAACTACCTCATCAACGTGATTGAGGGGCCGTTCGGCTGGGCGACGTGCCGCAGCGAGCACGGCATGCGCCTCAAGGATGCGCCGGAGTACGTCGCGGCGTACCTGAAGATCAGGGCGGCCAATACGGACGGCGACAGGCCATCAACCCCGAACGCCGGAATGGAAGACGAGCCCCATGCTCATCCATCAACCCGAAACGCCGGATAGCCGTAAAATGGAGGGTGAAGTGAAAAAGCAAATCGTGTTCGCGACGCCGGATGATCTACCGAAATGGCTGCCCGAGTGGTTGCCGAGCGCGCTCCTGTCCCGCGCCGAGTGGGGCGAGAAGACGGGGGAGGACAGCCACGGAACCTCACGGCTGATGCGGCAGGTGTCGCACCTGCTCACCACCGGGATCTGGCGCGAAGACCTGCCCTGATGCACCCATGTGCGCATTCCACCGACCAACAACCGGGCGGATGACACCCTGCGCAACTGCTGAAAATGGAGAGCACCGTGAAAATCTGGTTTGACACCGAGTTCATCGAGGACGGCAAGACCATCGAACTGATCTCCATCGGTATGGTAGCCGAGGACGGTCGCGAATATTACGCCGAGGTCGCGGAGTGCGACCATAGCCGCGCCTGCGATTGGGTGCGTGAAAACGTGCTGGCGCACCTGACCGGCGAGACGCGGACGCGGGCGCAGATTGCGCAAGACATCGTCGCCTTCGTCGGAGAGAAGCCCGAGATTTGGGCCTACTACGCCGATTACGATTGGGTGGCGCTCTGCCAGTTGTTCGGCCGCATGATCGACCTGCCGAAGGGGTGGCCGATGTATTGCCGCGACTTGAAGCAGGTTGCCGACGAGATGGGCCGGAAGCTGCCGAAGCAGGAGGGCACCGAGCACCACGCTCTTGCCGACGCGCGGTGGACGAAGCTGGCGTGGGACAGTCTCAAGGCCCCGGTCGCGGTCTAGGTCCGACAAGGGCCAGTTATCGGACCTGAAATGGAGGTTGGAGTGAAGACCTACCGCTTTGAGCTATGCCGCCGTGATGGGACAACGCCGCTTGGCGAAACAACGTTCGCCGTCGCGTCGGGCGAAGACCGCCACCGCGCCGAGGTCGCCGCCTTGGCGGAGAACCCCGGATGCGAAGTCGTGAGTTGGGAGTGCGTCCAACTTCAACCGACCGGATGAGATCGACATGAACTCTGTACAGGAGGACAACATGAAGGCAGTCGCCGCAGTCGCCACCCCGGCATCGGATCGGAAGCTGGCGAAGGAGTATCGCACCAAAGGCGCGCTGGCGCGCAAGGCCGGCGAGCCGCGCGAGAACGCACCCAACGGTCTGATCGGCCGCTGGTGGCTGGAGGGCTACGACACCGCCAATCTGGTGCCGAAGCGTTCGGCCGACCCCGATTGAGCAGGCGGCCAAACGGTGGTTTCCGGCAGCGGATGGCTTGGTACAGCGCAGCGCTTGGCCCCTCCTCTGAAGGGGCGTAACCTGCGCTGAAACGGAAATGGCCGCCGCCACCCACTACGGGCAGCGGCGGCCAGTATGCCGGCGTGATGGAGGGGAGCGCCTGGGTCACGGTCCCATGAGCATCGGCAGCACGGACGACAGCATGTTGGTGCCGAACGCCTGATCGAGGCCGGCGGCGACGATCACCAGCAGGAAGGCGGACAGCTTCTTGTTGCCCTTCAGGGCGTCGAACAGCTTGGACATGGGGGATCTCCTTACGGGTCGGGGGTGAGGAACAGGGCGGCTTCGGCGGCGCGGCGCTTCACGAGGCCGGGGAGGTCCACCTTGGCGCCGTTCACGGTCGCCTTCGTCCAGCGGCCGAACTGCTGGGCAACCTCCTCCGCCGGCCGCTCGGCGTTCAGCAGGCGCAGCAGCGTGGAGCCGCCCAAGGCCCCGCTGCCCAGGTTGAAGACGAACGAGGCAAGCGCGCCGCGGGCGTTCTGGCTGATCGGCACCGTCACCAGCCGGTCAACGGCGCGGCCCGCCTCTTCCAGATCCTCAGCAAGCCACTTCTCGGCCTGCGCCTGCGTCGTGGTCTGCCCCATCGTGACGCCGCGGGTGTGGCCCCAACCGATTGAAGGCACGCCGGCAGGGCAGCGGTATGCTTTCAGGTACAGCCCCTCGAACTCCTTCACGAGGTCGATGGCCGCTTTGCAGATCGGCATGGGGGATCTCCAGACATGCGAAAGGCGCCTCGCGGGCGCCTGGAGTGTTGTCGCGTGGGGTGGCGGTTGGTTACTTCAGTGCGCCGGGCGCACCGCGGTAGAACTCGATGACCATCAGGCCGTTTCCGCCGTTCTGTCCGGGCGCCCCACCAACGGCGATGCCGGCCTGATAGTAGGTGTGCGTGGCGCCTGGAGCGGTCGTGGAGCCGTTGGCGACCGACTGCACGTCATCGCCAAGCGATGCGCCGCCGCCGCCCGAGCCGTAGCCCGTCGATCCTGAGCCGCCCCCATACAGACCGTCTCCGCCGCCGCCGCCGCCGCCTGTGCCACTATCGATGCCAGCGCCGCCGTTCGGCCATCCCCCAGCCTTGGTTCCGCCACCGGATCCGCCCTGCTTGTAGCCGCCTGCCGCCGTCCCGGTGGTCGTGCCGCCGCCCGGTGCAGTGCTGCCGAACGTGGCCTTGCCGCCCTGACCAGCCGATCCAGCAGTGCCGTCGCGGCCTGCTGCGCCGCCGTTGTTGGCGTTTACGCCGCCACCGCCGCCGCCAGCAATCGCAGCCGAGACGCCATTGACGAGCAGGTCAGTGCGCCCGCCACCACTGGAGCCCTGATCGGCTCCCGCGTTCATTGGGAGCCCGCCACCGCCGACCTTGGCCGTCAGGGTGTCGGTATCGCTGATCTTGATGATTGACCGAACGAAAGCTCCGGGGCCGCCGCGGGCCGTTTGCCCGCTATGCCCCCCGCCGCCGCCGCCGCCCCACTCGTACACGAGGGCGTATTCTGCCCCGGACGGGATGGCCGGCGCTTGGTCTGTGCCCGTATACGTCAGGGTAGTTGTCCCGAGAAGTTGCCCGGCGCCGGACGAGCCGGCAAAAATTGCTGCGAGCATGGGTCAGTCCTCCCACCGGATCGGGAACACGGCTCCGACCTCGGCAACGTCATCAGCCCGATCAACCGCAACGAGCGCTCCGCGTCGGCGCCCCTCGATTTCGGCGTTGATCGCCGTCCACGCCGCCTCCGTTGTCGTAACGAGTTGCGCCACCTCTGCCATTGTCATTCCGGTATGAGTGGCCTCGGCGGATAGATACGGATAGGCCACAGGGCTCGGGGAGGCATCAGCCTGAAAAGCCCGTGCCTCGCGGGCCTTCTCCAGATACGTCCCCTCCTGGCCAATCGTCACGGTCACATGCTGCGCCCGCAGGTCTCCAGCCTCCGCATTGATGCGTCGGATCGCCGCGGCCTTCACCTCGCTCAGCGTTGGCGGAGCCGGAGGCTGGGGTTCTGGAGGAGCGGGCGGGCTATAGGGCTCGATGGTGTACCCCTTGTGCGTGGCAACATCGACCAGATCGGGCACGATGCGCACGCGCTCGCCATTCAACTTGATCTCGTACATGGGAACCTCTTAGGCGTCGGTGGCCGCGATCACGGTGTAGTAGAGGTGCACGGCGTGCAGTCGCGCATCGGCGGCCAGTGTATCGGCTACGTCGGTGGCAAGTCGGTATACCTCAAACCACACGACATCACCTTCGGCCGGGCTCCCGGCAATGGTAATGGCCGCCGTTTCGGCGGATGCGTAAAGCGTCCCGGCGGAAGAAACCGTAACGCTTGCGGTCTGGCCTGTACCGAATGCCGCATCCATCGCGTCGCCAGACGAGACGCCGACAGCGCGCAACCCGAATACTGCCGCGCCTGTCGCAGAAGCCGTCGAAACGAAGAATTTCGCAGTGACAGTGCCCTCGTCCCAACTCTTCGGCATGGGGATGGCTACTTGGGCGTATTCGGCTGTAGCCGCGTCAAAGTCCAGCGTGGCCACGCGGACCTTGTTGGTGGTCGTCTCCGTTGATCCGGCGGCGGCCCCGCTCGTGTTGCGAGGGGAAAGCGCACCGGCCAAAATGGCGATGGTGTGCTTTCCCTGCGCAACGGCGTTGGGATCGGTGTTGGTGCCGGTCGCTCCACGCGCTCCGGTCGCCTGGATGGTCCAGTCCGTGTAAGGCCCCCCGGAGCCTTCCGCCAGCGTGACGTTGACGGTCAGGTCCATTCCGCTGCGCGCCGTGACGGTGCCGAACATGCGGGTGGCCGGGGCGGCGGCGCGGGCAACGACCACCTCAGCGCCGACGCCATAGGCAATCTCGGTCGCCATGGTGAACGTCTTGGAACCGGCGCCGATGCTGTGCGAACTGGCCGAGGTGGTGTAGCCGAGTTGCCGCTCCAGTGCGTTGAGCACCTCGTCCTTGACGCGCGTCATGAACGTCTCGAACTCGGTGATGTAGTTGTCTCCCCGCTTGGCGAGAAGCGCCGCGAGGTCTTCAGCAAAGGTCGTCATCGGGCAAGTTCCCTGATCGCGAGCGAGGTGGTGAAGCCTTGGTAATAGGGGTTCGAGAGCGCGCCATTCTCGATGGGCACGCCGTAGATCGTCGTCCGGTACTGGAGCGGGACGGCTCCGGTCGGGAACGGGACCACCAGCAGATCACGGCTATTGCCAATGATGCGCTTAAGGTCATCAAAGGCGTTGATCGCCTCGGCCTCGGTAAGGTGCGGCAGCGTCAGCCGGAGCACGCGGTATTTGGTCCGCCGGACGATGAAGAAGGCGCTTTCCGTGTCGATGATCTCTGACGGGTCCACCCACTCCCACGACCAGTCGTAGGCCATGTTCATGCCCGGCTGGACGCCAAGCCCATCGAATAGGCGGCCGACCTCGATCCCCTTGTTCAGGCCAGGATTGGCGAAGTCGAAGCGGGTGTAGCGGGCGCTCACCCGACCGCCGTAGTCGAACACCCGATAGGGGCGGTAGTCGTTGATGCCGGTGAGGATCGGGTAGCCGCCAAGGCTCAACCCGAAGCCGTCGAAGCCAAGGCCGGCGACCGGCTGCCACGCCTCAACCGCGCCGCTGTCGTAGAGGCTGGTGGCAAAGGTGGCGTCGTTGGACCGGCGCACTCGGATCGTGCCGTTCACGTTCATGTTGTGGGCCACGACCGC
>Ga0196970_1001696_pt1 | contig 13629 bp, 9 predicted proteins | sample S1v_513CmetaG_FD_148672 | JGI IMG/M metagenome (GOLD analysis project Ga0196970, IMG submission 148672) | Soil microbial communities from Anza Borrego desert, Southern California, United States - S1+v_5-13C | ecosystem: Environmental > Terrestrial > Soil > Desert | place: USA: California... | reverse complement strand
GCCGACCGGCAGGCGAATACGTTACGAGACCGTGCACACGCATCCTTCCCGTTTTGGGCGAAGCCGCTGCTGGATTCGAGTTGGCAGGTTGTTGGTAGGGAACTCGCGTGGTAAGTTGCTGCTCCACTTTCCGTGGGGAGGAATGAATGAAGCTTCGGATCGTTGTGGTTCTCATGTTCCTCGCCGTTGCGAGCATGGCGAGCGCACAGATGATCGGCATCAACGTGGTGCTGAACAGACCAGTCAGCAATGAGATCGTCGCCGAGCTTAAGGCGTTTGGCGCCGTACGCGATGTTGTACCTGAGATACGCGCTATTACGGTACAAGCGAAAGCCAGCAATCTTCCCGTGATACAAAGTTTGCCCTACGTTGCTGCCGCAAACCCGGACCAGGAGAGGGATGCAATACCGACTGCTGCGGCGGCACCAACTGACTTCAGCAGCGGCCTGAGCACGTGGAACTTGGACGCGGTCAACGTTACGGAGCCAGGTTACGGATTACGAACGGTTCCGTTCGATGGCTCAGGAGTGTACGTTGCCGTGCTTGACAGCGGACTGCTGAGGACATGGCCGTATTACTTTCCGGCGGAGCGCATTGCGACGAAGTATGCACGGAGCTTCGGCGGCGGAGGCGGGTGGAACGGCTATGTCTCGAGTCAGCCGAATAAGTGGGAGGAGGATCAGAACTCTCACGGCATTCACGTCACCAGCACGATATTGGGATACAACTTCTCGGGCGTGCCCATCAACGGCGTTGCTCCCAAAGCGACGGTGATCCCGGTGAAGGTGCTGAACCAGACGGGCAGGGGTTGGTCGTCGGTAATCGCGCGCGGGATCGTCTATGTTGCCGACCTGAAAGTTGGACCCCTGGCAGGATCGCCGGTCGTCATTAACATGAGCCTGAGCGGTCCCGTCCTTGACTCGATGGAGGCGGCAGCCGTCGATTACGCAATCTCGAAGGGCGTCATCATTGTTGCCGCTGCCGGCAACAGAGGTACGCGCGGCATGGGGTATCCCGCCGCGTATGCGCCAGTCATCTCCGTTGCGGCATCGGGTTGGACCGGTGAATGGAAGACTGCGAGTTGGTGGTGGAAAGACAATGTCCCTGATTCGACCAATCCGGACGACTACTACATCGGAACCTTCTCGTCGCGCCAGTTGAAGGGGCAGGACCTCGACGTTGCGGCACCCGGAACATGGGTGCTCGGACCATACCAGGACAATGGCCAGATCAGTTGGTATTTTCTGGGTGGAACGTCGATGGCATCGCCGCATGTGGCTGGCATAGTCGCAATGATGGCGCAGAAAAAGCCTTCGCTGACGACGGCAGAGGCTGAGAGCATTCTCGAAAGCACCGCAATCAAACTTCCTGCGGGATGTCGTAACGTGATCGACCCCAACGTCGGAGCTTATGTCCAATACTGTTGGGGTGCGGATGCGACAGGCGCGGGGCTGGCGACTGCCGATGCTGCGCTGAACGCACTGCCGTAGGTGAGAGCCTCCGGTCTGGCCGAGTGTCTAGTTTTTCGAGTAGCGTCACTCTGAGCGTAGTGAAGGGTCTGCTCTCAACGTGGGGAGCAGACCCTTCACTACGCTGAGGTGGGGCTCTTTCTTCTGCTCAAGCCAACGAGGAAACTAGAAGCCCACCTGCGTGCTCTCAAAAACTTCCCAGAGCGTGTCCATTCCAACGCGGTAGATCACGTAAGAACGACCGCGATCGTAGGTCTGGCGGAATAGCAGTTCGCCCACGCGGTTGCCATCGGCGTCCACGCAATCGACAAGCTGCAGCCGCGGGATGGCGTCAAGGTGGCTGTTGTCGGTAACCCATTCAAACAGTTTTCGGACTTCGCCGTTGACGTCCACGCGAGCCACGACAGTGACGTAGTACTCAAATCCCGCACCGGGCGGTGGAGGTGCGGGTTGCTGAACCGGTACTGCCTCCTGTGCGGCTTGGGCCGACAACTTCGTAGTTGCCGGCTGCTTGGCTGGCGCTGCTGCTTTTGCGGGCGGTGTGATAGTCGGCGTCTCGGGAGCGCGAGCACTCAGAACGAGCACAGGGTCGTTGCTTCCGTTGATATCGAAATCGCGAACCTGCATGTCGGCCAGCGTCACGGCAGGCGCCTGGCGGCCTCGAATTGGGTGGGTAACAGCGAACTTGCGAATGGCTTCGGAAGCCAACAGCATCATCTTGCGTGTGTGTTCCTCGCGCTCCTGTGGATTGAGCGAGATGGCGAACGAGCGTGGCTCAGACAGGTTTGCGTCAGAAATGGCTACTAAGGTTTCCGTGAAGATCGGCGTAGGTGTGCTAACGGCACCGGGCTTCGAGTCGCCGGACTTAGCCGAGCCAGTGAGGTCGAACTCGCCGCTCGCCTCCTGCTCCGGTTTGCCTCGGCGCAGAACAGGGCGGTTCGGATCTTCCGCGGCTTCGGGCGCGCGCACGGTCGCGGTCGTACTTTGATCACCAGCGGGTTTCTGCTCAGGCGTGGCTGAGCCCGACTGCGATGGTGCGGGCGTCGGGCTTGCAGAGGGCGAAGCATCAGGCTTGCTGGTCTCGTTCTTGGCGCTTCCGGGACGCCGCAGGACGGGCGGCGCGTCGTCGTCCTCGGGGTAAGCATTCTCGGGCTTCGAGGTCGCCGCCTGCTTGGGCGCGGCTTGCTCGTTTTTCTTCACCTCCCACGAGCCGACCCCGATCCAGTTGTTCCTGGCCTGCTGCACGCCTGTCACGGTGAACAGGCCTGCCGGAGTTCCCGCCTTCTCGCCTTCGTAAACTGTGCCGGGTTCCAGAGCCATCGGTCGAGGATTGGCCATGTAGATTCCAGCGTCGTACCATTTGCCGTCGATCAGGATGCCAACGGGCACAAGTCGCGCGCGGCCGGCCGCGTTGATTTCGATTACCCCGACTGCGCGCGGTCCCTTTTGTTTGCGGCGAGACTGGGCGAACAGGACTCCGCTTAGAATGGAAACACCAATCAAGATGGCGGCGGCTTGCTTCAGTAACTGACGTTTTTGCGCTAACATCTCTCTCCACCGGAGGCGAATTATGCTCGAGGTGAATGACAAAGCCCCCGAGTTTACCGTTCCCGATGAGAATGGAAACCCGGTATCACTGAAAGAGTATCGCGGGAAGGACGTTGTCCTCTACTTCTTCCCCAAGGCCGACACCCCAGGCTGAACCATCGAGGCTCGCGAGTTCCGCGAGGACTTCCCAAAGTTCGAGAGCATCAAGGCCGTGGTCTTGGGTGTCTCCGCCGACCCACCCGAGAAGCAACGCAAGTTCAAAGAGAAATACGATCTGCCATTCACCCTGCTTGCCGACACAGAAAAACAGGTGTGCGACTCATACGGAGTCATCCAGGAAAAGAACATGTACGGCAAGAAAGTGATGGGCATCGAACGCACAACCTTCCTCATCGATCCCCACGGCAAGATAAAACATATCTTCCAGAAAGTGAAACCTGAAGGACACGCGGAGGAAGTGTTGAAAGCGCTGAGAGGTTAGCGCGCTTGTCGCGCCATCGCCGTGTGCCCTCTACGACTATCATTCTAAGCCGCAGGCGAAGAATCTATGCATTTTGCTCATGCAGGAACAATGCATAGGTCCTTCGCTTCGCTCAGGATGACAAGCTGTATTGCCCATTCTTCGATTGCGCAGACTACACACGCGCAACGGTCCGATCACGAAATGACCCGATGTCTCAAGAGACCGATGACCCAATCTGTCGTGAGCATTTGAACTCGCGGCGTTCACCTTTTATACTCACTGTCCCCCTGAAGCAGCCATTGCTTGGGGGCAGGACTGACTATGAAAGTGATTGTCATCATACCGGCCGCAGGCCTCGGGACCCGCATGGCTGGCGCCGCCAAAGACGCGAGCAAGCCCGCCATTTCCAAGCAATTCGCCGAACTCGGCGGCATCCCGATCATCGTGCATACGCTGCGCAAGTTCGCCGATATACCAGAGGTCGACGCGATCTTCGTGGCGTTGCGCAAAACAGAGCAGGAGCATTTCCGGCCGAGACTCGAACAAGCCCAACTGGCGAAGCCGGTCACCCTGGTCGAAGGCGGCGAGCACCGTCAGGAGTCGGTTGCCAATGCGCTGCGCGCTGTAAATGCCGGCGACGACGACATTGTGCTCGTTCACGATGCGGTGCGCCCCTTTGTTACTGGCGAGATCATCCGCGAGGTCATCGAACAGGCAAGGAAAACGGGAGCCGCGATCGCCGGAGTACCCGCCGTGGACACGATCAAGCAGGTCGAACGCACGGCTGAAGGCGCTGTCATCAAGACCACCATCCCGCGCGAGCGCGCCGTGCTGGCACAAACTCCTCAGGGATTCCGTTTCAGCGTTCTGAAGAAAGCTTTTGATGAAGCTACGAACGACGGGTTCAGCGGAACCGACGAGGCCTCGTTGGTCGAACGCATGGGCGGCGAAGTCAGCGTGGTAATGGGATCGCCAAGAAACCTCAAGATCACGACGCCGGCGGATTTGGAATTAGCGGAGTTCTACGTGAGGCACGAGAAGCCATAAGCAGAAAACTGATCGAGATGTGGGTGCCCCACCCTTGTCCCGCCAGGAACAGGGTGGGCATCCGAAATTCGAACACCTACCGCGTCACCTCTTCCCACTCCTTGGCCCCGCGTTCCATCACCGCGGGTACATCTTCCTGCAACAGCCAGCGCTCTTTGACGAGTTGCTCCGCCGCCTGCTTGTAGCGGCCCAGGTAGTCTTCGCGGCTCTTGTACCGCTCTGCGAGCGAGAGGCGCGGGTCGCCTGTTTTCTGGCTTTCGGCAGCCGTCTTTGCGAATGGGATGTAAGAACCGAGGAAACTTACGCGCTGGTCGGGCGCGCCGATGTTGGGATGGCGCAGGTTCCAGCCCGTGTAGGTGGCGATCGGCACCATCATCTCAGGAATGCGCACGCCGCCACGGTCGTTGCCGTCAGCGTCGACCTGCGGGACGAGGACCGGAAACGCCTTGCCCACCTCCGGTGGCTGCTTGCTGATAATGCCGCGCTTCCACTCCGGCCCGAAGTCGAGCCGCCAGGCTTCGTTGAGGTTCGTGGGCGCCGTAATGCACGACGGGACTGTGCCCCGTCCCGGACGGGTCGAAGACCCGTCCCCACACAATCGCGGAAACGCCAGCTTCCGGAGCGGCACCAGCGTGCCATCGCTCACACGCGGATAGTTGTTGGGCGGCGGCTGCACGCCATCGCGTACCCAGGCGTTCATGTTCGAGATCATGGCGCGCCATAGCCAACGCACTGGGTTCGGGTTCTGGGGCTGCTGCCCGTGCAGATCGCCTTTGCCAAGCTCGGGCGGAAACGGGCCGGAGAAGTGCTGCAAACCCGCGAGCAGGTAAATGCGTACATTCTCGGGAATCTTGGCGTCCTGCACACAATCTAGGTCCGCAGGACGGGGCGAAGCTCCGTCACCACATGCGATGGTATGTATCAGCGAACCTGCCCTCCCCCAATACTCGTACGACGTATTCGAGTAAAAGATCTTCGGCGCCACTTTGGCTGCGAAAGCCTTATCCAGCAAGCCCGCGGTCTCGCCGGTCACCGCATCAGTTTGCGGCAGATCAGTGAACGGAAAAATGTCGGTCGGGTAGAAGATCGAGGACATCGGCTGCGCGTCGCGCGAGGGTTGAGCGAAGCGATGATTGAAGCTTCCGCGGCCCGCGCCTGCTACGTGCGACAACACGCCATCTAGCACCTGTCGCTTCTGCTCGTCGGCATTGAAACCTTCATACAAGAAGTGACGCAGGAAGCGACCAGTCTGAGAGATGCCAAGCGCATAGACCTGCGTAACGGACGCCACTGCCTGCTTGTCATACTTCACATAGGACACAAAATCGCGTACCGCCGCCAGGCCCAGCCCGACTACAACCGGATCGTCCACCGCATAAACCAGTTCGTAAATCTTGCCCGGATCGAAACCAAGTTTCAGGTGGATGTGCCAATTGCTCGGCTCCAGTTTGCCTTTGACCTCGTGGGCAAAGCTCCAGGCTGACTTAGGGATCACACGACGTGGCGCAGTCGGCGCGTCCCGCACCGTCAGCGTGTTCCGTGGATCATTGGCCCACGTAACCGGGTATTCACGCCCACCGATGCGACCCACTATCAGGTGCCCCAGCGGCATGTCGAATCTCTTCTCGGCCAGCGTGAAGTCGCTTCGCAGCAAGCCCGTCAGGTGCTTCGGCCACCATTCGTCGTAAGCGATGGGTGCGTACAGGCGCATGTTGCCGGGGTCATCCGTCACATCCCATTGCCAGCCCAGCCATCCGATCACATATCCCTGTCGCAACAGCCAGCCATCTCCGAAATCGCTCTCGCTTATCGGATCTGGTGAGCCCGTCCCGCCATTCACGAGACGCAGCAGGCTTTTGCCACCACGATTAGGAATTTCCAGCAGCAGAGCGCCATTCGCCTTCTTCATGTCCTTGGGTTTGAGAAGAAAAACGTCGGCCGAGAATTCGACCTCGCCTTTGTCATCCACGGCGGCGTTGTCCAGATCGACGATGACCTTGTTGTGCGCGTCTTCGGGTTTGACCTTGAAGTACACGCGCCCGGATATCTTCTCGTAAGGTCCCACTGCGCCGAACGGCTTGCCATTAAGCACATCGGCACGCGAGCTGATTTCAAAACGATCGACGCGAGCGAATGCGGTGGCAGAGAGCAAGACAAGAACGAACAAGGCGAACGCGGCGGCAATGCGGGTATGAATGTTCATGGCTTAGTGCAAAGTAGTGCGTGAGCAAAGAAGTATATGACACGCCGGGCACAACTCTGAGGAGTGTATCGGTCACCCACCCTTTTGCAATCACGATAGACAGATATGGCCGTCCAAAAAGACTGGGGCACATTCCCGTGCCCACGAGTTTCTTACAAACCAGAATTTCTTCACGATTCAATCGGCAAATCATAAAATCACTAAATTCGTTTGACCTGTCTAAAGCTTTAGGGTTGACCATCGGAGTGTGGCAATGCTGACCGTCTCAAAACTCGCTGAACGTTGCGGCCTCAGCCGCAGCACTCTGCTCTACTACGAGTCCATCGGGCTGATGAGACCTGCTCTCCGCAACAACGGGAATTACCGCTGCTATGGCGAAAAGGACATCGCGCGCCTTCAGCAGATCTGCGTCTATCGCGACGCCGGCTTGAAACTGGAGGACATACGCGCGCTGCTGGATGGCGCTCGCAGTGATGCGGGCTCGGTCCTTCAGCGGCGTCTTTCCGAGCTCAACGGTGAGATCGAGACTTTGCGTGGCCATCAGCGGGCCATTCTGCGCCTGCTGCAAAATAAAGCATTCCGGAGAACGAAAGTGATTACGAAAAATAAGTGGGTTGAAATCATGCGCGCCACGGGCTTCAGCGAAGATGACATGCATCGTTGGCACGCCCAGTTCGAAAACATGGCTCCCAGCGAACACCAGGAGTTCCTTGAGTTCCTGCACATCCAGCCCGAGGAGATTAAGTCGATCCGCGATTGGAGTCGCAAGGGCAAATAAGCCAAACCAACCAGTCATTGAATCATTGATCCATCGGATCGATGATTCAATGGCTACTCATCCAACGAGCCACACGCTAGTCCCTGTCCGGCTGTGCAGCAAACAGCCACTTTCGTTGTTCCCAAAGGTCGACGGCTCGCCTACAATTCGTGCACTCGTATGAAGCTGCCCCGAATGCAGTGGTGGCTACCCGTCGCCCTGACGTGCTTGGCTGGCTGCTCAGCCGCAGCGTTGCTTATGCAACCCGGTTACTGGCTGGCTGTTGTAGGCAATGTAGTGCAATCCGGACTTCTGCTGGCTTTCCTCATCCTGACCATTGCCAACGCGGTACGCGTAAGGGGAAATGCGCGCCTCTTCTGGGTATCCATGGGCTTAGGCGTCGGCCTCTGGCTGGCTGCCACCTTGATGTGGACGTGGTTTGAAGTTGTGGTGCAGAAGACCGTGCCGGTGCCTTTTGTTGGCGACGTGCTGTTTTTCGTTCACGTCGTTCCCATGATTGGTGCGCTGGCGCTTCGGCCTCACCGCCACTCGGCACGCCGGCTCGACTTGGCCGGACTTGATCTCAGTCTCCTCCTACTTTGGTGGATCTACCTGTACGGTTTTGTGGTCCTTCCAGCGCAGTACGTCGTGCAGGACGCTCCTCAATACGGGTTCAACTTCAATCTCCTCTACGTTGTCGAAAACGCCGTGCTCCTCGTGGTTCTGGCGATCCTGTGCGCGCGCGTTCAGGGACCGTGGCGACGAGTGTACGTGCCGTTTATGGCCGCAGCTTCGGTCTACGCGATCGGTTCGCAGGTCGTGAACGGAGCGATAACGCGCGGCCAGTACCACACTGGCTCGCTGTATGACTTGCCGCTTGTAGTGGCCATGCTGTTGTTCATCTGGATGGGCCTTCGGGGGCTGACATCTTCGCCGCGATGCGAACCCGGAGAAAGTTCGCGCTCTCAGGAAGTCTTCTTTTCGCGACTCGCTGTCGCTGCCGTGCTTTCGATTCCGGTGATCGGGGCGACGAACATTATCTTGCGTGCCGGCCCACGCGAAGTGATCCGTTTTCGCTCTCTGCTTACGATGGTCGCCATGATTGTGCTGCCGTCGATAACATTTCTCAAGCAGCGCGTGCTTGACCGCGAGTTGGTTAAGCTGCTGGGAATTTCAGAACAGAACTTTCATAACCTGAAGCGGTTGCAGGCACAACTTGTGCAAGCTGAGAAGCTTTCCGCAATCGGTCATTTCGTGGCGCGGGCGGCGCACGAGATCAATAACCCGCTGACCGCGATCATAGGTTATTCCGACCTGCTGCAACAGGAGTGCAACCCTGACGACCATCGTCATCACTGGGTCGTCAAGATTTCGCAGCAAGCTCGTCGCACTCAGGAACTCGTCAAACAGTTACTCACGTTCTCGCGCCAGGCACCCGCCCAGAAGTCATTGTTGAAACTTAATCCATTGCTCGAAAACGCGATTGAACTGCGGGAAATCGACGTCCACGCCGAAGAGCTTCGCATCATCCGGCGGCTTGATCCCGCACTGCCGGATATCTCGGGGGATGCCAACCAGTTGCTTCAGGTGTGTTTCCAGATTATCGGGAATGCCATCGACGCCATGAAGGGGAAAGGCGAACTGATCGTCAGCACACGACTGGAAGTCGGGCAGGCTGTGATTGAGTTCGCCGACAGCGGACCGGGAGTAGAAGACGCAAAACGCATCTTCGATCCGTTCTACACGACGAAGCCGCTCGGCCAGGGGCCCGGCCTTGGACTGAGTGCCTGTTATGGCATTATCTCAGCCCATGGCGGGACGATCGTTTGCGAAAACCGCGAAAAAGGTGGAGCGGTATTCACGGTCCGCCTGCCGATACACACGGCCGCAGCGGCGAAGGCGTAGGAAGCTCGGCTCCGAAACTTCCGCGAAAGCCTCCGAAAGTTTCTTCTCCTGCTACCATCTAGTTGATGTCCTTGATTCCTGCACCTTTGGCGCAAACCAGCGCACGCGCGCTGGAATACGATTCACTCCGCGACTTGCTGCGGGGGTATACCGGGTCAGACCTTGGCCGCGCCCGCGTGAACCACTTGGCCCCTTCGACGGACCGCGGCTGGATTGAACGTCAGCAGCAGCTTACGGCGGAAATCCGCCAGTACCTGCGCGTTGGCGGGCGTTTTGATTTCAGCGGCCTTCACGATCCGACGAAGCTCGTTGAGAAGTCCCGCATTCAGGGCGCGGCACTCGAACCAGGTGAGATCCGCGACGTCGTCGCGCTAGTGGATCGTGCAGCCGAGTGGTTGGAGATTGCTGTGCATCCGCCGTCTGCGATGCGGCCGGTTGACCGACTGCAATCGCACACGGAAGCATCCATCCCATTCCACGCCAATCCTCACCAACACGACTGGTCCGAGCGCGTTCAGGAGACGCAATCGGGCGGGACGCCTTGGCCCACTGTCGCTGCGCTATCGTTCGGTATTGTCGACTTCACGGAATTTCTGCGCGCGTTCCGCAACAAGATCAACCCCGACGGCACACTCGACGACCGCGCCTCATCTGAGCTGGCTCGCATTCGCCGAGACATCGACAAGCAAAAGCGCCAGATTCAGGAGTCGTTGCGAAGCTACGTAAGACGCCTTTCAGAAGCCGACGTCGCCCAGGAAGAGCTGGTTACGATACGCGGCGAGCGGTTTGTCATCCCCGTTAAAGCCGAGCAGAAGCGCCGTGTCGACGGCGTGGTTCACGGCGTCAGTTCCAGCGGCCAGACGGTGTTTGTTGAGCCTCTTGAGACTATCGAGCAGAACAACGAACTCGTCCGACTGATGGAAGAGGAGCAGGCGGAAATTCATCGTATCCTGCGCGAGATGACGGTCCAATTGGCCCGTCATGCCGACGCGATCTTTGTAGCAACCGAGGTCATGGGCGAACTCGACCTGCAGTTCGCTAAAGCGCGTTACGCTCAGGACTACAACTGCGCACCCGTGCTGCTGACGGAGGGCGCCCTCTACCTGCACGATGCCCGTCATCCGCTGCTTGAGCGCAACATGCGTGCGCGGGGCGGAAAAGTGGTCCCGATTTCGGTCGAACTGGGGACCGACGCACCCTCTCCTGCGGAGAAGGACGCGGCGCCCCATCCGAGTGCCATCGAAACCGGACGTCAACTCATCATTAGCGGTCCGAATACTGGCGGCAAAACGGTCACGCTGAAGACGATCGGCATTCTGGCGCTTATGGCGCAGTCGGGCATCCCGGTTCCGGCCGGACGTGCCGAACTGCCGGTGTTCGACGCAGTTCTGGCCGACATCGGCGACTACCAGTCCATCGAGCAGAACCTGTCAACGTTCTCAGCTCACGTCACGAATCTGGATCGTATTTCGCGAATCGCGACCTCGCGCTCGCTCGTGCTGCTGGACGAACTCGGTTCCGCCACTGATCCAGAGGAAGGTGCAGCACTGGCTGTGGCTATCGCCGACCATTTCCGCCGGGTCGGAGCGATGACCATCATCTCGACTCACCTGACGTCGTTGAAGGTGTACGCCGCAAATAATCCGGGCGTCGTGAACGCAGCGGTCGGCTTCAACGAGAGAACACTTCAGCCGACTTACGAGTTGCGCGTCGGCGTTCCTGGTGCTTCGGCGGGCATTGGAATCGCGCAGCGGCTCGGGCTCAACATGGACATTGTCGAAGCCGCGCGGGCACGTCTCGGATCTCAAACTCAGGACATAAGTCGCTTCCTCGATAAGCTTCACGACGAGCTACGTCAAATCGAGAGTGAGCGTGCACGGCTGGAGTCAGCACAACAGCAGCTCGCACTCGAGAAGTCTCGCCTCGAAGCCGAAGGGCTCCGCGAGCGGAGAATGAAAATTCGCGAGATGGAGAAGAAGCTCGAAAGCGTGCTGAGAGACTTCGAATTCCGCGCTCGTGAGACCGTCAACCTCGTCCAAGATCGTGCTGCGGCTCTCAAGTTATCGAAGGAGTCCGAACGACGAATCGCTAAACTCCGGCGCGAGTTCCGCGAGCAATTCGATCAGACCGTGGTCGCGCACCACACAGGCGCCGACCAGGGCGACCAGCAGGCACAGCCTCACGTCGTCAAGAACGTCACCGTGGGCGACACGGTAAAGCTAAAGTCACTGGGCCGCACCGGCATGGTCACGCGCCACAACGAAGACGATAGCTTCGAGGTGCAGGTCGGTATCATGAAGATGAAAGTCGGACGCGACGACATAGCCGAAGTGTTTGCGCGAGTGTCCTCGGGCACGCCCGTTCAGGCTGCGCGATCGAAAGGAATCTCTGTATCGCTCGCCCGTGAAGATGAAAGTGCGCCCACAGAAATTAACGTGATCGGCCATACTGTCGACGACGCAACGCGCGAAGTCGAGAAGTTCATTGATCGGGCATTCCTGGCCGGCATCTCGAACTTACGCATAGTGCACGGCAGCGGCATGGGAATCCTGCGGAAAGCGATACGGCAGTACCTGCGCAGTCACCCGCACGTGGCGAACATCACGGAACCGCCTCAGAACCTGGGCGGGGCAGGTGCAACGGAAGTCGAGCTGAAGAATTGAAAATCGATCGAGGGATCAGGGCCCGGGCTTGTGTGGGATCTAGTGGGCCCGAGCCCTACATGGCGTCCCGGCGAAAGTCTCTTTCCGTTTCACGTTTGCACGGGCTGAAAACGGCGTACACGACCGCCAAGGCTGCACCCGTGGTCGCGACGGTAATGCCCACGGAAGCGAGCCCCAGTACCTGAAGAAGATCCTGCATAGTTCAACCCCCACTGCTGCAGGTAGCGCGGCACCAAGGGTTCTTTCGCCCTGCGCCGTCCTGCATCGCCTTAACCCTTGGTTTAGGTATTGGGATGCTTGGGCAAGAACTCACTTCCGGGGTGTCTGTGCGAATCGAGAGCAGAGAAAGGCGGGCCGCGACACGGGCTAGATCAGGATGAGGAGAAGCCCTCCCGAACCTCTGCGTTACCCCGCGCCCGCGTATAGCCTTTAACCGCAGAGCCTTGAAACCTCCCTCCCTTCACGTAAAATCAACTCAGCTCTCATGGCCAACCCCGGAGATTTCGCGTACACGGTTAAGCAGCAGGCCGACATCGTCCGCATCGTGGGCGAGTACGTAAAGCTGCGCAAAGCCGGTGCGCAGAACTTCATGGGGCCGTGCCCGTTCCACAAAGAAAAGACCGGATCGTTCTCGGTTCACGCTGCGCGGCAGTTCTACCACTGCTTCGGCTGTGGCGAGTCGGGCGACGTCTTCAAGTTCATTCAAAGGATCGAGAACATCACATTCCCCGAGGCTGTGCGTTTCGTCGCGCAGAAGCTCGGCATCCCGCTGCCAAAGATCGAGTTCGCCAGTCCTCAGGAAGCACGTGAGTTCAAGATTCGCGGCGCACTGCTCGACGCGCATGAGGTCGCCTGCTCGTGGTTCCAGGAGCAGTTGCGGAAGCCCGACGCCTCGCTTGCTCGCGAATATCTCTCCAGCCGCGGTCTGAATGAGAAGGTGATTGCGGAGTTTCGCATCGGCTTTGCCCCTGAGAGCGGTTTCGCGCTGCGCGAATTCCTTAAGGGCAAGTTCAACGACGACGCGCTCGAAGCCAGCGGCCTCCTCAAGAGCAAGGACGAGCACTACCATCCGAGCACGGCGTATTCGCGTTTCCGCAACCGCATCATGTTCCCCATCTGCAACGAACAGGGGAAGGTGATCGCCTTTACGGGGCGCGTTTTGCCGGGCGGCGACGAGAAAATCGCCAAGTACCTCAATTCGCCGGAAACGCCGATCTACTCCAAGTCGCACGTTCTTTTCAATCTGGACAAAGCCAAGACCGCCATTCGCGACACGAAGTTCGCCATCCTAGTTGAGGGCCAGATGGACTGCATTTCGGTCTATGCGGCGGGAATCCACAACATCATTGCGACGTCAGGGACCGCCTTCACCGAGCCGCAGGTGCGAATGCTCGGTCGGCATACAAAGAACATCATCGTGAACTTCGATCCGGACGCGGCCGGGGCTGCTGCGGCGGAGCGCTCCCTCGCCATGCTGGTCGAAGAGGACTTCCAGATCAGGGTGCTGACACTCGAACCGGGCTTTGACCCTGACCTGTTCGTGCGCAAGAAAGGCGTGGAGGCCTACGTAGCCG
>Ga0196970_1001695_pt1 | contig 13638 bp, 15 predicted proteins | sample S1v_513CmetaG_FD_148672 | JGI IMG/M metagenome (GOLD analysis project Ga0196970, IMG submission 148672) | Soil microbial communities from Anza Borrego desert, Southern California, United States - S1+v_5-13C | ecosystem: Environmental > Terrestrial > Soil > Desert | place: USA: California... | reverse complement strand
GCCGACCCATCCCAGGCTGCCTGCGGCGGCCTGGATCAACCCGCCCACACCATGGACCGGTTCCGACAACGATTTGCAGTCCTAATTTGCGCGTTGAAGTGTCTCAAAATCGTTGACACGTTCCGAAGGGCATTTATTTGACCGCAGATTACGCAGATTTCCGGACTATTTTTCACCACAGATATCACAGATCTGAACTGATATAACTGGGCATCCCAGTCGGGTTGCCGGGCCTTTGTTTGACCTAGGATGACGTTCCATGTCATCAAAATATATATTGACCTGGAAGGCTGCCCTGGGCTCCCCAAGAGGCCCGGTGACCAAAGCCGGTCGCTCAGGTTATCAGTGCACATCTGTGACATCTGTGGTTGAAAATGTCCCGATCCGAGTAATCCCATAATCTGCGTAATCTGCGGTTCATAAGGCATCCCAATGAAAAAGGCGCCGGGGGAATCGCCCCCGGCGCCGCAATACCTATCCGCAATCCTACGCGTGCCCCAAACCCTTCTCCGGCGCCGAATCCCACGTACCCATCCGCCCGCCGTGTGGGGTCAGGACCCGGTCGACCAGGGTCTGGACCAGGTGCCGGTCCATCTGGCCGGCAAAGTAGCACCGGGCCATGCGGCCCAGTTCCGGGTCGTGCCGCTCCACATAGGTCAGCAGCCGCTTCGCCTTGTCGCCCCAGAGTCGGTTCAGGGCGCAGTAGGCTTCCAGACTCTGCTGCACCACCAGGGCGCCCAGCAGGCGCTCGTCGGCGGGCTGGCCCGCCACATCCTCCAGATCCTTCGCCAGGTCGGTCAGCCGGTAGCGCCACCGGTCCACTTCAAAGGCGGTCAGCGCAGGCGGCCCCTGCTCCACCTTCCGGCGGGCCAGGGCGCACAGTTCAGCCACTGCGCCGGTGTGGTCGCACAGGGCATGGCCCGTGGCAAAGGCGTGCAGAATCACCACGTTGCCCTTCTCGATGCGCTCCTGCCAAAAAGCAAGGGGTGCGAAGTGGACCTCTGCCTCCACACCGGCATAGCGCCGCAGCGTAATGCGCGGCCCCGCAGAACTGATCACGTACAGGTCGAGGTCCGACGTCGGCCCTTCCGTGCCTTGCGCCGCCGAACCAAAGAAGAGAATGCCCTCCACTCCGTCTCCGGTCTGTAGGTCTGCGCATGCGAGATCAAGTGCTGATTGATAGCGCCAGGGCATATTACCTATCCCCCCGTATATCGGTATATCCCAATTCGGTGGCCAGACCGCCGACCGGCATATCGTGCGGGTCGTGCGGCAGGCCATCTACGACCTGACACTCAAAGGCCAGACCGATCAAACGTGCGTGGCGTAGCTCTGGCAGCAGCCGGTCATAGTAGCCGCCGCCGTAACCAAGCCGCCCGCCGGAGCGGTCAAAGGCGACGCCAGGCACGACGACTAGATCGACCTGTGCCGGCTCCACCACAGGCCATTCCGGCCGTGGTTCCATGATGCCGTAGGCACCCGACGCCAACGTGGCCGGATCGCCGCTGTAGGCGTGAAGCACCAGCCCCCGCGGCGCCCTCACTACCCGGGGCAGCACCAGTCCCTTACCCGCAGCGACCGCCGCCTCGGCGATTCGCTCGGTTCCTACCTCGCCCCGAAAGGCGATGTAGATCATGATCTGGTGCGCCAGGGCGAAGGCGGGCGACCCAACCAGCGCCGCCTGGGCGGCCAGGGAGCGACGTTTCCGCTCATCCGGCGCCAGGGCCTGCCGCCGGGCGAGCATGTCGGTGCGCAGTTCATGTTTGTCCATAGGGATGACAAGGACCGGGCCGCGGCCCGGTCCATCTCCTTTACTCCACGATCTCCGAGAAATGAACGACCGTCACCATGGAGTCCAGGGTGATCGGGCTCTTGTAGATCTGGCTGAGGAATTCGACCGCATCTTGCGAAGTCTGCATTTCCGGGTTCTCACCTTGCAGGTCCTCGAGGGACAAATCTCGAATTTGTTTCACCTTCACCTGATCGATGACGGCGGTGAAGACCTTTTTGCGAGGCTTGAACTTGTCGCCATAGGTAACCAGCACGACGTCGCCGTCCTGGTACTTGTACGTCTTGTCGCCCAGGCGAATGGTACAGGTCTTATCCCGGCTGACCAGGAACCCGTGATACACCGAGGAGTAAAAGTTAAGCGCCCGCATTTTGGCCCTCCTATCGCATTTGGACCTGCAGTCGGAAACCGCGCCGCATGCCTGGAATTCTACTATAGTCGCTCTACTTCCTCTTGTAAAGCAGAGCGAGCCGTGCCGCGACTCGGGTTAAGACCGTCAAATAGATGAACAGGGCTGAGACCCATCCAGGTCAGAGCCCCGTTCGATCTTCACCATACCACAAGTTCCCTGAAATTTCAAGTCTGTAACGATATGCTCATTTACGATAAACTAGGCAGGTCATTTTATGGAACCTGTTGGATCTGGGGGGGCTGACGTTGGGAAAGCGAAAGGCATCTGAACAGGTGACTGAGTCCCTGGTCGGGTGGGCGGACCATAAGGACGGGGCAGGGGCAGCTGAAGTCGGTGAAACCGACCTGCCCATGACCGTACCGGCCGACGACCTGACGGTGCGCGGCGGCAGCCTGGCCGACGACGCCGTCGAGCCCGACGCCGCCGAGCCCGAAGACGCGCTGGCCGACGCAGAAGAACCAGACCTGGACCTCTCCGTTCCCGACGGCGCCGCAGGCAGCACCGACGACCCGGTCCGGCAGTACCTCATGGAGATCGGGCGTGTTCCTCTCCTCTCCGCCGCCGATGAAGTCGAGCTGGCCAAGCGGATCGAACAGGGCGACGCCGAAGCGAGCCGGCACCTTATGGAAGCAAACCTCAGGCTGGTCGTCAGCATCGCCCGGCGCTATGTGGGGCGGGGTATGCTCTTCCTCGACCTGATTCAGGAAGGCAACCTCGGTCTGCTCAAGGCGGTTGAGAAGTTCGATTACCGCCGGGGCTTCAAGTTTTCGACCTATGCCACCTGGTGGATCAAGCAGGCGATTACCCGGTCGATCGCCGACCAGGCCCGCACCATCCGCATCCCCGTGCACATGGTCGAAACGATCAACAAACTGGTCCGGGTCACCCGCCAGCTGATTACGGACCTGGGGCGCGATCCGCTGCCGGAAGAGGTCGCCGAAGCGATGGAGGTTTCGGTCGAGCGTCTGCTGGAGATTCAGAAGATCGCCCAGGAGCCGGTCTCGCTGGAGACGCCCATCGGCGAAGAGGCTGATTCGCACCTCGGCGACTTCATCGAAGACAGCCAGGCGCCGGCCCCGGCCGATGCGGCGGATTACCGGATGCTGCGGGAGCAGCTGGGCGAAGCGCTGGAGAGCCTCTCGCCCCGGGAAGAGAAGGTGCTGCGGCTCCGCTTCGGCCTGGAAGATGGACGGGCCCGCACCCTGGAAGAAGTCGGCCACGCCTTCGGCGTGACCCGGGAGCGGATTCGGCAGATTGAGGCGAAGGCGCTGCGCAAGCTGCGCCATCCGACCCGCAGCAAGAAGCTGAAGGATTTCCTGGACTGAGCATAGGAGCACTCCCCTTCCGTGCCACATGGGCCGGAAGGGGAGTTTTTTCTGCGGAGCAACCCCGATGATCACTTTCAGGCCCAGGTAGAGCCCCATCTGCCGGCTGCCGATCGAACAGCTGCCCGGATTCTGTTGGACCGGGACCTTGCCCGCGACGCGGTCCAGGAAGCACTCCTTCGCGCTTACCGCTCCCGGGACCGGTTGCGACCAGGAGCCCCGTTCTGGCCATGGCTCCACCGGCTGGTGGTAAACGAGGCGCTGCGCCTGGCGGGACGCCGTCGGCGCCAGCCCTTGCTGCTGGGAGAATGGCCAGACCTACCCGGGGGCGCCCCGGGGCCTGAAACAGCCCTGCTGGCCCGGGAGACCCGAGACCGAGTCTGGCAGGCGCTGAGCGGGCTGAGTGAGGCCCATCGGACCGTGCTGGTGCTGCGGTATTACCAGGAGCTGACCGAGCTTCAAAAGAGGCGGCAATCGTAACAGCACCACCTTCGTAGGCGCTGCGGTCACAGACGCTTCATCAGTCCTTTCGCCGCCTTGCGGACCGTGGGGCGCTCGTGCGCCAGCAACTGCTCGGCCAGGGGCAACAACTCCCCCGTCAGCCCCGGCGCCGTCTCCACGGCCTTCGCCATTCCCTCCAGGGCCCGCCCCGCATGCTTCCCCCCGGCGGCGGCCAGCGCCTGGCGCAAGAAGGGCAGCGCTTGCTTCGCCGCATCGGCCCCACTCCCGGCGAAGTTCCCCAGCGCCTCGGTTGCATAATCCCGCACAATCACGCTCGCATCCATCGCCAGCAGCTCCCCCAGCCGGGGCAGCCACCCGGCAATCACCTCAGGCCGCAGCCCGGCCACCAGAGCCAGGGCATGTATGGCCTCCCAGCGAACCCGGGCCACCTTGTGGCCCAGCAACGGCGCCAGCCGCTCAGCGAACGGCGCTACCAGCTCGGGCGCTCTCTGCGCCACCATCGTCATCACTTCGGCAGAATCGCCGACGACCGCAGCGTCCTTGTGCCCCAGCCCGAAGGCCACTTCTTCCAGCAACGCCGGGTTCGCCAGGCCGCGAGCGGCGGCCTCCCGGTTCGCAGCCTCGCTCCGCTGCCCAATCTGCGAGGAGAGTGGACCCAGATCGCTCATCATCACACCCCCTGTGCAAACAGCGCAAAAAGGAGCGGCCGCCCGCGCACAGGCATACCGCTCCTCCATGAGCACTACTTCATCCCCAGGAAGCCTTCCAGCCACTCGGTCGAGAACTTGCCGGACCGGAAGTCATCCGAATGCAAAATCCGCTGATGGACGGGAATCGTGGTCTTGATTCCCTCAATCTTGAACTCGCCCAGGGCCCGCTCCATCTTCTCGATGGCATCCTCGCGGCTCTCGCCCCAAACGATCAGCTTGCCGACCAGCGAATCATAGTACGGCAGCACTTTGAAGCCCTGGTACAGCATGCCGTCCCACCGGGTCCAGGGCCCGCCGGGAATCTCCAGCGTGCTGATGGTGCCCGTGGACGGGAAGAGCCGGTTGTCCGGATCTTCCGAGTTGATGCGGCACTCAATGGCGTGCCCCCGCACCCGGATCTCTTCCTGCGCCCAGCGCAGCGGCTGGCCGGCAGCGATCCGAATCTGCTCCTTGACGATGTCGATGCCCGTGACCGCTTCCGTAATGGGATGCTCCACCTGAATCCGGGTGTTCATCTCAAGGAAGTAGAACTCGTGCGTCAGCTCGTCGTACATCATCTCGACGGTGCCGGCGTTGTCATAGCCAACAGCCTTCGCCGCCTTGACCGCAGCCTCGTGAATCTGCGTGCGCACCTCTTCAGGCAGGGTGGTGGCAGGCGCCTCCTCCAGGATCTTCTGGCGGCGCCGCTGAATGGAGCACTCGCGCTCATGCAGATGGACCACGTTGCCGTGCTTGTCACCCAGCACCTGCACTTCGATGTGCCGGCCCACTTCGATGAACTTCTCCACGAAGACCTGGGCGTTGCCAAAGGCAGCGCCCGCTTCGCTGGCAGCCTTTTCGAGGTTGGTCGTCAGTTCTTCGGCGTTCCGGGCGATGCGAATGCCCCGCCCGCCTCCGCCAGCCGTCGCCTTGATCAGCACCGGGTAGCCGATCCGTTCGGCCACGTCCAGCGCCTCGGCGGCGGTGGTGATCAGACCGTCGGAACCGGGCACCGTGGGCACCCCGGCCTTCTTCATCAGTGCCTTGGAGGTGTCTTTCAGGCCCATGGCCCGAATCGCCTCCGGGGACGGCCCGATGAAGGTGATGTTCCAGTTCTTGCAGACCTCTGCGAAGAACGGGTTCTCGGCCAGGAAGCCGTAGCCGGGGTGGATGGCGTCTGCCCCGGCGGCCTGGGCCGCCGTGATAATCGCCGGTACCGACAGATAGCTCTGGTTGGACGGGGCCGGGCCGATGTAATGCGCCTCGTCGGCCAGCCGTACGTGCAGGGAGTCCTTGTCGGCCTCCGAGTATACAGCCACCGTCTTGACGCCCAGTTCGCGGCACGCCCGGATAATCCGGATGGCGATTTCACCGCGGTTGGCGATCAAGACCTTTTTGAACAGGGACTTGCTCACGCTCACTCTACCTCCCCAAGGTACCCTCTCGCCCTGTTAGACGACGATTCTTTCTTTAGCGAGACCGGATGCCGAACTGGCGGCGGGCCAGGTGCGATTCGAGCACACCGGCCTTGGCCCAAACGGACTGCAGGGGCGCCCCCGCCCCCACCGGCGTGACGCTCTTGAGCACGAACTGATCCAGCGGCTTATCCAGGTAAACCGCCACCGCTGCGGTGATCGCGGCTACGATCTCCAGAGGCAGGTTGGCCTGGGTCTGTTCCACAATGGTTGCCCCCTTGACCTAGCCGATTACGACGAGCGGATCGCCCAGGCTGACGGCGGTGCCCTTCTCAACCAGAATCTGCTTGATGACGCCCGCCGCCGGGGCGGCGATGTCGTTCTCCATCTTCATCGCTTCCAGAACGAGCAGCACGTCGCCCTGCTTGACGCTCTGGCCGACCTCCACCTTTACCCCGACGATCATGCCGGGCAGGGGGGCGGGCACGGCCTGGCCGGCGCCGGGCGCCACCTGCTTGGCAGGGGCGGGAGCCGGGGCGGTGGCCGCAGGCGCCGGGGCCGGTGCCGGGGCGGGAGCCGGGGCCGCGGCCCGAGCGGCCGGGGCCGGGGCAGCCGCCACGGGAGCAGCAGCGCCGCCGATCTCTTCAATCTCTACGTTGTAAGTGGTACCGCCAATGGTAACACGAAACTTCCTGGCCATAACGTCTGTCGCGCCTCCTGAGTTTACACCGGGAAATTCCCGTGCTTCTTGGCGGGCCGGGTCTCCCGCTTCGTCTCCATGCCGCTGAGCGCTGCGCCGAGGTAACGGCGGGTCTCACGCGGGTCGATGACCGCTTCGACAAAGCCGCGGGCGGCGGCCATGAACGGCGTGTTGAACTTCTCCTTGTACTCGGCGACCCACTGGGCCTTCGCCGCGGCCGGGTCGGCCACGTCGGCGCCGGGCTTGAAGAGAATGTTCGCTGCACCGTCGGCGCCCATCACGGCGATCTCCGCCGTCGGCCAGGCCATGACGAAGTCGGCGCCGAGGGACTGGGCGCACATGGCGAGGTAGGCCCCGCCATACGCCTTGCGCAGGATGACGACCAGCTTGGGCACTGTCGCTTCGCAGTAGGCGTACAGCAGCTTCGCCCCGTGCCGGATGATGCCGCCGTGCTCCTGGTTGACGCCCGGCAGGTATCCCGGCGTGTCAACAAAGGTGACCACGGGAATGTTGAAGGCATCGCAGAAGCGGATAAACCGAGAGGCCTTGTCGGAAGCGTGAATGTCGATGCAGCCGGCCATTACCTTCGCCTGGTTGGCGATGATGCCAATCGGCTTGCCGCCAAGCCGGCCGAAGCCGACGACCATGTTCTGCGCCCAGTACGCCTGGACTTCAAAGAAGTCGGCATCATCGACGATGGTCGTGATGATGTCCCGCACGTCATAGGGCTTGTTGGCGTTTTCGGGGATGATCTGCAGCAGCCGCTCCTCCGCCCGCTCGAGCGGGTCGGCGGTCGGGTACGCCGGGGCATCATCGACATTATTGGCCGGTAAGTAGGAGAGCAACTTTTTGATCTGCAGGATGCAGTCGTGCTCGGATGGCGCCGCAAAGTGAGCCACGCCGGACTTCATGGCGTGCGCCATGGCGCCGCCCAGCGCCTCGTGGGTCGTCTCCTCACGGGTGACGGCCTTGATCACTTCCGGGCCGGTGATGTACATATAGCTGGCCTTGTCCACCATGAAGATGAAGTCGGTCAGGCCGGGTGAGTACACAGCGCCGCCGGCGCAGGGCCCCATGATGACAGAGATCTGGGGAATGACGCCGCTGGCGATGGTGTTGTTCAGGAAGATCTGGCCGTAGCCGTTCAGGGAGTCGACGTGCTCGTTGATGCGGGCGCCGCCGGAATCCTGAATGCCGATGATGGGTGCGCCGGCCTTCAGGGCCATCTTCTGGATCTTGATGATCTTCTCGGCGTGCATTTCGCCCAAGGATCCGCCCATGACGGTAAAGTCCTGGGAGAAGGCGAATACCGTGCGGCCTTCTACCTTGCCGAAGCCCGTCACAACGCCTTCGGCGGGGGTCTCCTTGCTGGGCATGCCCAGCTCGGTGCCACGGTGCTTGACAAACAGATCGGTCTCGGTGAAGGTGCCGGCGTCGAAGAGCAGTGCGAGCCGCTCACGCGCGGTCAGCTTCCCCTGTTCCTTTCGCTTGGCCAGGGCCTTTTCGCCGCCACCCAGCTCAAGGCGGGCCTTTTTATCGGCCAGTTGCTGGACCAGTTCCTCCATGCTCACGGTGCTGTGTCACTCCATTGCTACTAATGCTTGGCCGGCTCGACCAGCTCGGTCAGAACGCCGCCCGTGGACTTCGGGTGCAGGAAGCAGACCAGCGTGTGGTGGGCGCCGGGCTTGGGCTCTTCGCTCAGCAGCCGCAGGCCCTGGGCCTTGCAGGCCGCCATGGCTGCCCGAATGTCCTCCACTTCGTAGGCGACGTGGTGCAGACCCTCGCGGTTGGTCTCCAGGTACTTGGCAATGGGCGACTCCGGCGAGGTGGGCATGAGCAGCTCCACCCGGGATTCGCCGACGCTGAAGAACGCAACCTTGACCAACTGCGAGGGGACCTCTTCGGTACCTTCAAACTGCATACCCAGTTGGTCGCGGTAGATGGCGATCTGCGCGTCCAGATCCTTGACCGCGATTCCCAGGTGGTTGATCTTCTTCATCATACCAGATGGGCCTCCTTATTACCAGCTACTAATACCGTGTCCCAAGAGAGAAAATGGGACCGTATTTTGCCACGGATTACACGGATTCCACGGATGGGAGAGATACATTTTTTACCACAGATGACACAGATGGCACAGATGACCTGGGCACCAACTCGGGTCACTCGGCCTTCGGGAGACCCAGGACAGTGCTCCTGGTCAATAAATAGGTGTTTTGTGACCTCGAACGCTACCCTGGGTTTGGAATAATACCCGGCAACCCAACTGGGAAGCCCCGTTATATCAGTTCACATCTGTGTCATCTGTGGTCGTAAAAATGTCCCGAAATCCGTGTAATCCGCGAAATCCGTGGCAACAAAATGCCCCTATTCCCCAACGTGCGACCGGATATACTCCACAGCAGTGCCAGTAGGCGTGCCAGGCGTAAAGACTTCCGCCACACCAGCCGACTTCAGGCCCGGAATATCCTCAGCCGGAATCACGCCGCCGCCAACGACCAGCACGTCGTCCATGCCGCGCTCCTTCAGCGCCAGGACCGTCCGGGGCAGCAGCGTATTGTGGGCGCCCGACAGAATCGACAGGGCGACCACGTTCACATCTTCCTGCAGAGCGGCTTCGGCAATCTGCTCGGGGGTCTGGCGGAGGCCGGTGTAGATCACTTCAAAGCCAGCGTCACGGAAAGCACGGGCAACCACCTTGGCGCCCCGGTCATGGCCGTCGAGGCCGGGCTTCGCAACCAATACGCGAATCTTCTTTTCCATATGCCTTAAAACTCCTCGCTCGGCCGGTATTCGCCAAACACGTCACGCATCACGTCGCAGATCTCCTGCAAGGTGGCGTAGGACTTGACGGCAGCCAGAATCGGGGGCATCAGGTTCGCCGTGCCCTGGGCAGCGATGCGCAGTTCGGCCAGGGCCGCCGCAACGGCAGCGTTGTCGCGCCGCGCCTTGACCGCCTTGATCTTCTCCGCCTGCGACGCCTGCACCGACATATCGACCCGCAGCAGGTTCTTCGGTGCATCTTCCTTGGTCTGGAACTTGTTCATGCCGACAATGACCCGTTCGCCGGATTCGACCTGGCGCTGGTGCCGGTAGGCGGAATCCTGAATCTCCCGCTGCATGTAGCCCGTCTCGATCGCCTTGACCGAGCCGCCCATGCCGATGATCCGGTCGATATATGCCCGGGCCTCCGCTTCAATCGTATTGGTCAGCGACTCTACATAGTAGGAGCCGGCCAGGGGGTCGATGGTCTCGGCAGCGCCGGACTCGTAGGCAATAATCTGCTGGGTGCGCAGGGCGACCATGACCGACTGCTCGGTGGGCAGGGCCAGCGCTTCGTCCATGGAGTTGGTGTGCAGCGACTGGGTGCCGCCGCAGACGGCCGCAAACGCCTGCAGAGCCACGCGCACGATGTTGTTCATCGGCTGCTGGGCCGTCAGGGTGGAGCCGCCGGTCTGGGTGTGGAAGCGGAGCATCCAGGACTTCGGGTTCTTGGCGCCGACCTCTTCCTTCATGATCTTCGCCCAGAGCCGCCGGGCGGCCCGGAACTTGGCGACCTCTTCGAAGAAGTCGTTGTGGGCGTTGAAGAAGAAGGAGAGCTGCGGCGCGAAGGTGTCGACATCGAGCCCGGCGGCCATGGCAGCCCGCACGTAGCTGAGGCCGTTGGCCAGGGTGAAGCCCACTTCCTGGGCAGCGGTGGAGCCGGCCTCGCGAATATGGTAGCCCGAAATCGAAATGGTGTTCCAGTTCGGCACCTTCTCGGCGCAGAAGGCGAAGATATCGTTGATCAGCCGCATGGAGGGTGCGGGCGGATAGATGTATGTGCCGCGGGCGGCGTACTCCTTAAGAATATCGTTCTGAATGGTGCCGGCCAGCTTGGTGGAAGGTACGCCCTGCTTCTCTGCCACGGCGATGTACATGGCCAGCAGGACCGAGGCCGGAGCATTGATGGTCATGGAAGTCGAGACCTTGTCCAGGGGGATGCCGTCGAACAGGATCTCCATGTCGGCCAGGGAGTCGATGGCGACGCCCACCTTGCCCACTTCGCCTTCGGCCATGGGCGAATCGGAGTCATATCCAATCTGCGTCGGGAGGTCGAACGCGACGGAAAGGCCGGACTGTCCGGCGTTCAGCAGGTACTTGTAGCGGGCGTTGGACTCCTCCGCCGTGCCGAAGCCGGCGTACTGACGCATGGTCCAGAAGCGGCCCCGGTACATGGTCGGCTGGACACCCCGGGTAAAGGGAAACTCGCCGGGGAAGCCAAGATCGCCGGTGTAGTTCACGTTCACATCAGCCGGGGTGTATACCCGGTCGACCGGCATGCCGGAGTTGGTGGTGAACTGCTCCTTGCGCTCGGGGAAACGGGCCAGGGTCTTCTCAACCTGAGCCTTATACCAGCGTTCCTTATCCTGTGCGATCGTCTTCTGATCGTCAGACAAGAGGACTCACCCCACAAACGGTAGGTTTGGAAACGGATCGGTTAAAGAAAGGTACTATCTCCCAGTCAGATTCTAGCCCTCGCCATGCGCTGCCGCCATCCCCACTTCTGCCCAACTGGCGCCGCTGTAGGCCCCGGCAACCCGGCTATAGAGGTGGGGCGGCATTTGGGCTACGGGTCTATGCGGTGACGAATCTGCCACCGGTCGCCATTCACCATAGCACGAAGGTTCGCTTCGCCAAGGCCGTTTCCTTCCAACCCCTCCAAGATCCCGTTATACCTGATGTGGCAAGAGGTGTAGCTTTCCGCCCAGCTATCCATCATTCCCGCTTATGGGTATTTTCACCCACACGATGGCTATTTCGGCGGGTTTGTGACACTCTTCACAATACCATCACCTGAGGATTGAGATGACCGGTTAGAAGATCTAGCCTGAAAGTAGCAGAAACGAGGGAGGGATTCGTATGAGCTACCCGCTCTGGGAGGTTCCTCACCTGGGCGGCGGGCTGCTGATCGCCATCGTCGCTATTGTGCACGTGTTCATCTCCCAGTTTGCGGTGGGCGGCGGGCTCTTTCTGGCCCTGGCCACCCGCAAGGCGTACCGCAACAATGACCAGAAGTGGCTCGAGTATCTGCGTCATCACAGCCGGTTCTTCGTGCTGGCAAGCGTCCTCTTCGGCGCTGTCACGGGCGTGGGCATCTGGTTTACCATCGCCCTGATTCACGCCGGAGCCACCTCAAGCCTGATCCGGATCTTCGTGTGGGGCTGGGCGATTGAGTGGTGTTTCTTCTTAATCGAAACCAGCGCCATCCTCCTCTACTACTACGGCTGGGACCGGGTTGATGCCAGGTTCCACCAGACCCTGGCCTGGGTCTACTGCGGCGCCTCTTTCCTGACGCTGGCCGTGATTAACGGCATCGTCAGCTTTATGCTGACGCCTGGCGCCTGGCTGGAGAACGGTTCCTTCTGGTCCGGCGTTTTCAACCCCGGGTATCTGCCGCAGTTGGTCATGCGGACCGGCGCCTCGCTGGCCCTGGCCGGTCTGTACGGCCTGGTGACGGCCACCTGGCGGGCCCATCCTGACCTCAAGGAGCGGCTGGTCCACTGGTGCAGCAAGTTCGTGCTGGCGGCCTTTGCCCTCTTCCCCGTCGGGGCGGTCTGGCTGCTCTTTGTCGTGTCGCCGCTCTCCCGGGAGCTGGCCCTGGGCGCCGCCGCACCGGTGGCGATCATGAACGGCATGACGATGATCCTGTCCCTGATCATCCTGGGTGCTACATACTTCGGCCCCTTCCGGCGCCCGGCACAGACTTCCATCACCTTCGCCGTTGTCGTGCTGACGTTGGGCCTGCTGACCACGGGCGGCGCCGAGTGGGTCCGTGAGGGCATCCGCAAGCCGTTCATCATCTACGATTACATGTATTCCAACGGCGTCTATGCGAACCAGCCGAAGGATCCGAAGGGTATCATGGCGACGGCCGTCTGGAGCGTCTACGGCTCGGTGGATAAGGCTCCGTCCCAGGTGGCCGCCGGCGAAGATATCTTCCGCCTCCAGTGCGCCGAATGTCACACCATCCAAGGTTATAACGGCGTCAAGCCGCTGGTTAACGGATGGACCCAGGATTTCGCCATCCACCAGATCGATCGGCTCAACATGCTGAAGGGCTATATGCCGCCCTTCATGGGAACGGATGCGGAACGGGACGCCCTGGCTGCATATCTGGTGCAGCTGAACGCAAAGGAGGGACAGAACAATGCCACTGCCCAGCGCTGAGCCAATCGGACTGCCGGCGCCCGCGTGGTTGCTGCAGGCCTTGCTGGTCCTGACGTTCTCCTTGCACCTGGTGCCCATGACGCTGACCGTCGGTGGCACGCTCATGGCCCTGTACAGCGAAGTGGCGGCCCGGCTGGCCGCTGACGGTTCCGGCTATCGCCAGATGGCCCAGCGGCTCTGGAAGCTGCTGCCGACGATTACGTCGTTTACCATCACCCTTGGTGTGGCCCCTCTGCTCTTTGTCCAGCTCGTCTACGGGAAGTTCTTCTACCCGGCCTCGGTCCTGACGGCCTGGAGCTGGTTCAGCGTCGTACCGCTGCTGCTGGTGGGCTATGGCATGCTCTATCTCCAGTCGATGGGGAACCCGGCGGCCAAGTGGCGGCCGTGGGCCGGCCTGGCGGCGGCGCTCAGCTTCGTGGGCGTGCTGGCCATTTACGTGAGTACCATGTCGCTCACCACGGAGCCCGGCGTGTGGCGAGAGATGTATGCGGCCTCCCAGGGCGGGACGCACTGGTTCCTGAAGCTGCCCCGGGCGCTGCACGTGCTCTGCGGGGCGCTGGCTATGGCGGGCGGGCTGGCCGCCGTCATCGGGCATGGGATGCTGGAAGCGAAGTTCGGGCGCTTCGCCCGCCGCCT
>Ga0196970_1001694_pt1 | contig 13642 bp, 13 predicted proteins | sample S1v_513CmetaG_FD_148672 | JGI IMG/M metagenome (GOLD analysis project Ga0196970, IMG submission 148672) | Soil microbial communities from Anza Borrego desert, Southern California, United States - S1+v_5-13C | ecosystem: Environmental > Terrestrial > Soil > Desert | place: USA: California... | reverse complement strand
CGAGACCCGCATCGACGTCTCCGAAGGCATGATCTACGTCGCCATGGGCTCCATCATGCTCCGACGTCTCACAACTTGACCGCGCTCGAACCCATTCTCAAACAGGCTCTGAGCGCGTCTGACGAAGCCGTATTCGGTCTCTGTCGAGAGGGGAGTAGCAGCCCCTCTCGCACCCGACGCCCTGCGGGCCATCATGGTCCTGCCCCTACGGGGCGGTGCGGGAGCGGTGGGGCACTTGCCGATGCTGGAAAGCGCTTGGAGCGGGTGAAGGGAATCGAACCCTCGTCGTAAGCTTGGGAAGCCGCTCTTCAGGGTAGATTTTGCACTGGTATGCACCTAAGCCATTGAGATATAAGTGCATAGAGATGCACGTCGTTGCATCGAATTGCATGCCTCCTGTCCCAAATTGTCCCATCCCTCGCGTCCCCACCGCTGATCGTCTCCCGCTACCGTTACCGCTCCCTCGTAGGGGTGCCGTTGTCGCCCGTCGTCGGCCACACACGACCTCCCAGCCACGCGTGGGCCAGTTCCAGCGCCTTGGCCATGTGCGACTCGATGCGGGCTCGCCGCTCCTTCTCTACACAGCCTGAGAGCACAAGCAGATCGGTCAGCACCTTCGGTGCCTTAACCCGCGTCAGCCGATCGACATCTGCAAGTCGGGCCCCAGCTTCTACAGCGTTCGCGACACGCGCCATCGCCATGTATAGTTCGAAGTATTGCCGATTGCGCTTAGTGGTGCGCTCATCTAAGAGATCTCTCGACTGTCCCGCCTGCTCAAGGTCATCAAGTGCGTTCAGCAAGTGCTGAGCGTAGCTGTTGCAGTCCTTCATCGTGCTTTCAGGCCACATGGGCAGTAGATTGGGATGCATGCTAGCGGCTCCTCTCGCGGTCGCCCCGGTCGTCACCGAGGATCTGTTGCATTATGTCTCCAGACGTATGGCCCACGTGGCCTGCCACTCGGCGGGCGACGCGCTCCACCCCGGGGATATGGGTGCGGGGCCGCTCACCCGCCGACCACGCCCGGCGGGCGGGGGCAGGCTCGGCAGGCAGGGTGAGCGGCGCCGCCCACGCCTCGACCACGAGCGGCAGCTGCAGCCCGCCCAGACGCGCCCGGCGCTCGTCCGGGCCGGCGGGGACAAGACGGGTCAGGCTGGCGCAGCGGCCGTCGCGGCCCACAACGACGTGCCCACGGCGATCGCCGCGGGCAAGGCGCAGCCCGGCGGCATCGAGCCGGCGGAGTAGGTCAGCGCCGTCGCGGGCGTCGGCCCATGCCTGGGCAACGGTCGGCCCTATGCGCTGAGTCATGCTCTGGCGCCCCGTGCGGGCCGCCTGACGGCGCTCGCCGTCGGTTTCGCCCCGGCGCCACTGCCGGCGTCCGGAGTGAGGTCCTTCGACCTCCCTGAGGCCATAGCGGGCCTCCAGGACCCGACAGACCTGCTCCCGCGCGGCGTAGTCGTGCCGCAGTGGCGCCGCGCGACCGTCCGGTCCGACCCGATTGACGACCAGGTGTAGGTGGTCGCCGTGGAGCACGCCCACGGCTTGGTGGTCTGCTAGGCCGAGCTCGTTGAGCATGGTGGTGGCTACGTCGCGCCACTCGCTGTCGGTGAGGCGGCGGTCGGTCGGCGCCAGCCTCACAGCGACGTGGTAGACCGGCTGCCGGCAACGTGCCGATGCGAGCGCCGTCGTCGCCATGAGGCGGGCGGCCTCGCGCGGCGCTCGGGTGCCAAGGTGCTGCGACAGCAGCGGGCGGGCCACCGGGTCGGCGTGGACATAGCGCAGGACCCCCCCGAATCCCCGGCCCTTGAGCCCCTTACTCACCATCGGCCGCTGTCCGTCTCGAGATCGTCGCCGAGATCGTCGCTGAGGTCATCCGGTTCCGGTCCGCGGCGAGGCACCCGGCGCTCGGTGGGCGCCTCGCCTCCGAGGAGCCGGCGCAGCTCGGCGAGGATCGGCCGCAGTTCGTTGCACGCATCCATCACCGGTCCCGCCGGCACGATCCGGCCGGCGTTGGCCTTGGCCGCGAGCTGATTGAGCAGGCCGCCGACGCGACCGAACTGGGCGGCGACCGCCCCCAGCTCGGCGCGATCAGATGAGCGGATGCGTGCGGTCAACGCCGCCTGCCGCATCATCCCCGAGATGGTCAGCCCGGCGGCGCGGGCGCGCTCCTCCAGGCGTGCCCGCTCGGCCGGCGTGCACCGCACCCTCACCATCTCCGTCGCCCTCTCCGTCGTCTGCATCTCGCGCTCCGCATGGGCGCGGCGCCGCGCGCCGCGTGGTGGGGTCCACGGGGAGGCTAAGCCTCCCCTGGCAAGCACCCTTGTGGTCACGGAGTGACTACAAGGGCATGGCTTGCTCCAATTATAATATTTTTGGCGGACTGCGGAAGATGTATTAAGCAAGATTTCTTCAGAATGCGGGGTTAGTTCCTGATGAGTTCCGATATGTTCTTGATAACAGCGAACAAACGCACATCTTCGTGATGGATATTGTTACCGCATTCGCGAGAATGCCTGCGTGAGCGGCGGCGAAGCTATCCGTGCAGACCTGGACTCGGCAATGTAGCCGGAAGCTGTGTCTTCCGAGGGGGGGGCTGGGCCTCGGCGCACCGGGGGCGCTTGCAGTGATCTGCCATTGCTCTGTGGCCGACAGGCGGTACCGGAGCCTCGCAAAAGGCAGGTTAAGAAGCTTTGGCTAGAGCATGCGTGCTCTCAGTGTTATCAACATCGCGATGACCCTGTTGCGTAGGGCGTCGTCCAGATTGATCCAGTGGGGATGCTCAGTGCTATCTCGAGGCGATGGGGGATTGAACTGCCAAGGTAGCCGCACCTCGCATTGGCCCGCGCCTCGTGTCGCGCTTTGTAGACGCCTCCACCGGATCAACCGTGAGCTCGCTATCTGTGCTCCTAGACATATCATTCGGACCTTCGTAGGATCGCGATACCAGTCATGAAGGGCTGATCGGATCTATGGGAGGTGGGAAAGTGGTCTTTCCCCTCCAAGGGAGCGCGTGAAGATGGGTGAAACAGATCATATCGCGGAGCAAGCGGAGCTGGCGGCCAGCGAACTATTCAGCGAATTTTTTTGGGAAAAAACAGGCCCGACAAATCAGAACTGGCCCTGTGAAGATAAAGACCGGCATGACGTTGAGACGCACCCTTGCGACGTTGTGTACTACTATGATGAGCCATACGCTGCGGTTCGTACCTATGTTCATTGTGATTTAAAGAGCTATGCGAAGGGATCAATATCAACCGCAGCTATGAAGTCGGCTCTTATTAGCTTGGCTAAGCAGGTATCCTGTGCTGACAGGAGCAGTGTCTGGAGGGATCGGCATGTTCTTAGCAAGCCGAATGCATCAATAGTTGGCCTCCTCTTTGTTTATAACCATGACGGTGAATACGATAAGGATTTCCAGACGACTATTGCGGATATTCGCTCAGAAATGCTTGATATACCAAAGGGTTCCCGAGTATATGTGCTCGGTCCAAAAGAGATTTATTGGCTAGACAATGTGGCTGACGACATAAAGAGGATGAGAGGAAAGAAAAAGCCAGAGATACCGTCGCAAGAACTGTGCTCGTACTTCTACCCGCAGCCGGTTCGTCGCGCCAATGTGCAAAGCGTGTCCGCGAAGGCAGCGTCATTGGAGATGTTAACGTCTCCGATCATAATGATGCAATACAGAATGTCGCCGTCGAGTGCTCATCGTGGCATTGTGCTGTTCTACTCTCGGAAGGGAGAGACGCCAGAGGAATTTATGTATCTCATTGATTTGCTTAGAAAGTACAATTTGCTAGACCAATACACGAGTATAACAGTGAAGACGCTTAACGCGTCGTCTAACGCCCCTCCGAATTTTGAAAAAGCCCAGCAGCAATATGTGGAGCGTTTGCCAGGAGGTGACAAAAATGCAGAGCTTAGCGGCTTCGTAAAAGATATTAAGTACGAGTCCATGTCAAAAGTGAAAACCACCTTTTCAACTGTTGAATTGGGGATGCAGCGATGAGCATTTTTGTTGATTATATGAGCGCGAGTGACAGCGACATATATGATCTTCTAGTCTCCAGTAAGCAGAGGTTAACTGAGGCTGTTCTGCAAGGCTTGGCCCGGGACCGAGGCATATTTTGCTCGGCGCGAGAGTCCAGAGAGGATCTGGCGGATTATCTTTCAATTCTTCCTCATGCCTATCAAGACATTGAGGGCATCCTCCAGCGTCGTGAGCCGTTGCACCGAAGAGAGAAGACTGCATCGACGCGTTTGAAGGCTGATATCCCCCTCGAAGAACTAAAGGCCGCAGCGGACGAGTATGCAAAGTCGGTAGCTGGTAGTGAAGGGGTTGTACATCGACCGAAAGGAAATGGATTTCAAGTTAGCGTGACTTATGATGAATTCAATCACTCTCGCACACGCTTGCTTCAGCGTGAGCGGCATGAGGCGGTGATTGAGTTCATTAACGAGGGCGGCGAAGTGGTGATCCGTCGCCCTGCTACGGAAAAAGCAAAAAGGATTGCTGAAGCAATCAAGGGGTCAGTTGAGCGAAAGCGTAAGACCCTGATTGAGGCCGAGGCTATTGAACTCGTTGGGCTTGCCTCTCCGGGGGCTCGGTCTAAATTTTTCACGAAGCTTATATCCTCACTGGAGGGGTTTAAGCTTATGAATGTAATGAACTTGAAGGTGTCATCAGCGGATTCGGAGGATGAAGGTGATGATTATGGGATAGACCTGGAGGATCCTAAGGGAGAGAATGCTGCAAGCCAAGAAATGCTAGCAGCTGTTCACAGCATGTCATTGAGTGGAAACAATCTGGTTCAATCCCGCGAGTACAGGGATCTCACGAGTCGGGGGTTCTTCATCACCTCCATTTCATGGCGGTCGGAGCGCGTTGGGGCGAACAACGAGATTGTGCAGTTTGAAGCGGGGTTCGAAGACCGTAAACTCGGAACCGGCTTTCGGTATTCCGTGCAAGGCGTGTTCCGCTTACACAAGGGTGCTCACCGGAAGGTAAGTACGCCAGTTAATGAAGTAGAGAAGATCGAGTTGTTTGAGCTTCTAGAAAAAACCGCTCGGAAGATTCTTGTTGAACTTCGAGAGGAAGGCGACTCGGGTACGCCGACAGGTGAGAGGGCCGCTGGATGAACCGTGTTCGTTGGCTAAATGCCGAATGGCCAATTCCAATTCGCTTGCTAACCAAGAAAATTCAAGGGATGTCCTTTGCGGAAGGCTCATATGATGGCTTTGTCCTGGACAAAGCTAGGGACGACTATTTTGAGGCCCGCTATATTGAGCGCGTTGATCTCAAGGAAGTGGTGGTCGATCCGTTCGGAAACGAGCACTCCTTTGAGCGGCTGGAGTTTCGCCAGATTGCATTTAGAGCATCTATGTTCTTCCCTGGTGTTGAGCTCGTGGACTCTCATCGCAACATAAGTAAGATGCTGAATAGACTATCAGAGGCCGCTGATTTTGGTGTCGCGATCACGCCTATTTCCGTAAGCGCTTTGGCTTGGGCAGAGAATTTGCAGGAAGAGTTAAGCGCAGACTCGATAATTGATTCAATGCAAATTGGATCTATTAAAATTGAAACAGGAATATTGGTTAAGGCTATTATCTCCGGAGATCGAGATGTTCGCAGTGCGGGCGAGTATATCTCGCAAGGAAGAGGATTTACGCTGGAGAAGTTGAGAGTGCGGCTTAGGGCTCCGTTCGATGGTACTATTGTCTTATCGAACAGGGGGGCGGCGACAGTTGTAACGGAAAGCGGCGCTGAGGAGCTGATTGCTATATTGAGAAGTTCTTTGGCTAAAGCAGTTTCGAAGCCGGATGGCCAAGTTGTTCCCTTTTCTGGTAATTAGCAACGAGCATCTGAAGCCTAGAGGGCGACGGTTATGACGTGTTATAGGCACGATATGCTCCGGCTGGGGTAAATTCTTTCAGCGCTATTCGGCCGCGACGCCGCGATCTTGAAGGCGCGGCGCAAATCTTCCGTTCCCGCCACGTCCAATCAGATGCTCGTCGGCTGGGGGGGGGCCGCGTGTTCACTCGTCGTCCACCCCCTCCGGCTTTACGAGGCCTAAGGCCTCCAGGCCCTCCGCAGCCGTGCGTCGCCAACTCCTGCCGTACGCGATTAGGCAGTTGGCGAAGCGGTGATCGTCATGGACCACAGTCTCGTCTGGCAGGGCGAAGCCACGGCCGCGCCCGACCGACTTGCCGCAGCCTGCGCATTGCCCTTGTCCCGCCCGGTTTCCGTGTAGGCGATGGTAAAGATTCAACGCCATTCCCCATACCCGCCGGGTCGCGGCGCCACGGCCCATGCTGGGCGTGCGCGTTTCAACCTCGGCGCTGAACCATTCAGACCAGACCGAAGGTTCCTCTTCTGGCAGCGCTCCTGGATGGCTGATGGACGCCACCGCTTCGGCATCGCTGCGGTCCAACCCGCCGTCGTATTCAGTCAGTGCTATCCGCTCCATCCAATCATCATCAGGAGCGGACGGCTCGACAGCGGCAGAAATGGGAGCCCTCGTTGATGTGCCATCCTCAATATTCCCAATATTCTCAGAAGTGGTATTCTTCGGTGGATTGTGGGGGTTCTGGGGATATTGAGGGGTGGACCATGCCGCAGAAGACCTCCCCATGATCACGCGCCAGTTCATCGCCAGCCCTCCGCTATGTCTGGGCGCACAATAACTGTGGGAGACGGAGGGCGGCCAGGACCTCTGATCGGCGGATCGATAACGGTGAGGTATCCACGTTCCTCCAAGATCTTCAGCGCGGCATCCACCGTTGCGACTCGTGGGAAACTACCCTTGAGCGCCTGAAAGGCATCTCGGACCGTAAAATTCGACCGCCGACCGTCGCGAATCCATTCCCAAACTCGCCGGGCGGCACCGATCCCTTCGTCTGCCCCCATGAGGTCGAGCACATGGCGAGAATGCTTTGCAATCACGGCCATCAATTCGAGCGCTCGACTCATGGTATTGATGCTAACCTCTTGTCCCCACCCGTTCGTCATGACGGTTTCCATGACGTGCAGCACACCAGCCAGCCGAGCGGCGGCGCCCGGTGCCTTGCCAGCCCAGTCCTTCGCGTGCTCAAATTCGCTGCCGGGCCGCATAGTGGCTTCCATGTGCAGGGCGAAGTCGCGCCACTCATCGTAAGCCTCGGGCGACAATCGAAGAGCATGTAGTTGTTCCTCACCGTCTCCGATCGCCTGGGGAACGTCGAGGATGGCCCTAACTCCCGCAGCGTAGGACTGCTTGATCTGCTTGGGTATCGGCGGGGCATCAAGATTGCGATAGCCCAATGGGGATGGCGGCAGCAGATAAAGGAACCGCCCCAACAGACCGCGCCCACGGAAGCCCGGCTTGCTCCCAAGCCCCCGCAAGACATCAGGTTGCGGCGAGACGCCGATTGTCAGCAACGGGTTGCGAAGGAACACCGGCCCGCGGCTCGTTCGGTCTACTCTGTCGGCGTCTCCCGAGTGGGATTTGAGGAATAGGTCAAGGTTCGGTACGCCGTTGCTATAACGTCCGCCCATCATATCGAACAGCCCGCCCTCAGAAGATAGCCACGCCATTCGTTCCGAGTTGTCGGCCAGAATTTCGCCAAGCTTCTCAGGCGTCACGTCGCTCGTCCAAAGTTGGTGAACGCGCGGCACCTCGGGTAGGTCGGCCTCAATAGAAGCGGCTTGGGCAGCAAGATCCTTGCAGTCCAATTCATCTGTGGCACGTGCGGCCTTGGCTCGAAGCTCCTTCGCACGGGCTTCCGCTGTTCGCAACGCTGATGTGGCGGCCTTGATTTCGTCATGCAGCCTATCCGCTTCGTCCTTTTCCCAGGACAACAGTGGAGCTGTGGCGGCGCCCTGCACTGCGGACTTGCGGTTACCGGGCGGCAATGCGCACGCGAACCATGTAGCCAGCGGCTCAAAGTAGTCTGGCTTCACCATGATGTGGAAGCGCCGGGCTGCCGCTGCGGAACACCCGGCGAGCACCATTGATGCGGCCAACTCGACGGGGGTCTCGGTCGCGTCCGCCAGGGCGGCAGCAAAGTCACCGGCCCAGGAGGGAAGGACGGAGCGGTTCAGGTGCGGGAGATCGGGTGCGTCGAGTTCGATCAGGCTTGGCCACGTGAACGCCGACGCTGAAACGTCCTGCATCTGCGCTGATGCCTTGCAAATCGGCTGATGTTGAAGAGTGGTCTCTGCCAGCTGGTTAGGCAGTACGTTGCCGAGTTTCGTCCCGTGCCGCTTGCCGCCATGCGTATTCGTCAACTGATGCGGCGGGAACATGTCCGGTGCGTTGACCGCTCCCTCCGGGATCCGAGGATTGGTCGAAACGGGAGCCGTGGCCTCTGGAGCGGCGTCCAGCTCCACAGTGAAGAGGGGGGCGAAGTAATCAGCCATGACCCACCTCCTTCGTGTCCGTGCGGCTCAAGCGGCGGGCGATCTGTTCGGCCTTGGTCGGGCGGCCACGGCGGTGCGCTGGCGGAATAGTAACGGACGGAGTCGTGGGAATTGCCCCACGCTTGTGGGACGCCATCCAGGCATCTAGATCAACGACATCATAGATGATCCTGCGCGTGCCGCTGGGCTGGATCCAGCGCGGGCCACGTCCGGCACTGTCGTGCGAGGGGCAGCGGGTATGTGCGAGCCACGACGGGGACACGCCGATATAGGCTGCGGCGGTGTCGTTATCGAAGTATCGCCGGGGCTGCTCTCCATTGATGGAAGAGGCTCTGCCGGTGTTGGCGGTGTTGAGAGTGAGGAGGTGATGGGACAGGCCAGCAGCTGCCTGTGGAGCCTTGGGCTTGGGCATTTCATGTCCATGGGCTCGCCCCCACGCGATTTCTCGCGTGCTGAGCGTACAACTGCCTACGCTGCAAGCCGCAGGTCAGTCGATTCCCATGGCATACCCCGGGCTGTGCCAACAGACACGTGACGTTGGCGTTCCCCACGCCCCTCTACGCCCGTGAAAGCCAGTCCCTCGGAGATGGCCAGCCCCCGGATGCAGGACTATCCGGTGGGTACTAGCAGCTATCCGTAAAGATATACATCCTTTTGGCCTATGTCAACACCTTTGTGCATGCCATGCCATCTACGTCCATGTCGTGTTGCGCTGCTGGCTCCCTCTGGGTGAGGCGTCAGGGCGCGGGCAAAGCTATAGAACTGTAGGGGGCTAACCGAATAATCAGCGTTCTTCTCCAGCTTTTGGGGAGTATGGATTGGAGGAACCCCCGCGAAGGCGTGCTCCGAGCCTGTGAGTTCTAAGGTGGGTGTATCTAGTCAGCATCTCTGGTCGAAGATGTCCCGAGATTGCCATAATCTCATTATCTCTAAGATCCGTGAACTCAAATAGGCGGCTGATGGCTTCGTGTCGTAGGTCATGCCATCTCAAGTCAGGGAACTTGTCTTCTAAAATAACGGCGCGCCAAGCGTGGCCGAATGCGCGTGGTGTCTCTACGGGAAATACCTGATTGTTCCCGGGTGCTGGTTTGTCTCGCGGCAGCAAGTCTTGAAATGCTCGGATCGCGCTTTGTGAGAGTGGAACGCGACGTGGGCGTTCATTCTTTGTCTTGGGAAGATCGACGTGAGGGTGATCCGCATTCAATTTCACACGCGACCATGTCAGGCCAGCAAGCTCAGCCTGTCGGAGGCAGGTTTCAATGCTGATAATCACCGCGGCGCGTAGCCAGGGGCTCTTTGAGCGTGTGCAAGCTTCTAGAACGCGCTCCTCCTCGGTCTTGCCGTCATGGTCCGGATCTGAATCCAGTCGCCGGTCTCGTCCCCTGCCAAGCGGCGGCCTCACCTTTTCAGTGACAGGATTATCAATCTCCACCTGATGGGCAGGACCCCATTCCTTGTAGACTTGAGAGAGTGTGTTAAGGCGATGAACAACAGTTTGCGGTGAGCACTCGGCCTCACCCAGGAGCTCGTCTCGCCATTCGATTAGATCCCAGGGCTTTAACGCTGTCAAAGACCACCCAGCGAACTCGGACCCCATCCAGTAGCGCAACTTGCTTGCTTGGTTCCGAGCGTGGTCGCTGCGGTGTGCCCGCTTACCGGTCCTCTCATCAATGGGGGCGATGCGCTGGAGGAACCACTCGCATGCCTGGGACACTGTCGTGTCTCGGGATACTCGCTTGTCAACATACTCGTCACCAGTGACCTTCCCTTCGATGATCCTCGCCCATGCCTCGGCTTCGGACCGGCTTTCAAAGGTCTTCGTCTTAGTGACAAGTTCGCCGCTTGGTTTCCGGCGGCGAACTTTGGCTCGAAACTGGTGGGGGCCGCGCTCTTCAATAGTCGGCATGGGGGCGCTCCAGGCATGCGTACAAGGGCTGCCCGTGGGACACCCCTTAGAGGTCCCAGTGTCCCAAAGTGTCCCAGAAAATCAAGGAAAAGCTGGAGCGGGTGAAGGGAATCGAACCCTCGTCGTAAGCTTGGGAAGCTTCTGCTCTACCATTGAGCTACACCCGCGCCGCCCCCTGTTTATAGGGAACCCCGCCGCCGGTTTCAACAGCCGGTTTCAGGCGGGCGCGTGAACCGGCAGGGCGTGCCACAGGCCGCCCGCCGGCAGCGCCTTAGGAGGGACGGGGACCATCGGAGCCGCCGCCTCCCCATCGCCGATCCCGCCGGTGCCGGCCCAACGCCCGACCATGCCGGACGCACCGTCCAGCGCGCCGGGCTCCAGCTCCAGCCCCAGGAAGCGGTTCAGGTCCACCGGGCCGGGGAACTGCAGGGCCTGCGTCAGCTCCCGCGAGAAGCCGAAGCGCTGGTAGTACGGCGCGTCGCCGACCAGCAGCACGATCCGGTGCCCGGCCATCGCGGCCTTGTTCAGCGTCATCCGGATCAGCCGGCTGCCCAGGCCGCTGCCCTGCAGCGCCGGGTCCACCGCGATGGGGCCGAGCAGCAGCGCCGGCACCTTGCCCTCGCCGATGCTCACCGGCCAGTAGCGGATGGTGCCCTTCAGCACCTCGTTGCCCAAATCGTCGTGGCCCAGCGCCACAAGGCACAGTTCCGGGATCGGCGCCACGCCGTCGCGCAGCCGGTAGGCGGTCTTCGACTGCCGGTCGGGGCCGAAGGCGGTGTCGAGCAGCGACTCGATCGCGGCGGCGTGCCGCGGCAGTTCAGGGGTGATGATCATCGACTGGGGTCTCCCGGCGGGAAGATGGGGAAGGTGCGGGTCGCGCCTTCGCCGGGAGGGAGAGCCGGATCAGTTCCGGCGAAGCCCCTCGGCTTCCGCACGCGACCCAAGGACGACCGCACCCGCGATGCGCGGGGTGCCGATCCGTCGTCGGAGTCGTAGGGCGTACGGACGCCGCATGGCGCGAACTCTTCGGCCGTTGCAGAAGGCCCCGCATATATCATCGGGCCGGGGGCGGTGCAAGGGAGTGGGGCGGGGCGACCGCAAATGGTTTCCGGTGTGTCCGCGCTGCATCGGCCCGCAGGCGTCGACGGGGGGCGGCGGCTCCCCTGGACACCGCGGCAAACGCACACCTATTCTATGGCTAAGGAAGCCGCCGTCGACGCGGCGGGAGGTTCAGGATGTACAGCAAGACGACGCGCTCCATCCGCATCACGGTCAACCCCATGTACCTCGAGGACCAGTCGGCCCCGGCGGAGAACCATTTCGTCTGGGCCTACCACGTCCGCATCGAGAACGAGGGCAGCGAGACGGTGCAGCTGCGCACCCGCTACTGGCGGATCACCGACAGCTTCGGCCGCGTGCAGGAGGTGCGCGGCCCCGGCGTGGTCGGCGAGCAGCCGGTGCTCGAGCCCGGCGAGGCGTTCGAGTACACCAGCGGCACGCCGCTGGCCGCCCCCTCCGGCATCATGGTCGGCAGCTACCAGATGGAGACCGGGCGCGGCGAGACCTTCGATGTCGCCATTCCCGCCTTCTCGCTCGACAGCCCGCACCAGCCGCGCCAGCTGAACTGATCCGCGCGGCGCACGGGTTGACTCTCGGCGCGCAAGGGTTACCTCCGCACGGGTGGCGGTGATCCGGCCGGGCGAGGCCCGCGTATCAAGGCCACGCCCGCGCTTGAGAAGAGGACCGTCGCCGTGACCGTTTCCCCGAAGACCCCCAAGGCCGACAACGTGCTGCGCGGCCCCGGCCATCCCCGCGCCGCCCGGCCCGAGGTGGCGCGCCCGACCCGCGCCGAAGCCGAGGATGCGGTCCGCACGCTGATCCGCTGGGCCGGCGACGACCCGGCGCGCGAAGGGCTGCTGGGCACCCCCGACCGCGTCGTGCGCTCGTACGAGGAGTTCTTCGGCGGCTACGGCATCGACCCGGTCGAGATCCTGCAGCGCACCTTTGAAGAAATCGACGGCTACGACGAGATGGTCGTGCTGCGCGACATCCGCGTCGAATCCTACTGCGAGCACCACATGGTGCCGATCATCGGCAAGGCGCACGTCGCCTACCTGCCGCGCCGCCGCGTGGTCGGCATCTCCAAGCTGGCCCGCCTCGTCGAGGCCTACGCCAAGCGCCTGCAGATCCAGGAGAAGATGACCGCGCAGATCGCCAACACCATCGACGAGGTGCTGCAGCCGGAAGGCGTGGCCGTGGTGGTCGAGGCGGCGCACCAGTGCATGACCACCCGCGGCGTGCACAAGACCGGCGTCACCATGGTGACCAGCCGCATGCTCGGCGCATTCCGCACCGACCCGTCGACCCGGCGCGAGTTCCTGTCGATGATCGGCAACCCGACCAGCCGGGCGATGGACTGATCCTTACGCGCCCAGCCACTCGCGCACCGCGCGCCGCTGCGTTCGGGCCACCGGCACGGTGAGCCCGCCGCGCAGGGTCAGCGTCAGCCCGGTGCCGTTGCGCCCCGTGCGCTCCACCGCGGCGCGCGCCACCCACCAGGAGCGGTGCACCCGCAGCCCGTCCAGCGGCGCCAGCTCGGCCACCGCGTCGCGCATGCGCATCAGCAGCAGGTCGCTGCCGGCCGGGGTGTGGACGCGCAGGTAGTGGTCCTCGGTCTCCACCGCCAGCAGTTCGCGGCCGAGGTGCGGCGGGATGCGCGCCAGGAAGGGGCTCTCGCCGGGCGGCGCCGCGCCCTCCGGCGGTTCGGAGGCGGGCAGGGGCTCCGGCGCCGGCTCGCCGCGGCCACGCCCGAAGACCAGCGCCGCCGGCACCGAGATCGCCACCGACAGCAGCGCCACGTAGCCGAAGAACACGAAGGGCGACGGCATGATCCGCTCGAACGGGCCGAGCGCCTGCGCGATGCGGTAGTCGATCAGCGAGCCGGGCACCGCCCCGGCCAGACCGGCGAGCGCCGCCAGCACCGGCGCCGGCCACCCGGATGTCGCCGGGATGCGGCACAGCGCCTCGCCGATCAGCACGACCAGCAGCCAGTTTCCCGCCACCAGCACCGTCCACAGCGGCACGCGGACGTGCGCCGGCACGTGCTCGAACGACCCGAACGGGCCGAGCACGCCGAGCACCACGCCCAGCAGCACGGCGACCAGAGCCTGCCGGCCCTTGGCTATGAGGAATGACCGTTCGCGCATCGCGAACGGCATTCTATGGACCGTTCGCGAAAAGGGAAGGCGCCTCCCGAACCGGCGGTGGCGCTGCGGCGTCGTGTCCGGCAGGCCGGTGGAAAGGTGTACGCATCGGGCCCCCCTCCTAACCCCCCCCCCCAC
>Ga0196970_1001693_pt1 | contig 13653 bp, 14 predicted proteins | sample S1v_513CmetaG_FD_148672 | JGI IMG/M metagenome (GOLD analysis project Ga0196970, IMG submission 148672) | Soil microbial communities from Anza Borrego desert, Southern California, United States - S1+v_5-13C | ecosystem: Environmental > Terrestrial > Soil > Desert | place: USA: California... | reverse complement strand
AGAGACATGTTTTCGTTGGCGCCTTTTTGAGGATCCTGATCGGTGGTGCCGAGGATGATCTTCATCTGCCACAGGTCCGGGTGATTGGAACCGGGGACGAAATCGACAGGGCTGTTGTAGTATGCATCGTCATTATAGAACCCCTCCAGTTGTTCACGGGCATCAAAAGAGCCTGACATGCTGAACAGATGGCTTACCTTCTCAGGATGCTTGAAGGCGAAATTAGTAGCATGGTAACCACCAAAGCCACAGCCCGCCACCACTACCCTGCTGCAGCCGGTTTCTTCCATAAAGGCAGGAACCAGCTCCTCGTTGAGCATACTATCGTAATGCATATGATGACGTATACGCTCAGCTGGGGGAGCATCTTTATTGAACCAACTGATACCATCAATACAATCCATGCAATAAATACGGACTACCCCGGCGTCTACGGCGGAGGCAACTGAATCGATCATTTGTTTGTCCTTGTGCTGGTAATACCTGCCCATGGCATCGGGGAAGAGAACTACCGGAAACCCTGCCTCACCAAAGACCAACACCTCTATATCGCGGCCGAGATGGTGAGAGTAGTAACGCATGTGTTCTTCCTGCACAGGGTAGTAATTTGGAGTGACCGTTTGTTTGAATCCGCCACAGGCGAATGATAGTTAGCAAACAAGTACTTAAAAAACTACGCCAGAGGATGAGCGTGCTTTCCGGACCGGGTATGTGATTGTGAAGAACAAAGACAATTACTACACTACTGAAAGCGTACCGATTATGGTACTTTTGCCCCTCGCTGAGGTAAGGGTGGCAACCCAAGAGCCTGAGCGATAACCTAAACGGCAAAGGAGACATGAGGATAACTAAGGGCACAATAACCATAAAGAAAATAGCAGGACTGATACTATTGCTGGCGCTTGCAGCAACTTTCCTATTTTCCGGGATCAGCAAGCTGTACTCCTTTGACCAGTTCACGTGGAATATAATGGATGCAGGGGTTACAAACATGACGATGGCCTCTGTAATGGCCAGACTGTTTATTGGATTTGAGCTATTGCTTGGACTGTTTCTGATTGCACACCTCTATCTGAAATCATTTACCTACCCGGCGGTGATAGCCCTGCTCGTCCTCTTTACCGGATACCTGGTGATACTGATAACGAGGCAGGGAAATGGCGGCAACTGCGGCTGCTTTGGCGACGCATGGGATATGACGCCTTTGGAGGCTATAATAAAAAACGTGGTGATGATAGCAGTGACGATGCTGCTAATGTATATATACCCCGTGAAGCCATATAAGAATGCAGAATGGATAGGTGCGCTGGCGGGCATGGCATCACTGGTGGTTCCCTTTATATTCTTTCCCCTAAGCCAGGGCAATATGCCCCATAAAGCAAACGAGCCGATAGATCTGACACCACTGTACCACTCTGCAAACCCGGACAATAAACCACCGGAGCAAGAGCTACGAAAGGGAAAGCACATAGTGGCCTTTATGAGCCTGACCTGCCCGCACTGTAAAAAGGCGGCGTTTCTGATACAAGTAATACACAGGCAACATCCGGAGATACCCCTCTATATGGTGCTGAACGGACATCCGGATCTACTGGAAGACTTCTTTAAAGAGACTCATTCAGACGATGTGCCGTATATTTTGTTCAGGGGAGCTGATGAATTTGCTAGTATGGCCGGTAGTGGTGTGCCGGCTATATACTGGATCAACAACTCGGTGATAGAACGCAAGAGCAACTACATGCAGATGGACCCGAAGTATATGAAGGAGTGGCTTAAGTAATGTGCTTACTAATGTGAAAATGTGCTTACTAATGTGAAAATGTGAAAATGTGCAAATGCGGGTAATGTGAAAATTTGGAAATGTGCAGATGTGCAAATGGGGGGGAATGCGCAAATGAGAAAATGTGCAAATGTGAAAATTGGGGTAATGTGCAAATTTGGAAATGTGAAGATGTGCGGGTAATGAGAAAATGAGGAAATGTGCAGATGTGCAGATGAGTCCGCTACTTGCTACTGATGGTGGTGGAATGCATGAGGGTGAGCTTCCAACGACTTTTTTCTTTGACCAGAACAGCGCTTTCCAACCATTTGATTATGCGCTTTTTCTCAGCAAGCGTGATATGTGCAGTGTTGTAGTAGGATATCCATACTACATCTGCCCGCTTGCGGGTGGAGATAACCTCAATCGTATTGGTGCGGGTAAAGGGCTTTCCAATCATCTTTGCCAGCGCCTGATTTAGAGAATCAAGATTCCAGACAGAGCCATCTTCCAATAAGACGAAATCCGAGGAGACATGGTGGCGAAGTGCAGCGGTGTCAAGTCTGGCAAGATCATCAAAGAACAGCTGAATACGCCGTGCTAGGTCGTTCTCCTGATCAGGAGATTGGGCCAAAGCGACTGTACTGAAAGCCAATAACCAAGCTGAGACCAATGACCTGAAAAGCAGCTGCATGGTGGATCTACCCTTTACGCTGATTGAGCGACCTGTTGATTAGACCTAGACTCTTTGAGACCAGGAAGTAGAGGGAGGCAAAGACGCCAAAAAAGAGGCCGGCATAGAAGGTGCCGATGGTGATGCACTCTGAAATGATACGGGCTACAGGAGGATTGGGAGGATCATTGTCCCAAAATGTATACTCCATGAAAAAGATGAAAACGGTGAGTCCTAAACAAGACACCAGAATCTCCTTATAGTATCCTTCCTTTTTGCTGTAGAAATAATAGAATGTACCCCAGACACTACTGAGAACAGTGAAACATACCAGTGCGAAAGCCAGGTAGTAGCTCGCACTTTGCACGGACACAGAAGCGTGGAACGCCAGAACAGCAGCAGTGGCGATAACTGACAGAATGAGAACAACCTTATAGGGCCTTTCCATAGGGTAGCTTTTATTGCTAAACGTGGATATTAAAATTAAATTGTTTGTACGGAAGTAGCAAGCAGAAGGGTTGGAATGGAAGTACTAAACAAAGTGACGCAGTGAGACTCTAAGCTGCGCGGCCCAATCTTTCTTTATTGAAATAGATGACCAGGGAGGAAGAATTGATGTCCTGAACGAATTGCGTTATATAACCTTCATTCTTTAGCTCCGAGAGGGCGCTCATGAGCTCCGGCTTCCTGGTTGATGGGGCAACCTGGTTGAGGTAGTCCCATAGCTCCAGTTCAGTGAAGACTGTGCGACTGTTGTTGGTGACATACCACCGGAGCAGGTATGAGAGAATATAGGTATCCATACCAGAGAGGATTAAACTACGTGCCATGAGCAACTATGAGTGGCGGCCAGAAACCTATATTGTATGGCACCATATTTTGTTATACTGATAATTAGAGAGATAGTAAACGTTAAAAACCAACGGACTAATGGCTGCGCAAACCACTGTGAGAAAAAGAGGGGAAACAAAGAAAGAAACAACCCGGAAAGTGAAAGCTAAGGCACCTGTAACTAAAAAGACCGCAAAGAAGAAGGAAGCGAAGAAAGACCTAAGCAAGACCTATGAGGAGTTTAAGGAATTTGAAGGCAAGGAGTACACAGGAATGAAGATAGGCAGAAGTCACAGGTGGAACTATGATGCAGGAGATTGGACTGAAACCAAGATAACACCAGACCTGTGGCAGATAAACTATGCTGTGACCAAAAGGAGAAAGGGAAACGCACCGGAAGGCTCAGGAGTGCCTGTAGGCACAGAATACCACTGGTATATATTGGCTCACCAGAACGTAAGGAAACTGAATGCGAATGACTACACTACCAGTATGACCGGCCTGAAATATAAGCTGGCCCATAAACGAGCCACTAAGGAGCAATGGAGCACAACAGCTAAGACCCAAAGGAAGCGACTGGTGAACCTGCTGAAGGAAATGATAACGCAACTGGAGACGGAGCCACTGCCCATAACGGTTGAGTACCAGGGGCAGACATGGGAAGGAGAAGCAATGCCCATAGCCCAGACTTGTCACGACGGTATTTGCGAAGAATGGGAAATAACCATAGATGACGAACTGATGGGTATCCTAAGGCGAATGAAGAGCGGGTGGAAAATGGAAGGTGTGGAAGACAGGAAACTGGTTAAGGCAATAGGAGTGGCTGTAGCGAAATGGGATGAGCAGGAACATCGATAAACACACCTCAAGAACATAACCAAGATATGCCAGAACTACCAGACCTGCAGGTATTTAGCAGAAACCTGACCAAAGAACTGAAGGGAAAGACGGTGAAGAAGCTGACCATAGTGAACAAGAAGAAGCTGAAAACACCTGCGGCGACACTAAAAAAAGTCCTGGAGGGAAGCAAGCTTACAAAGGTGAAACGGGAGGGCAAAGAGCTTCACTTTGAATTTAGCAACGGAAACGTGCTGGGCATGCATCTGATGCTACACGGGAACCTGTACCTGTGCGACAAGAAGCACGACAAGAAATACCCGATAGTTGAGATGCTGTTTGATGATGAGACGGGGCTGGTACTTACGGATTTTCAGGGTATGGCTAATGTGACGCTTAACCCTGAGGAGCGCACTGCACCGGACGCACTAAGTAAGGAGGTGAGCTACAAATGGCTGAAGGGACAATTGGAGAAGAAGAAAGGCCCTATAAAGACAGTGCTCATGGACCAGAAGGTGATAAGAGGCATTGGGAATGCCTATGCTGACGAAATACTGTGGGATGCCCGCATATCTCCTGTAGCTGTAAGCAACAGTATACCGAACGAAAAATTAAAGGCTCTGGTAAAATCCATAAAGAGTGTACTGAAGAATGCGGAGAAGCAGATACTAAAGAAGAACCCTGACCTGATAAGTGGTGAGGTAAGAGACTTTCTGCTGATACACAATGCGAAAAGGGAGAAGAGCCCGACAGGCGGAAAGATACTAACAATGATGGTGGGCGGCAGGAAGACGTATTATACTGAGGAGCAGGAGGAGTGGCAGTGATAATGTGCAAATGTGAAAATGAGGAAATGTGCAAATGGAATCAATGTGCAAATCTGAAAATGTGCAAATATGCAAATGAGGCCGATGTGCAAATTGGTTCAATGTGCAAATGTGAAAATGAGATCGATGTGCAAATGAGGCCGATGTGCAAATGGGATTAATGTGAAAATGAGATCAATGTGCAAATGAGACCGATGTGCAAATCTGAAAATCTACCATGGTAGCTTTTTTGTATAGGGTAAATGCAATCAGGATATATGACGAAACAAAAGAAGGTATCATTTAAGGGGATCTGGACTGTACTTAAGAACTCTTTTACGGGGTTTATTGATCATAAGGTGATGAAATTCAGTGCGGCTTTGTCGTACTATACGGTGTTTTCCATGGCGCCGTTGCTGATAGTGATCATATCGCTTTGCGGTATATTTCTGGGGCAGGAGGCTGTTGAGGGGCAGATCTATGGAGCTCTCTCGGGATTTATGGGGAGTGATACTGCGATGCAGCTACAGGAGATGATCAAGAAAGCTTATGTAGCTGACAAAGGAACCGTAGCAGCCATCATTGGTATCATCACACTACTGGTGGGTGCTACAACCGTGTTTGCTGAGATACAGGATTCCATAAACGACATATGGGGAATAAAAGCCAAGCCAAAAAAGGGGTGGCTTAAGATGTTGAAAAATAGATTCTTATCTTTTTCTGTAATTATCAGCCTCGGATTTATCCTCCTCGTGTCTTTAGCGGTGACGTCTGTAATAGATGGGTTCAGTGACCGTTTGCAGGCCAGGTATCCTGATGTGGCGGTAGTGGTGTTCTATGTACTGAACCAGGTAATTACGCTGACGGTGATATCCCTGATCTTTGGGGTCATCTTTAAAGTTTTGCCTGATGCGGAGATAAGATGGAAAGATGTACTGGCAGGGTCGATAGTGACTGCTGTCTTGTTTATGCTCGGGAAGTTTGCAATATCGTTTTACATCAGCAAAAGCGAAGTGGGATCGACCTATGGTGCTGCGGGATCGCTGGTGGTATTGCTGCTATGGACCTATTACTCGTCCATTATTCTGTACTTCGGGGCAGAGTTTACCAAGGCCTATGCAGTGCAATTCGGAGAGCCGATACACCCCAGCGAATATGCGGTGACTATGAAGCAGGTGGAGGTGGAAACAGGAGATAAACCAGTGCAGGAGGTGGAAGAAGAAAATTCAGTGAAGGTAAATGTAAATAAGTAACCCCAGGAATAGTTACCTACATTAGAAAGCCCCGCATGATGCAGGGCTTTCAAAATATATTAGTCAGAAAGGATTAAGATGCCAGAGCGTTGATCCTTTTCACGATACCGGATTTGATGTTGCTAGCTTTATTCTTATGAATAACGTTGCGCTTAGCAAGCTTGTCGATCATAGAAATAACCTTTGGAAGAGACTCCTGTGCAGCAGTTTTATCCGAAGTAGCTAAAAGGGTACGGATAGCATTACGGGTAGTTTTACCGTAATAGCGATTACGATCGCGACGTTTTAAACTCTGACGTATATCCTTCTTGGTTGCTTTATGATTTGCCATTTAATTAAATTATTTTCATTAAGGACTGCAAAAGTACGCTACAAATAATTAAGTACAAAATAATTTTAGTGCTTAATTGAGTGGATTTTTCATTGGTAGCAGGTGCCTTTCAGCCACTATTACATACTCATTTCCTCAAACATCTGCTTTGACCGCTTGGTCAGGAACTCCTTACGTTCGATGAAGTTATCCAGTTTGTCCTTAGGGATACGCAGGCTGTAATACTCAGCGTTGTAAGTATCAGTCTCAAACAGATCATAGTCCTCGTTCCACTTCTCCAGAAGCTGACGCTCGATCTTGAGGTCCTGGCACAGGAGATCCATATTCAGAGGTTCAGAAATACGGACGATAGCCATGTTCTGTAGCTCCTCCTGAGTAAAAGCCGGCTTAGGTGCCGCAAGCTTCTTTGGATCTGCATCCTTTGTGAAGCTGGCATCAGCAGGAATATTACCCAGACCGATGAAGCTGCTCATGTTCTCGAAGATGGAAGCTGTGGCGATAAACGCGAGTACGTGACCCTGAGTTTCCCTTGGCAGGTACTTCTTGATATCCCAGAAGTTATTGCTTCCGGTCCTTTCGATAGCACGCTGGATTGGAGTAGGTCCGCTATTGTAAGCCGCAACCACCAGCAACCAGTCGTTCAATTGACCATACAAATAAGTAAGGTACTTAGCAGCGGCGTTGGTAGACTTATAGAGGTCTGTACGGTCGTCGCGCTTCTTATTTACAGTTAGACCCATCATACGAGCAGTGGAAGCCATAAACTGCCATGGACCTACTGCACCGACTGGTGAGATAGCCTTATGATTGAGCGCTGACTCAATAACGGCGAGGTACTTAAGTTCTTTAGGGATGTCGTGCTTGGCAAGAACGTTGTCAATAAGGGAGAAATTCTTCTTACCTCTATCCTTTACAACAGCCAGTGTACGCTTGTGTGAGGACATATACTTTCGGGTATAGTCTATTACGTACTGGTTCATTGAACCAAAATAAGATTTCTCACCTGCGAGCGGCACAGGCTTCTTTCCTTTTACCAATGCTGGCATTGGCAGATTAGCAGCCAGTAATGCAGAACCGGATTTAGCTGGCTTTGAAACCAGTGTATCGGACTTGATAACCCTTACGTTCTTAGCCGGGAGGGTAAAATCCTGGTACTTCTGAGCAAATACACCAGAGCCGATTACGGACATAGCTATTGCTAAAACTATTCCTTTCAATTGCATGTTCTTTCGTTGTTTAAGCGTGATACCATGCAACCCCTGGGGGAAGCTTGACTTTAATTCACAGTGAAAAACTTATGTAGTTCCGTCTAATGTCCCGACGGTGGGAGGGTGCTTATTAGGCCTTAGTGCTCTCCTTATCCTTAATGCCCGTTTCTATTTCGTTCTTAATACCGGTCTTTGCGTCATTAAACTCACGGATACCTTTTCCGATACCACGAGCCAGCTCAGGAATTTTCTTACCACCAAACAGGATGATGATAGCAAGGATTATCCAAATCCATTCGCCACCACTTGGCATCGAAAACAAGAGTTGAGACTTAATTGCTAGTAATGACATGTGTTCGTTTTTATAAGAATCGACTAGAGCAAAAATAGAACATAAATTCTACAACACGGGTATTTTCTTTCCTGTTTAGGGCAACTTTAACTATATGTAGGGCGGTAAGGAACAGCCCCATAAAAACCATTCCCTAAAGGGTTATCAGCCGTTCAACTGGTCGCGGAGCTGGGTGGTCATACCGGTGGTATAGGTCCTCCACTTCTCTATAACTTCCTTTATATCAGCGGGCAGCTCGGAATTGAACTGTATCCATTCCCTGGTGCGGGGGTGAGTAAAGCCAAGTTCTTTGGCGTGCAATGCATGTCGGGGAAGTACCTTAAAACAGTTGTCGACAAACTGCTTGTATTTTGTAAATACGGTGCCCTTAACAATCCTGTCGCCACCATAAGTAGCGTCATTGAAGAGCGGATGACCCTTGTGTTTCATGTGCACGCGGATCTGGTGTGTACGTCCGGTCTCCAGACGAAGCTCGATGACGGTGACATAGTTCAGCCGCTCGAGCACCTTGTAATGAGTGATCGCGTGCTTGCCATAATCGCCATCGGGGAAGGCATCCATGATCTTTCGAAAACGCATATTGCGGCCCACGTGGGCTTCGATAGTTCCTTCGTCTTCTTCGAAATCGCCCCAAACGAGAGCAATGTAACGGCGGTAGACTGTATGTTTCTTAAACTGCGCATTGAGGTCGCTCATGGCCTCTTCTGTCTTGGCTATGACAACGAGCCCACTGGTGTCTTTATCGATCCGGTGCACTAGCCCTACCCGAGGGAGCGCTTCAGGATCGAGGTTTTCCTTTTGAAGGTAAAAGGCCAATCCGTTCACCAGAGTGCCGGAGTAGTTGCCGCAGCCGGGGTGAACCACCATCCCGGGCGGCTTATTGATGATGAGCACATCATCGTCTTCATAGACGATGTTCAGTGGCATCTCTTCAGGTATTACTTCTGCTGATTCCGGCTTCCGGGTTTCGAATACAATGATCTCATCGGCAGGTTTGATCTTGTAGTTTGGTTTTACAGCATGACCATTGACGATGATGTGTCCTTCTTCAAGAGCCTGCTGAATCTTATTACGGGTAGCGCCCTCTACCCTATTCATCAGGAACTTGTCAATGCGGAGGGGTTCCTGTTTCTTCTCCGTCACTATACGCATCCGCTCTACCGGGCCCGATGGACCGGCCTCCTCATCTATAATCTCGTCCGGGTCGTCCCAGTCTTCTTCCAGTTCGCTTACGTCAATCACCTTTAGTGGGTAGAATATGAGGTGTAAAGATACACGAAGAGCGCTGTAGTTGTAACCTGTAGACTGCTGTCCCGGAATTATCATGTGGGAGAGTAGCCATTGTGAGTTGTTAAAGAAAACCAAAATGTAGAAGTATATGTTTGGCTATACGAATCAATTCGTAGGTTTATGTACGAAAACATTCGTAAGACAATAAACAATCTGGGAGATGAAGATAAAACCAACTGACGGAGAACTAGAGATACTTAACATTCTTTGGAAGAAAGGGCCAAGCACCGTAAGGGAAATACACGAAGAAGTGGAAAAGACAAAGGAGGCGGGGTATACCACCACCCTGAAGCTGATGCAGATAATGCTTGACAAAAAGATGCTGACCCGGGATGCCAGCAGCAAGACCCATATATACACCGCGGCTATTAGCCAGGAACAGACACAGGGCCAGATAGTGCAGCGAATGATCGACACCGTGTTTGACGGATCTGCGATGCAACTGGTGATGCAGGCCCTGGGAAACACCAGAACCACCAAAGACGAACTAGAGCAGATAAAGCAGTACCTGGAGCAGATGGAACAACAACAAAAGGACAATAGCTAGAATACTCACCACTTTTAAAATAGTATCTATGAACACAGCATCTATTTTAATGCATAGCCTGGGATGGGCGCTAATCCACTCCATCTGGCAGGGAGCGATATTGTATACGCTACTGAGAATACTGCTATTTCTGATGCCTGGGCTGGCAGCAAAAGTAAAATACCACCTTTCGTTCATGACCCTCGCTGCACTATTCGCATGGTTTGCCGGTAGCTTTTACCAGGAATGGCACAGACTGCAGGCGATAACCATAAAAGTAACAGAAGGCGCAGCCAACGCGAGCGGACAAAAGGTGTTCTTCATAAAGAGCTTTCCGCAGCAAACCTCTTATGTGCCGGACACCGTGTTACTTCAAGTGGAGCGGTACTTTCCGGTACTTATTGCATTATACGTGGCAGGTGTACTGTTACTGAGTATAAGGTTTGTGGTGAACCTCTTCCAGATAAACCGCCTACGCAGAAGAGGCGTGATGCCAGCGCCCGGATATCTGATGGAAATGCTGCAAGGATTGAGAGAGCGGCTGAACATAGAGAAGAAGGTGCAGCTTCTTTTGACAGAAACAGTGAATGTGCCGGTCATGTTTGGCGCCTTGAAACCCATAATACTGCTGCCTGTGGCATCGTTGAACCAGCTAACCACCGACCAGCTGGAGGCGATACTGCTGCATGAATTGGCGCATGTGAAAAGGAATGACTACCTGCTGAACATATTGCAATGCGTGGTGGAAACCATACTCTTCCTAAGTCCCTTCACCTGGCTGATATCTGCTATGGCCCGGAGAGAACGAGAACATTGCTGTGACGACATGGTTTTAGAGCATACGCAACAACCCTTACCCTATGCAAAGGCACTGGCCGTTCTGGAGGCTCACCGCCTGAATCAGGGAACATTAGCCATGGCAGCAACCGGACCGAACAACCAATTACTTAACCGAATAAAACGCCTGATGGAAATGAAAAAGAGTTCTCTCAACAACAGTCAGCTTGTCATCCTTTTTGTAGTGACAGCGATGATAGCCATATCAATAGCGTGGCTCACACCTGCCTTTGCCCAGAACAGAAAAGGAGACAAGGAGAAGGAAAAGACCGAAAATGCGGCACCTGTGGCTACCCAAACCACAGAAAAGGTGATAGTGATAGACAAGAACGGTAAGAGAACAGAGTATACCAGTACAGACGAACTGCCAGAAAAGGTGAAGGAAACCATCCGGCAATCCAAAGGAACGGCTGCAGCGGACATGAAGACTGCGCAAGAAGCACTGGAGATGGCTGAAGCAACCCTGCAGGGAGTAGACCCAATAATAATAACAAAAGAAGTAACGAGGGCAATGAGCGAGGTAGACTGGGAAGAGATAAATGACGAAGTGGAAAGAGCAATGAAGGAGGTGGATTGGACCAAGATAAATGCAGATGTAGACAAGGCATTGAAGCAAGCAGGAAAGCAGTTGGATGACCCGGAGGTAAGAAAGGCGGTACAACGCGCACTGGAGAACGCAAGAGCACAGGGTATGGCAGCCAGGGCTGAAGCGCCACGTGCTATCGTGGAGGCCAGGGAGGCCTTAGCATCCGCCAGAAGGGAGATGGCAGCAGCGAAAGCAGGAAGTGCGAGTGAGGGTGAGGATGACAGAAAGCCAAAAAAAAGGAAAATTGTAACTGTGGTGGCACCGCCTGCTGTTCCAGTGCCCGGCCGTGCCTACGCTACTCCGGTCACCGGATATTCCTACTCGTATTCAAGCCCTGGTGGATATGACCGGATGCTGAAGGAGATGGAAAAGGATGGCTTGCTGAAAAGGAGGGATGGCTTTACGGTGAAGAAATCAGGCAAGAAGCTTTACATTAACGGTCACGCCCAGACAGCGAAAGTGTACAACAAGTATCGCAAATACCTGAAGGGAAGTCAGGTGGTAGTAAAAGGGGAGGATGAGGACCTGACCATAAAGATCAGGAACTAAATACTTCATATTACATAAAACATAAAGGCACGTGGGATATCCCTGCTTAAAAGTAGCTTCATACTACCTTGATACTAGCTTAGAAGTGCCTTGAAGGTAGTAGTTGTTGGTCGGTAGTTTTAGTTTGTCAATATACTAATGTAATCGAGGGCTGCGAGAGCGGCCCTTATTTGTTTACACAGCATTCTGCGAATCTAATTGCGCGAGTGAACCACCCCAGCTTGATCTTATGCTTCGATAAGATCAAGCGTCCCCTCCTAAAAACAGGAGGGGAGTTTGCTCCCATTTACCGCTAAGGTGAGCGAGTAAAGTTCTATGACGCGCCGATCAGCTCCCCTCCTGTTTTTAGGGGCAGACAATTTTCCACAGCGAAGCTGACGGGAAATTGTCGGGGTGGTTTAACGCCAGTGGACAGTTAAAAGAACGTAAAACTCTTCCGCACAATTGTAAACAGCTCGTTAACCAGTTCCTAAGCTGCGGTTAACCCCTCCTGTTTTGTTGACAGACCTTCTGCGCTGTTACACCTTTGTGTCAACAAACAACAACAACAAAACAAACAAACAAACAAACAAATGAAAAAGATCATCATCATCGCTGCAGGACTTATAGGTTTCACGGTTTCTGCTAACGCACAGGCTACCGCTTCTGCAACTGCTTCTGCTACTATCGTTACTCCCATCACTATCAACAAAGATGTAGACCTAAACTTCGGTAACGTTGCTGTGTCTGCTATAACCGGTGGTACTGTGGTGCTGGCACCGGCCGGTACGCGTACTGCTACTTCGGGCGTTACACTTCCTGCCGTTGCTGGTACTCCTGCGGCTGCTTCATTCACGGTATCTGGTGAATCAGGATACACCTATGCTATCACACTACCAACTACACCCTTGACGATCACTTCCGGTTCTAACAATATGACCGTTGACAACTTCGTAAGCAATCCATCGGGTACTGGTACCCTGAGTGTTGGTGCTACTGCTACGCAGACTTTACAAGTAGGTGCTACACTGAACGTAGCTGCTGGTCAGGCTGCTGGTACATATGTATCCGCTACTCCATTTGACGTTACTGTCAACTACAACTAAACAACTGCCCCTTCTACCCTATATCAATCATCATCCCGATTACCTTATCCCATAAAAGCATTAATTAACCAACCGAGTTTGTTTGTTAATGTTAGCAAGGCCCCACGACGGTGGGGTTTTTGCGTTGTTATTAGACGAGTGTAAATAAAAAAATAGCCTTTCCCCTAACGATATCGTGTAATCAGGCGTCTTTAGGAGAGATACGGCCTTTTATCTAAACCGAGTGTTATGAAAAAACTATTATTCCTATTCCTGCTATTATTAGCCGGAGTGACTGTCAAAGCACAGACCAATGTGGTGACCTTTACTTTAAACCAGCAGCCGTGTAACAACGACGGTATAGTAACCGCCAATTTACCTGCTATACTGGTACCTCCTGTGACCGTAAACTGGTATGTTGGCAATAACCCTGTTCCCGTAACGCAGACGACCTCGACGCTGACGGATGTGCTGAACAACTACTCCGGCGGCCAGCTATGGGTGGTAGCAACAGGATCGAACACTACCAGTGCTTACGGGTCCTTCTCTGCTCCGCCATTTACGATAACCTATAGTACGACACCTGCTGCGTGCCCCTCCATGGGAACTGCCACAGCAACGGTGACCGGAGGAACGGCACCCTATACTTACCAATGGTATGACGCATCGACACAGGCAGTGGTGAGCACCACCAACCCGGCGAGTTTGCCTTCGGGGGCCTACGGCCTTACCGTAACAGATGCAAACAACT
>Ga0196970_1001692_pt1 | contig 13667 bp, 8 predicted proteins | sample S1v_513CmetaG_FD_148672 | JGI IMG/M metagenome (GOLD analysis project Ga0196970, IMG submission 148672) | Soil microbial communities from Anza Borrego desert, Southern California, United States - S1+v_5-13C | ecosystem: Environmental > Terrestrial > Soil > Desert | place: USA: California... | reverse complement strand
CAGCGAAATATGTACATCATTACGGCACCCATAAGCGGTGTAGTAGATGAAGTACCTATCAAAGTTGGTGACATGGTATCTCCAGGAGTGACGGGAATTCGGGTGGTAGACAAGGATAAGTTGAAGGCGACAGCCAACCTGGGTGAGAACTACCTCGGCAGGGTAAAGCAGGGAGATCCTGTGACCCTGGTATTTACTGACACGAATGATTCTCTTCGCACTACACTGTCATACGTAGCTCAGTCTGTAAATATCGTCTCTCGATCATTCAATGTAGAAGCAAAGCTGCCTTCGAACAAAAGTCTGCACCCAAACATGTCGTGCAGGATGAAGATTGCTAACTACGAGAATAGCAGTGCACTGGTAGTACCTGTTGCGGTGATCCAGAAGACTGCAGAGGGAGACATGCTTTACGTAGCGGATGGAAACAAAGCAAAAGCTACTATCGTGGTAACAGGCAAGAACTCCAACGGCAACGTAGAAATATTAGGTGGGCTGAAGGCAGGAGACAAAGTCATTACTGCCGGATATGAAGACCTGGACAACGGTGAAAGAATTGCAATAAAATAGTTGCCGAATTACAAAGTGACCAACTTGTGTAACTAAAACATTTTATGAAAGACAAATTCAAAGAATTTAAACCATCCAGTTGGGCGATTGACAATCGAACTGCTGTATACATCATAACGATCATCATTACCCTCGCAGGTTTGATGACGTATCTGAACCTGCCGAAAGAGAGCTTTCCGGAGATCAAGATCCCGCAGATAATCGTTCAGACCTTTCACCCGGGTACTTCTCCCGAGAACATGGAGAACCTGGTTACCAAGCCTATTGAGAAGCAGGTAAAGAACATAACCGGCATTAAGAAGGTAACCAGCAATTCATTTCAGGACTTCTCGGTAGTGGTTGTTGAGTTCAACACAGACATAGAAGTAGATAAAGCAAAGGAAGATGTAAAGGACGCTGTTGACAAGGCACGTGTAGACCTGCCCAGCAACCTGCCTAATGAACCAGAGGTAAATGATATAGATCTTTCGGAACTGCCGATACTGTACGTGAATATCTCCGGCAACTACGATCTGAACAGGTTGAAGAAATATGCAGATGAGATAGAGGACGAAATAGAGCAACTGAAGGAAATAAAGAGAGTGGATATGGTAGGTGCCCTGGAAAGGGAGATACAGATAAATGTAGACCTCTTCCGCATGCAGGCAAGCGGGTTGACCTTCGACGACATTGAGCGCGCTGTAGCCGCAGAAAACTTATCTGCTACAGCCGGACAGGTGTCGATGAACAACCAGAAGAGAATACTCAGCATTAAAAATGAATTTAAGAATGCAGAGCAAATTGGTGGTGTAATAGTAAAGAACCAACTGGGCGGCGCAGTATACCTAAGGGATATAGCTAGCGTAGAAGATAGTTTTGAAGAGCAAAAAAGCTATGCGCGTCTGAACGGTCAGAATGTAATAACACTCAATGTTATTAAAGCTTCCGGAGAAAACCTGATTGAGGCCTCTGACAAGATAATGGCGCTCCTGGATAGGATGCAGAAAGAAGAACTGCCAAAGGATTTAAACATTGTGATTACTGGCGATCAGAGTGATCAGACCAGAACGACGGTGCATGACCTGGTGAATACGATTATTATCGGCTTCATACTGGTTACTATCATTCTGATGTTTTTCATGGGTGTTACCAACGCATTGTTTGTTGCGCTGTCGGTGCCACTATCATGCGCTATTGCATTCCTGGTGATGCCGGGCCTCGACTTCACTCTGAACATGATCGTTCTGTTTTCGTTTCTACTTGCGCTAGGGATAGTAGTGGATGATGCAATAGTGGTAATTGAGAATACGCACAGGATCTTTGATAATGGAAAGGTGCCCATCAAGACGGCGGCGAAGGCTGCAACGAGTGAGGTGTTCCTGCCTGTATTGACAGGAACTATTACAACACTTATGCCTTTTATACCACTGGCATTCTGGAAGGGTATCATTGGTGAGTTTATGTTCTTCCTGCCTATCACGCTTATCATCACTCTGCTGGCGTCGTTACTGGTAGCCTATATCATCAACCCTGTGTTTGCAGTTGACTTTATGAGGCCGCATGACAAGGAGAACCCTCTGTCGAGAAGAAGGTGGGGCAAGAAAGACAAAGTGACGATGATCATCTTCCTGTCGCTGGTTGCAATATGCTATGTGTTTACAGCATGGGGAATGGGCAACTTCATTTTGTTCATATACTTGTTCATTCTGCTGGAGAAGTATGTGTTCTCCAAATGGATTCACACCTTCCAGACGAAGACCTGGCCTTCATTTCAGAACTGGTACACAAAGTGGCTGAAAGTTTCCCTTGCGCATCCGGGGAAGGTTATTTTAATCACGCTTGGACTCTTAGTGCTAGCAGTGGTATTGCTAACAATAAGAGGGAAGGCGCCTCTTTTCTTCCCCGAGCAGGCACCCAACTTCACGTATGTATATCTGAATATGCCAGTGGGCACTGATCAGGCTTATACAGATGAAGTGCTGTCAAAACTGGAAAAGAGTGTTAACGAAGCACTTAAGGATGAAAACGGTAAAAGAAGCCCCATTGTAAAATCTGTGATATCCAATGTGACCGTAGGAGCGGTAGACCCGACCAGTGGAGAAGTGGGAGAGTTCCCTAACAAGGGTAAGATCACTGTGGCCTATGTGAAGTTCTCGGAGCGAAATGGTGAATCTACCGTCAAGTACATGGAGAAGATCAGAAGTGCTGTTAGAGGCGTGCCTGGCGCCGAAGTAACGGTGGACAAAGAACAGGGAGGACCGCCATTGCCTAAGCCGATAGTAATAGACATCACGGGTGATAATCTTGACTCATTGGTGGCGACTTCTGAAAGGGTTAAGAAGTATATCGAATCCAAGAGGATAGCTGGTGTAGAGGAGTTGCGTTCCGACTTCCAGGCACGGAACCCGGAGATCGTGTTCAATCTGAACAGGGAGATGATGAACAAAGAGGGCATCAGCACCATGCAGGTGGTAAATAACCTGCGTACTGCTGTGTTTGGCAAAGAAATATCGAGGTTCCGTGACCAGAATGATGACTATAAGATCACGCTGAGGCTGAACGAGGCCCAAAGGGGCAACATAGATGCGGTCAGGAATATGCCTATCGTATACCGGGATATGGGTATGGGAGGCGTAGTAAGGCAGGTACCGGTCAGTTCATTTGCAGACATCGAGTATGCTACGACGTACGGTGGTATTAAGCGTAAGGACCAAAAGAGGATCATAACGCTCTCATCGAACCTGCTAACGGGCTTCAATGCAAATGAAGTGGTTGCGGATATACAGCGCGAGCTGGGAAACTTCGATGCACCTGCAGGAATAAGTATAACAATGGGTGGTCAGCAGGAAGAAATGGCTGAAACCATGGGCTTCCTTGGGAATGCCTTCATGATATCTATCGCGCTGATCTTCTTATTACTCGTTATGCAGTTTAACTCTTTAAGCAGAACTATAATAATTCTGAGTGAAGTAGTGTTTAGTATCATCGGAGTGATGCTGGGGCTTGCCATATTCAGAACAGACTTCTCGATAGCCATATCCGGAATAGGAATTGTTGCCCTGGCAGGTATTGTGGTAAGAAACGGAATTCTGCTGGTGGAGTTTATGGATCTGATGCTGAAGGACGGGATGAAACCGCGCGATGCCATCATTGAAGCAGGAAGAACCCGTATGACACCAGTGTTGCTAACGGCTATTGCAGCAATGCTGGGTCTGATACCGCTGGCTGTTGGATTGAACATGGACTTCGGTGCACTATTCTCTGAGCTAAACCCACACATCTTCTTTGGTGGAGACAGTGCAGAGTTCTGGGCACCGCTTGCATGGACGATGATCTATGGTCTTAGTTTCGCTACATTCCTGACTTTGATACTGGTACCGGTTCTAATGCTATTGAGCTTTAGACTGAAAGATTGGCTTAAGAGAAAGAAAAATAAGATAAGCGAAGGGCTGAAAGAACCACATGAAGAAAAGGAACATAAAGCTCCTTCCTTTGTAGATAATTAGGGTCGATTCATTAATTTAATGCGGAGGGGTCTCATGATGGGGCCCCTCTTTCTTTTGCACCTATGTAAAACGGGCACAATGTTTATCTGAATATGATTAACAGACAAGATTATGAACAAACCAGATAGCAAGCACAATAAAGGAACTGACCCATCAGGTGTGGAAGTAAATATTGGTAGTCCAGGTGAAGGCAGATCTTCAACTAATTCAAACACCAACAAGACAAAGGACGACGGATTGAGTGGTAAGGCTGAACAGGAACAGATAGCAGACCAGAACAAAGACATCCCTGGCCATGATAATGAAGATAAGGCAGACCTTGATAGCCTGAAGGGTATAGTAGAACGCGACGAGAATGGACCAAAAGAAGATCAGCCTTGAGAAATTACCCAAGGCTGAAGCTCTAATACTATGCGGCTGTTTCCTTCAGTACGCCTAGTTCTTTGCCTACCTTTTTAAAGGCGCTTATTGCTGTGTCCAGATGTTCTGTGGTGTGTGCTGCAGAGATCTGAACCCTTATACGAGCCTGCCCCTTTGGCACTACGGGATAAAAGAAACCGATCACGTAAATTCCTTCTTCCAACAACCTTGCTGCGAGTTTCTGAGCCATATTAGCATCATACAACATTATGGGTGTAATAGGGTGCGTACCAGGTTTGATATCGAACCCTGCTTCTGTCATCCTGCTGCGGAAGTAGATGGTATTCTCCTCCAATCTGTCACGAAGCTCCGTTGTTTCACTAAGCATCTCCAAAACTGCAATAGACGCCCCAACAACTGAAGGAGCAACGGTATTAGAAAAAAGATATGGGCGACTTCTTTGACGAAGCATTTCAATTACTTCTTTCTTTCCGCTGGTAAATCCTCCTGATGCTCCGCCAAGTGCCTTGCCAAGGGTACCAGTAATGATGTCCACTCGTCCCATCACGCCGCAAAGTTCGTGAACACCTCTGCCGGTTTTGCCCATAAAGCCGGATGAGTGGCTTTCATCGATCATTACCAGAGCGTCGTACTTGTCGGCCAGGTCGCAGATCTTGTCTAGCTGGGCAATGGTTCCATCCATTGAGAAGACTGAATCAGTTACTATCATCCTTGTGCGGGCGCCACTGTGCTCCTGAAGCTGGGCTTCCAGGTCAGCCATGTCGTTATGCTTGTATCTACCACGTTTTGCCTTACACAAGCGGACTCCGTCTATAATAGATGCATGGTTCAGCTCATCGGATATTATGGCATCCTGTTCACCCAGCAGCGGTTCGAAAACACCTCCGTTAGCATCAAAACAGGCCACATACAGAATGGTATCCTCTGTTCCCAGGAATGTTGCAAGCTTTTGTTCCAGCTCTTTGTGGATGTCCTGAGTACCGCAGATAAATCTAACTGAACTCATTCCATACCCTCTTTCGTCAATAGTGCGGTGAGCAGCCTCTACTACTTTAGGAGCTGAAGATAGACCAAGGTAATTATTGGCGCAAAAGTTCAACACCTTCTTACCGTTTACAGTAATTTCTGCACCTTGTTCGGAATCGATGATTCGCTCCTTCTTGTATAAGCCGGCTTCTTCTATTTCTTTTAGTTCCTGTTGTATCCTGATATAAAATGAAGGACTGGACATATCTGTAGTTTTGGAACAAAAATAAACGCAATAGCGTTACTAAGACTGATATTAATTCCGGTGCGCTGTCCTAAAGTATTCCCAAAATGCCTGATGCTCCGGTGGAGAAGTGGCAGGTTAGTTATTTTTACAGATATTGCATTCTTTTGAAGTATCTACTTACCATTGTCTTATTCTTTTGGGGTCTGCCGTTCCTCCAGGCACAGGTACTGAAGGGTACGGTGGTGGACGGTGAAACGGGAACACCGATCAATACGGTCACGGTTACAAATCTCACGAGCCAGCAAACAGTATATACAAACAGTCAGGGGGTGTTCACCATATCTGCAAAAAAGGGGGACCAGGTAATGTTCTCCTTTGTAGGTTACCAAAACCAGCAGAAGACGGTACCAGCGTCGCTGGGCACGGCTGAAATGGCTATTGATCTGTTTCGGCTGAGTTATGAACTAGAGGAATTTACACTTAGACGGCTGTACACACCCTACCAGCTCGATTCGATGGAAAGGAAGTCCACCTACTCCAGAGCTTTAGCACGACAAAAGGGCGGCAGCCTGATGTCCCCTGTCACGTTTGTTGCCGAGAAGCTTTCGAAAAGGAGCAAGCAGATATTCGAATTTCAGAAGAGCTTCGACTATTGGGAAGATCTGAAGTTCATTGAGTCAAGGTACAGTCCTGAACTTGTGGCATCGCTCACGGGACTTCAGGGGGATACACTAGCCTATTTTATGAACAGCAACCCGATGCCATTTGACTATGCCAGAGCAGCTTCTGACCTGGAAATAAAGCTTTGGATAAGAGAGCACTATAAAGCATGGCAAGCGACAACGGGCCATAAGGTGTCTGCACCTGCTGATTCATTGTCTACACCCCGCGAGAGCAGATAGAATTCGGTGATTCCACTATTCACGATGGTCGGCGGACGGTTTTCACAATTTGGCTAACTTACAGCATGATCCCACCCTGGCAGAAAGGTATCGTAACAAAAATAGAACAAGCTACTCCGAACACAAGAAGGTACTGGATCAAGCTGGTGGAAACCCCATCATTTAGCTTTAAACCCGGTCAGTTCGTGACGCTTGACCTCCCCATCCACGAACAAAGAAACAGGCGTTGGCGCAGTTACAGCATCGCCTCCATGCCCGATGGGTCAGATGTTATTGAGTTAGTGATCGTTTACCTGGAAGGTGGGGCTGGGACTAATTATTTTTTCAACGTAGTAACAGAAGGAACTGAACTTACCCTCCGAGGCCCGCATGGTATGTTTACTTTACCCGACAACTTGGAGAAGGATCTATTCCTGATTTGCACCGGGACTGGCATAGCTCCATTCAGGAGCATGGTACACTATGTAAACCATCATAATATACCTTTCAAATCTATACACCTTATCTACGGCTGCCGAACAAAAGAAGACCTATTGTATGCCGGTGAAATGATAGAGCTGGAGAAGTCGCTGCCCGGTTTCAAGTACTACCCTACGCTCTCGCGAGAAGACTGGGACGGTCATCGCGGGTACGTACACACCATTTACAAGGCTTTATGTTGTGATAAAGAACCTGCCAGGTTTATGCTTTGCGGGTGGAAGAACATGGTGGATGAAGCAAAAGAGACCATAATATCAATGGGTTACGACAAAAAGGATATCCATCTGGAGCTCTATGGCTGATGAGTAATTGATACGGATTTGTGGCTGTGTAACTCTACCGTGAATTCATTTTTTATGCCCTCAGGTATTCCTTAGGTAGCCTTCAGGTATTCCTCAGGGTATTAGGAGCCATTAAGGAACTGGTCCGTTAGCAGGAAATATTAGAGGCTCGCAATACTTAGTTTATAGTGTAGTTGCCCTCGCAGGTAAGAGCCCGGACGACCGACCTCTCTGACACTCAAATTATTTGGCATGCTCTTTTTATTGTAAATCCATTGAAAACACTGGTTTATGAATCCCAACAAAAGAGTCCTGATTGTATCGAATCGATTACCGATAAAGATTAGCAATGAGGATGGGCAGATAACTTATCAAACCAGTGAAGGAGGGTTAGCTACCGGCCTCGGCAGCATTTACAAGCAGGGTGAAAACTTGTGGATTGGCTGGCCCGGGGCAGAGGTAGAGGAAAGCGAAAAGGAAAGCGTCTGTGATAACCTGGCAGAGAAAAATCTCTGTCCTGTCTTCCTGTCTCAGCATGAGATAAATGAGTATTACGAGAACTTTTCAAATGGCACCCTGTGGCCCCTGTTTCACTATTTCCCCACTTATGCTGAATATCACCCTGATGCATGGGAAGTATACAAGCAAGTCAATCAAAAGTTTGCGGACGCGATCATCAAATCAGCAGGGCGTGATGATATCATATGGATACACGACTACCAATTGATGCTGGTACCACAAATGGTGCGTAAGGCCATACCTGATATAAGTATCGGGTTTTTTCAACATATCCCCTTCCCTTCCTATGAGGTATTCCGTTTGATCCCATGGCGTAGCGAATTGCTCAATGGCCTGCTGGGCGCAGATGTAATCGGCTTTCACACATACGACGACGTACGACATTTTATCAGTGCGGTTAACCGGATCAATGGCGTAAATAATATTGCTAATGAGTTACGGGTAGATAGCCGCACTGTAATAGTAGATGCCTTCCCGATCAGTATAGATTATAAGAAGTATCGATCACTTGCGGAAGACCCTAATACCCGGCGGAATGAGCGAAAGCTTCGTCAGCTTATTAACCACAACAGGCTGATCATCTCTATTGACAGACTTGATTATAGTAAAGGGATCATTCACCGATTACAGGCTTACCAGCTTTTCCTCGAAAATCATCCCGAGCTTCGGGGAAAAGTGACTCTGATACAGCTTGTGGTACCCTCCAGGGATACTGTAAGCAGGTATAAACAACTCAAGGAGGAAATGAACCGAATGGTAAGTGAAATCAACGGTCGGTTCTCAACCCTGGGATGGCAGCCGATTCAACACTTTTACAGGTCCTTCCCTATTCACCTGCTGTCGGCTCTTTACAAAGCTGCAGACGTGGCGCTGGTCACCCCCATGCGTGACGGTATGAACCTGGTGAGCAAGGAATACATTGCCAGCAAAGCCGACCAGAAAGGTGTACTGATCCTCAGCGAAATGGCTGGAGCCTCCCGGGAATTGTCGGAAGCGATGATTGTCAATCCAAACGACGTCTGGGATTTTGCAGACAAGATATACCAGGCGTTGAACATGTCGGAGGACGAGCAGCGCAGAAGAATGGCAGCCATGCAGCACACTGTATCCAAGTTTGACATATTTACCTGGGTCAAGAACTTCATGGACAAGCTTGACGAAGTAAAATCCCAGCAACAGGCACTGCATACAAGGAACATCAACCCCTCTATACGGCAGAAGATATCGATACGCTACTTCTATGGACAAAAGAGGATCATCTTCCTCGATTATGATGGTACGCTCGTGCCATTTCACAAGAACGTAATGGGCGCAGTACCGGATCCTGAACTGCTTGATCTTCTTCAGCAACTATGCAACGACCCTAACAATAAGATCGTCCTGACGAGTGGACGAGACTATGAGACATTGGATACATGGTTAGGTCATCTGCCAATAGATATAATAGCAGAACACGGGGCCTGGTACAAAGATCATGGTAAGTTCTGGCGCAGCAAGAAGGACCTGAATAGTGACTGGAAAGGCGAGATCCAAAATGTTATGAACCAGTTTGCCCGCAGAACTCCGGGAGCCGCTATAGAGGAAAAAAGCTACTCGCTTGCCTGGCACTACCGGAAGGTGGAAGATGGCCTGGGCAACCTGAGGGCGCACGAGCTGATGTCAGACATCAAGCATTTTGTTTCTGACAGAGGGCTCCAGCTTTTACAGGGCGACAAAGTAATTGAAGTAAAAAGCATCTCCATCAACAAAGGCCGTGCTGCGAAGCGCTGGCTGGAGAAGGAAGATTTTGACTTCATCATGGCCATTGGAGACGACTTTACAGACGAGGATACATTCAAAGCTATGCCGGATGATGCCATAACTATCAAGGTAGGCAGCAATCTCTCTGCTGCTAATTATTACCTCGGCTCCTACGTGGATGTCAGAGATTTGCTTAAAGAGATGGTTACCTCTTCCAGCACTGTGGAAAAGGAACACCCTTTACTTAAAGAAGCAAGCTAGTAAGCGACCTCTGTCCTTTCTTCGTTAATGAATCCAGGATAATCCAGCCGCTTGGCAATCCTGTAAGCTGCGTTCATCAGGCCTACATGGCTATACGCCTGTGGGAAGTTGCCCCATTGGCTGCCATCACTGGCATCCACATCTTCACTCAGTAAGCCAAGGTGATTGGTGAACTTCAACAGACTGTTGAAGTTCTCGATAGCCTCATCTATTCTACCCACAGACGCGAGTGCCTCTACATACCAGAAGGCTGTAATAAGGAAGGTGGTCTTAGGCTTACCAAAGTCGTCTGCGACGATATAGCGGTAGAACAGACCCTGTTCTGCCTTCAGTTCCTGTTCTAGTGCCTTGAGGTGATTCCTTGCTCTTTCGGAGTTCGGGTCAAGGTAGTGCATCAAAATCAGCTGCAAAGTGCTAGCATCCAAGGCCTCGATACCTTCAGCCATAGTATACACCTGGCGCTTAGGATCATAGCATGCTTCAATTCTGTCTGCCGCTTTCTGCATTAGCTCCTCAGCACGTTTCTGCAGCCGGTCATCACCAATATGTTTTGCCATCTTCACCGCTGCTTTGCACCCCGCCCATTGAAACAGATTGGTGTAACAATGGTGGTGTGCCATTGTCCTGAACTCCCATATGCCGGCATCTGCTTCGTCTATCGTTGCATCTATCTGCGATAATATATCATTGATCCATTTGGATGAGTCCTGCCGTTCTTCAAAAATGAATCTTCTATCGGTATACAGGGGTAGCAACGACAACATCACCTGTCCATAGGTGTCATTCTGTATATGCTCTACTGCCTGATTTCCCACACGCACAGGCTTATTGCCCTTATATCCTTCCAAGTCCATGATCTGCTCCTTGAAGTCGGCATTCCCTGTGATGGTATAGAGGGGATTATACCTGCCTCCCTCCCGCGTTGACAAGTTGGCGATAAAATGGAAGTATTGCTCAGCCTCTTCAAAGTGACCGATGTTGTTAAAGGCATTAAGGATATAGTAAGCATCACGAAGCCAGCAGTACCTGTAATCCCAGCATCTGCCACTGCCATCATACTCGGGCAAACTGGTGGTACTTGCCGCAATAATTGCCCCGGTGTCTTCGTACTGGTGAATCTTTAACGCGAGGGATGAACGAATCACCTGCTGCTGGTACATATTGCCTATGCCGGTGTTCTTTATCCATCCTCGCCAGTATGCGATTGTTCGCATCAGAAAATCTTCGGCTGTAGTAACGAGGGGTGCCTCCAGTGGCAACCCATAAGTTAATACCAGATACTTTGGCTCGTTTAGCACAAAAGGCTGCTGGTCGGTGACGTAATTAAGGGACATGTTTGTGGTCAGCCTTAATGGTGTACCCAGACCTACAAATTCAATATGATTACTTCCCTGCAGCGGTTTCAGTTGCTTTGCACCATATTCTCCTACCGGGTTACAGGTAATCTTTACCTTAGGGTGGCCCTCCAAAGGCTCTACCTTTCTTACAAGCATCAGTGGCCTGAAGTATCGGTCATAAAGTCTGAACCTTGGTGCAAAGTCCGTGATCTTGTACTTACCATCAGAAGTTACTACCTCTGTTACCAGCACGTTCGTATTCTCTATGTACCGCTGAGTGCTTGTAAACTCTCCTTCCGGACGGATAGAGAACTCCCCTCCCTTTTCCGTGTCCAGTAAACTACCAAACACAAAGCTGCTGTCAAACCTTGGCCAGCATAGCCATGAAATGTTGGTGTTCTTATGTACGTGTGCTAAAAACGCACAATTGCCTACAATACCTGATTCGTAAATATGACGCATTCCGAAGCCTTAAATGAGTGTCCTATGGTTACTTAAAAAAAATGCCAACCTGTTTAGCTGGCGCTATGTTAGTTCAATATGCCAGCAGCTATAGTGATTAAGAAAGTTGTTGATCATCAATACTCGCCTTGTCTTGCCTGAAACTTGTCCATTGCCAGAGCCACCCGTCATTGCCTGTTTTGCAAACGCAGACAATAATCCGAGGCCGTACGAACTCGCAACAGGGTATTCTCCTGAGTACTGTTTGAAAGTGTCCTGTTTTACATTTTCAAACAGTTCAATTCTCAGCCTGGCATAGAACAATTCATCCTTGCTATTCCCGTTCGTACCCAATAAAGCCATGTCCGGCCTACCAGCTTCTTCTTCTATTTTCTTCACCCACCTACTGACCAGGTCCACTGCATCATTGCCGTCCTTTGCAACGAATGTGTAAATATCCCTGATGCACATCACAGAAGAAGCCGTGCGCTGCTTCCTGACCAGAAAGAAGTTGGCTCCCTCACCAGCCAGGCTACCCTCGCCAGGATGAGTCAGAACTTCATTGCGATCTGCAGGGTCTGCCCTATAAACCCTTGCCATCTTCAACACCTCTATGCTGGATTCCGTCAGTTCTTCTATGCCGCCAACCATTATATTCCCATTCATATGGTCGTTGAGATAAAGCTGTGCGTTGATCATGGCCTGCTCAAATGAGTGGCCTCTATGAACAAACGTTAAGTTATGACCATAGCACCCTGTAACTAAAGCTATCTGACCGGCAACGGTGTTGTGTGTTGACTGAATAAAGGCTGTTGGTGTCAGCATCTGCTCGTCCTGAGTTACCATTTTTGACAAGAAGACCTCCGTATCGTGTAAACAGCCGAATGCTGTTCCAACCGATATGGCGTCCGGCTTTTCCAGACCAGCATCCTCCAGACATATCCTTGCTGCTCCAATTCCCATTCTTACAGCTTTGCTCATACGCCTAAGCTGCATGGCAGGAATAAAGCCGGTGTAGTCGGGCTCCTTCACCATCAACCTGTCTGTCTTCTCTTGCAATGGCTGGCCGGGGAAATCTGCTGATGCACTATCTCCTGTTGCTCCCAATATCCCAATCCCATCAATATATAGTTCCATGCTATGCCTTTGATAGTATGAGTGATGAACAATTGCCCCCGAAACCAAAGGAATTAGAAAGTACATTCCTCACTTCTACTTCTCTCCTTACCTCTACAACGGGTTTCCAGGCTATATCTTCCATTTGCTGTTCCCAGCGCAGGTTAGGGAATATTACCTTATCCTTTATCGCCAGAGTACTATAAACTGCCTCTACCCCGCCACAGCCGCCCAGTGTGTGGCCGGTAAAGCCTTTGGTTGAAGAACAGGCGGGTATGTTGTCACCGAATATGGCGGTAATTGCAGCTCCTTCTGCACTGTCATTATTGCTCGTTCCAGTGCCATGAAGATTGATGTAGTCTATATCTTGAGGATTAAGGCCGCTTTTTGCAAGGGCCCCCTTTATGGCCAGTTGATTTCCTGTGCCTTCAGGGGATGAGGCTGTCTGGTGATAGGCGTCGTTTGCATTAGCATACCCGCTCACAATGCAAATAGGGTCGGCTCCACATTGTTTCATCGCTGCCTCGCTCATCAGCACTATATATCCTGCTCCTTCGCCAAGGTTCAGTCCTTTTCTGTTGTTGTCAAATGGCTTGCATGGTTCCCTGTCCAGAATCATCAGCGTATTGAACCCGTTTAACGTAAATCTGGAAAGACAGTCTGCGCCACCAGCAATGGCAACATCCAGCATACCGGCTTCGATCATTTGGGCGGCCATCATTATGCTATTTGCGGATGAGGAACAGGCGGTGCTTATAGTGGTGACAAAATCAGTTAAACCGAATTTGCCGGCAACGATATCAGTAATTGCGCCACATTCATGGTTAACGATCTCCTGGATGTCTGTCTTTGCACCAGCCTTAAAGCCGGGATAGAACTGCTCCGTCAGGTCCATTCCTCCCACGGTGTTGGCAGAGAAAAAACCTTTTCTAAGACTACCC
>Ga0196970_1001691_pt1 | contig 13668 bp, 21 predicted proteins | sample S1v_513CmetaG_FD_148672 | JGI IMG/M metagenome (GOLD analysis project Ga0196970, IMG submission 148672) | Soil microbial communities from Anza Borrego desert, Southern California, United States - S1+v_5-13C | ecosystem: Environmental > Terrestrial > Soil > Desert | place: USA: California... | reverse complement strand
ATTGCCAGCGCTGAGACATGGCTAGAGGACCACGGCAAGCACAGCAAGCGTCCTCGCCCCGATATCGAGATTGAAACCAAGGAATACGACATCGCCCGGTTCCAGGAGATCCGCGGCGCATACGTCAAGGCTCTAGAGAAGAGGCGGGCAGCAGCATGACGAGACAGGAGCAGTTCAACGCCTTCTGGGCATCTTACCCGAACAAGAAGGGAAAGCTGGATGCCGAGAAGGCTTTCGAGAAGGCAATCAAGCTTACGACCCTTGAGGTGATGCTGGAAGCCATCGCAAAGTATGTGGCCTGCAAGCCCGACTGGCAAGCCTACAAGCATCCCGGCCCTTGGCTTCGCGGAGGCCATTGGTGCGATGAATGGGAGCCACCACAGCCCAAGGCTCCCCAGCAGATCGTCAACACAGCACACCTCCAGCGCTACCAGAGTCGCGAGGAATATCTTGCGGCAGAACTTGTTCGTGCAGACCGGAGTTTCCGATGACCCCAGCACTATCAACAGAAGCAGGACAGAGGGCGCACTACGCCGCAATAAAGGCGAAGCTCTACGGTCCACAGAAGGCGGCTAATCGGTACGTCAGAGTCGCAGCGCCAGATCCGGAGCCTATTCTGGTCGAAGGGTTGCGGGCAAAGCATCGCCTCGTCATGGCGCCACAATGGAAGCTGTCCCCGCTGCAGTTCAACCACCACGTCATCCTGTATCGGCAATATCTCCTGGCAAAAGAGAAAGAACAGATCGAAACGGACTTTTCGGCAGAGCCTGAGAAGCCTTCCATGACGGATATAGCGAACGAGGTCCTGCAGGACTTCCCCGGCGTCACGCTGGCGGAACTGAAGGGCGTTCACCGGAAGCGCAACATCACAGCCGCTCGGCAGCTCGCCATGTACCACATCCGCTATCGCCGTCCGGATCTCTCGTACCCCGTCATAGGCCGGTTCTTCGGCGGTCGCGATCATACCACTTGCATTCACGCTGTGCGGAAGATCGAGCAGCTTATGGCAGCAGCAGATGACCCGTACAGGATGGAGGCATCGGAATGAGTGGGGAATGGAATATTACTTTCGGTTGGGCTTCCTTCGCTGTCGGAGTTCTTTCGGCGCTGATTTGGCAAGACGTTATCTCTGCGTGGTGGGCGCTGTCGTTCCCATTGCTGATCGTTAGCACTCCATGGGATCAGACTCGCAAATATGAATGGCGGCGCGGTGCTGGATGGCGCCGGGTACAATAACCACCAACCACGAGGGCGGGACATGAAAGCGGCGGGTACATATTGGTACGCAATCCGGGTAAAGCCCGGGTTTCAGCGCATGGCATCCAAGTGGGATGCAGCGAACGAAGAACACAGGCTGGAGAGCATCATCGAGCGCAATCTGAGGACAGAGGGCATCGAATGCTTCATGCCGTCGTTTCGCATTGAGAAAAAGCACCATCGCACAAAGCAGTGGATGGAAAAGCGTTTCCCCATGCTTGTGGGCTATGCCTTTGTGAACCTGCCTCGGATGAACTTCGAGGAGGTGAGGGCGATAGATGGCGTCATGTGCCTACTGAAGCCAGTCAAGGAAATGCCACCTGTTAGCTTCAGCCTGGACGACATCGGCTCATTGATGGACGCAGAGCATGAGGCGTACGAGCGCTTCCTGAAACAGCGTGAGCAACGTATCCGGCATGAAGCAGCCAAAGACAAAAAGCTCCCGCGCCGTCAGTTGGAGAAGATGTTCCCTCCGAACACCACGGCCGTCATTGCGGATGGCGCCCCATTCGAGGGGATGATGGCTCGCGTTCTCGGTCCTTCCAGCCGGGGGAAGGTCAAGGCTGTGATCGAAATGCTTGGCAGCTTCACAAGTGTGGATATCCCTCTTGAAAATCTACGTAGGGCGTCGTAATATTGTGCGCAACTGATTTGCGCATGACTGACGTGGCTGTCCAGAGCGGTTATCGCCGGGCCACCGCCAAATAGGCGGTAGGAGAAATGCGCTCTAAATTCCGAGCCATTCCACAGGCCAAGGCCGTGTAGAGCGGTCCTACCGGCGAAAGCCGGACTAATCGGGAAGACGAAAGCTATCTGTATCGACGGTAGCCGGCGTCCGCATAGAACGAGGGGATTGCGCCTCTCGCGTCTGCCGGTACTCCCGACCACCACAGCCCCGCCCCGGAAACGGAGAGGGTCAGCCGTGGCGGAACACAGGTGGGTTTTCTACGATTTCCACCATGTTGGAAAGTTCATCGGGTATATGCCCCTGCTCGTAGACGGTTCCAGGCAACGGCATTTGTTGGAAGATCTGCAGCATGCCGGCGCCAGGAGGCGCGGTGAATCCCGGCGCCATTCGAGGAGCGATTAGCCGTAGAGGGCGGATACGGCCGCTGACGATATCCTCGATCCAGATCGGCGCAAGCCATGCTCGATTTTGCCAGTTGACGTAGTCCATCGTCACTACGCTGCCGCCCATCGTCAGTACGACCTGACCGGCAATTTCTATTTCTTCCAATTCCATCCTCCACAAGGTAACCCCATGCCAGTCCTGAAGAACGCCCGGCACCAAAGGTTCACCCAAGAGCGCATGAAAGGCAAGACGGCTGAAACCTTCCGCTTTGGCGAGGTCACGGTAACCGTTGACACGTCAGAGGGCATTACCTGGACCCGCCTTCCAGACGGTGGTCTTGTCCCAGCAGAACACAGGGAGCAGGAAGGGCAGGCTGATCTGGCGAGGGAGCTAGGTTATCCTGATGCCCGATCGATGAACGCTCACCATGACGCTGTTCATTCGCTGCTGTCTCATCTCCTCTGCCTCGATGCCTCTCCCACACTCAAGGGAGTCGCATCAGGCAAGTTCTACAAGCACTGGCGAGAAGAAGAGGCTGCGGTCTTTGCTGTATGCCGCTGGGCTAACGCTCACGGTATCGATCTCATGGACGTAGCAAGAAGGTGGAGCAATGTCTGAGGATACCCGAAATAACGGGGAGAAAACGGGCAAGCCTACTCCGCCTGTAGAGTACCAGTTCAAGCCAGGTAATCCCGGTAGACCCAAGGGCGCCCGTAACAAGCTAGGCGAGGCGTTTATCGAAGCGCTTCACGAGGACTTCAACGAGCACGGCGTCTCGGTCATTGCCAAGGTTCGCGATGAGAAGCCTGACCAGTACCTGAAGGTCATTGCCTCGATCCTCCCGAAGGATCTGAACGTGAACATCAACCAGATGGATGATTTGACGGATGACCAGCTTATCCAGCGCATCCGGTCCCTTGATTCCGCAATCCGACCTTTCCTTGATGCTCAAGGAGCAGGCGATGCTGTTGGCGGAACTGGACCGCAGACGGCGCACTAACCGACTGGCTACCTACAAGCCCTACGCAAAGCAGAGGGAATTCCATCTGGCAGGCGCTTCGTATCGTGAGCGCCTGTTCATGGCCGGCAACCAGTTGGGGAAAACTCTGGCTGGTGCTGCGGAAGGCGCGATGCATCTGACAGGCGCCTACCCCGATGATTGGGACGGACATCGTTTCACCAAGCCGATCGTGATGCTGGCCGGTTCTGAATCATACGAACTGACCAGGGACGGTGTACAGCGCCTCATGGTTGGCCCGCCAATGAGCGAAGAGGAATGGGGCACTGGCTTCATTCCTCAATCATCCATCGTTGATACCACGCGACGATCTGGCGTTTCTGGCGCTCTAGATACGGTGACGGTCAAGCATTCGTCAGGCGGCACGTCTACGCTTCTGTTCAAGGCATACGAGCAGGGCAGGGGCAAATGGCAGGCGAACACGGTCGATTATGTGTGGTTCGATGAAGAGCCGCCAGAGGATGTCTATTTCGAGGGCATCACGAGAACGAACGCCACTCGCGGATTGATCGCCGTTACGTTCACGCCCCTCAAGGGCATGTCTGAGGTCGTCAGGCGGTTCGTGATGGAAACGCATCCTGACCGCGCCGTCACGACCATGACGATCGATGACGCGGAGCACTATTCCCCGGAAGAGCGGGCGAAGATCATTGCGTCATATCCTCCTCACGAGCGGGAAGCTCGAACCAAGGGTGTTCCGGTTCTCGGCTCTGGCCGTATCTTCCCGGTTGCGGAAGAAGACATATCAATTGAAGCCTTTCGGCTTCCGGAGTTCTGGCCTCGTATCGGGGCTATGGACTTTGGTTGGGACCATCCATTCGCCGCGGTTGAGCTTGTGTTCGATCCTGAAGGCGATGTGGTCTACGTCACCAAAACGTATCGAGCCCGGCAAGAGACTCCTATTCTCCATGCCAAGTCTCTCATTGCTTGGGGAGACTGGTTGCCCTGGGCATGGCCTCACGACGGTCTGCAGCATTCGAAGGACAGCGGCGAACCACTGGCCAAGCAATACAAGGGTAACGGGCTGAAGATGCTCGGCTCCCATGCGTCCTTCGCCGATGGGTCAACAGGCGTCGAGGCTGGATTGTTCGACATTCTGGAGCGAATGGAGACCGGCCGGTTCAAGGTATTTTCGCATCTCTCTGACTGGTTCGAGGAGTTCCGGCTTTACCACCGCAAGGACGGCAAGGTCGTGAAAGAGCATGACGACCTGATGGCTGCTACCCGGTATGCGGTGATGTCTCTCCGTCATGCCATCGTGAAGCCCAGTGCATTCAAAAAGCGCGAAACCCGCATAGCCGACCCTCTCGGCGCCTATCGAACAAGGAGATAGACAAATGGCACTCACACAGACCCTCAAGCGTGGCCAGACTGGCTCCGCGTCAATCACCACGGCTCTTGACGATGCAATCCGTCTGGACAGCTATGCTGTCGCAGGACTGCCGGCGGCTTCGGCCCACACCGGCAAGCTGGTGTACGTCTCGAACGGTGCAGCCGGTTCGCCCTGCCTCGCGTACTCGAACGGCAGTGCCTGGCTCCGTATCACGCTCGGCGCGGCTGTCGCTGCTGCGTGATTACCATCGTTCCCGGCACCTTCCGGGATTTGAGTTTCATCGCCTCCCGTCTCAGGGAGGATGACCGGCGTGAAGCTGAGGCCATGATCGGTCCGGTCCACTACATCGACCTGGCGGCAATGCACCTTCGCGATGTCGTCTATGTGGCTTTGAATGACGGCAACCCGGTTGCTGCATTCGGGGCAAACCGGATCATCGGCAAGCATCTTTGGGCCGCATGGTCGTGGGGAAGCGACGGGATAGGAAAGGCCGTCCCAGCTATCACGCGCTTCGTCAGGAACGAGATGATCCCTGAGCTTATCAGCTACGGCGCCCACCGTGTAGAGGCCCGCGCCTTGGCTTCCCACACCATGGCCCGGAAGTGGCTGAAGATGATGGGGGCGACGGAACGCTGTGAATTGCCTATGTTTGGAATAGGCGGCGAAACGTTTGTTCTTTTTGATTGGACGAAACAATGAACACGATGACGGAACTTGGCCTCTACATCCTTGCTATTCTCGCTCTCGCGATTCTGGCTGCGGCTGGACTTATGCGCCCCGAGATTGAATGGGCGCTGCCCGCCGCGCTTCTTTCGGCGGGATCAGCCTACCTCTCGCAGCTCTTCGCGGTCTACTGCGTCGAGGGTCGGCGTCAAAACGCAGACGTGGGACTCTCCTCTCGCTTGAATACCATCTTCATGGGCCTCTCCCTGATCTTCTGGATACTCGGCGCCCTCAACGTCATTGGAGTGATCTGACCATGTGCATCGGTAATATGTTCAAGCCACCTGAGGTCAAGCCTCTCCCGGCCACCCCGAACGTGGATGACGACGCGGTTCGCCGTCAGCAGCAGTTGGAGGAAGAACGCCTTCGCCAGTCTGCTGGCACTGCTGCTACTCGAGTGAGCGACCTGAACCCTAACCAAGTTGCGGGTCAGCAGCGTACCGCTCAGGGCGTGAAGTTGGGCGTCTGATGAACCTTAACTCCGTGGTCTGGTGCGATAGAGGATGGCAGCCCGTTGAGTATTGCTTTTGTCCTAGCGAGGAGGCTTGGGATAAGCAGCTCAAGCGCATGGGGATCACGGGGGAGCCGTATCCCGACAGCGACGGTCGCGCAACGATCTTCACGAAAGATGGCAAGACCATTGCCTTGGTTCAAGAGCTTCTCCTAGCCATGAAGAAGACCCGAGGTTTACCGAATGGCTGAACAGTCCGAACGCGTCCGCGACATCCTCAGGCGTCAGGATGAAATGGAACAGGTTCGCTCTCACTATGAGCGCGTCTGGAGCCAAGTCAGCGAGTTCTGCTGCCCCGATGCGCCTGAGATGGACTGGCGCGGCAAGGCCTCCATGCGGGAGGAGAGCAACGCCGGCCAACGTCAAGAGCGGTATGGCTCCCTCGTGTTCGACAACACCATTGCCTCGGCAGAGGATCGGCTGACGGCGGGGCTTGAGAGCCTTATCACGCCTCAGTCGGAGAAGTGGCACGGCCTCACCACAGAGGAATACAACGACGAGGAGACGCAGGAAGAGAAGGAATGGGCGGAAGGCGTCCGTGACTACCTGTTCTCGCTTCGGTACAGCGCCGCCTCGCACTTCGTTCCCGCCATACAGGGCGTCTATTCCAACGTCGTGCGGTTCGGTCCTGCCTATCTCTACGCAGAGGAAGGCTTCGGCAACACGCATCTGCGCTATTCGTCTATCCCGATCAACGAGGGGTATATCGCTCGCAACCGTTGGGGCGATGTTGATATCTTCCATCGCCGCTATGCCCGCACCATTCGCGAGGTTGCGCAGATGGTGGGCTATGACAAGCTTACTCCGAAGCTGAAGGACCGCGCCGCAGACCCGGTGAAGTGCCTGGAAAAGGTAACGATCATCCAGGCCATCCAGCCTCGCAATGAGCGCCGCATGTATTCCCTGGCTGGCGAGCGCGTCTATCTGGATAGCCCATTCGTCAGCTATCACGTCCTGGAGGACGAGGAACAGTCAATCCTCAAGGAGCGGCCGTTCCAGAGCTTCCCAATCTCCACCTTCGACTGGAAGCGGTACGAGGGAGAAACCTACAGCATGGGGCCGATGGTTCGTGCGCTGGTGACGGTGCGTGAACTGAATGCCGTCCGTCGCTCTGGCCTTCGTGCGCTGCAACAGATCACCGACCCAGCTTTGGCTCATTCTCCTGATCTGGATTTCGTGCCCGTACTCAATCCGGGTGAGGCCTACCCGGGGCTGATGAGCGATGCGGGCAACATGCTCATCCAGCCGATCAGCACTGGGCAAAATCCGTCCTACGCCTTCGACTATGCCCAGGCACGGTCAGAAGATGTAAAGGACATGATGTTCGTGAACCTTTTCCAGGTTCTCATCAACAACCCGCAGATGACGGCAACTGAAGCCTTGATCCGACAGGAAGAGAAGGGCGCCTTGCTCGGTCCAGCGGGTGCGGTCATCCAGCGCGGTCTGGCGACGAACCTCGATCGGGAATTGTCCATCCTCGAAGCCAAGGGCATTTACGAGGAAGGCTCCCGCTTCGTTCCTCCTGAATCGCTCGCCGGCAAGAACGTTCGACCAACATTCACAAGCCCGCTCGATATCCTGCGGCGTTCGGCAGAGGCGAGGGACACGATTCAGGTCATGCAGACAGCAGCCAGCCTTGCACAGGTTGATCCCGGCATCATGGACAACATCGACGCTGACGAGGCGCTGCGGGTTATCCAGTCGGCAGGGCGTTCGCCGTCGAAGATATTCCGCCGACCCGAAGAAGTTGCGGAGATCCGCAAGCAGAAGCAGCAGGCTCAACAGGCGCAGTTGGGCATGGGCGCTATCGGACAGGCTGCAGAGACTGCGAAGACGACGGCTGACGCTGCGAAGTCGGCGAATGACGCCGGATTGCTTCAGCAGCTTATGGCCGCGGGTAACGCATGACGCGGAAGATAACCACGGCAAAGGACGTAGCCGCTAGCCCGCAAGCTGCGGAACTGGTTCGTATCAAAGCCTATCAGCGCATGTTCTCAGGGCAGGGGAGCAAAGAGGACGCGGATATCGTGATGTCCGACCTCACGGCCATGACTGGCTTCTTTCGCCCTCCGAATTACGCACAGTGGATGCAGAAGACAGGAACGCCGCAGGGGTTTGAACTCCATTGCGCTCTTCACGCCGCGAGGCAGGAGCCAATCCGGAAGATCCTCGACTGCATCGACATGACGGATGCTCAGTTGCTTGAGCTAGAGAAGGCGGCGCGTAAGGCCCGCTGATGGTCTGTGAGGGTGGCCAGAACCTGCCTCTCATATTCATCAACGCGGCGTTGAAAATCTTCGTTCTCAAGTCGGGCCTTAACCCGCTCGCTAATCAGATCCAAATCCTGCGAGATGCCGAAGCGTCTGGCCGGGTTTAGCATGTCGATAAGCTTGAAGAATTCTCGCATTCCAAACCTCCGGTGTGAGGCGGAATAGTACCCCAACCGAGGACATTTTACCATGACAGATTCTGCGACCGAAGGGTCCGTGGAGCAGCCTTCCGCTGTTTCGGCGGGCAACCCAGAGACGCAACCGGCGGCAGACAACGGGTCTACTGCTTCACCGGCTCCAAGCTTTCTTGACGGCCTTTCCGAAGACAACCGCAAGCTTGCAGAAAACAAGGGCTGGAAATCGCCAGAGGACCTGGACAAGGTTCTCGCTTCCTACTCGGAACTGGAGAAGGCCCAAGGCTCATCCCTCCGAGTGCCGAAAGACGACGCTCCGCAGGAGGAATGGGACAAGTTCTATTCCAAGCTCGGCCGTCCAGAATCCGCAGACAAGTACGAGTTCAAGCGTCCCGAAGGTCTCCCTGAAGATCTGCCGTGGGACAGCGAAGGCGAGCAGGCGCTTAAGGCCTGGGCGTTCAACGCTGGCGTTCCCCCGAAGCAGGCTCAGAGCATCCTCGAAGGCTATGCCAAGATGCAGGCCGATCGCCTCACAGCAGCGCGACAAGCGCAGGCAGAGGCCGTCACCCGCACCTCGGACGAGTTGACGAAGGAATGGGGACCGTCCGACAGCGAAGGCTTCAAGCAGAAGCACCAGCTAGCAGACAGGGCGGTCAAGAAACTCGGACTGCTGGAGGGATTCCAGAAGTCAGGTCTCCTCCTGGCTGATGGCTCCCTCACCGATCCGCAGATTGCCAAGGCATTTGCGGCGATCGGGGAAAGCATGTTTGCAGAAGACACCATCGGCAATGACGCGTCTGTCTCGACGGAGAACCCGTTCAAGGGCGCGCGCAACGTCTCCGCGATTTCCGCACTCGTGAAAAGCGACCCTCAAAAAGCGGCGCGACTGGCCAGAGAGGCCGGCGAGGACCCCCGGAATTGGGGCCTCAAGTAGCGCCATCATCCATGAGGAACCACTGAAATGGCTGATGCATATACCCGCATTGCGGATACCTTCGTCCCGTCTGTCTGGGCACGCTACCAGTTCGAGGAAAGCGTCCAGAAGATGGATATCTTCCAGGCCGGGATCATGTATTCCGACACGGAAATCACAGCAAATCTAGCGAACGGCGGCTATGTCGTGGATATGCCGATGTGGCATGACCTCGCCAACATCCCGTCCGAGCCGGTCAACGACGACCCGACTGACCTGATCGAAGTCAAGAAGCTCACGTCCCGCAAGGAACGTGCAGCCCGCAACATCCGTGCCCAGGCTTGGGGGATTGCGGACCTGACTGCGGTTCTGGCCGGCGACGACCCGATGCGCATCTTGACCCAGCGTCAGTCTGCGTACTGGCAGCGCGCCCACAAGCGCACCCTCATCTCCATGCTGAACGGCATCATTGCCGACAACGTGGCGAATGACTCGGGCGACTTGGTGCGCGACACGAACGCCACAATCGCGGATACGGACCTGATCGACGCGGCTTACATCATGGGCGACCGCGCCGACAAGTTCACCACCATCTGGATGCACTCCAAGCAGATGGCGGTTCTCCGCAAGGGTGAACTGATCGACTACCTGCCGGCGTCCCAGTCGGACAAGCCGATGTTGCTGCCCTACTACCAGGGTCTCCGCGTCGTGGTTGACGACGACATTCCGGTGGCGACCAACGAGTATACCGCCTTCATGTTCGCAGATCGTGCGATCCACTGGGCGGAACTCCCGGTCGAGCTGGAGGGCGGTCCCTTCGAAGTCGATCGCAAGCCCCGCGCCGGCCATGGTGGCGGTGTGACGGAAGTCGTCTCGCGTCGTCACTTCGTCCCGCACATCAAGGGCTTCACGTATGTCGGCACGCCGGCAGACGAGTTTGCAACCGACACGGAACTGGCGACCGCAACGTCCTGGGATCGTGCGACGGCCGACAAGAAGAACGTGCCCTTCATCGCCCTTAGGACAACTGAGGCCTGATTGATTGGGGCGGTGTAGCAGCCGCCCCTCTCGTTTCTGGAGAAAGAGTTGATGGCGAAACTTTCCAACAAGAAGCGCAGCGCTCTCATCCGCCTTATTGCGTACCTGAAGCGGCAGAAGCGCCGCCGTGCGAGCTGATCGAGATACCCATGACAGATGTACCAAAGCGCCGCGGCAGACCGCCGAAGGTGAGCTTTACCCCTATGCCTGACGCGAAGCCTGCTCCGATCAAACGTCGGCGCAAGAACATCGTCAGCGCGAATATGCCCTACGTGGCGCCTAAGCAGCAGGAGTCTACGGGCATGGCTCTCGGCTACCGGCCGAAGAAGAAACAATCCCGTCCCGTCCTCCAGCCGAACAGGGTCTGATCCATGCCTGCTTTGACCCGCGAAGACATTGCGAACATTGCGCTGGACCTCCTCACAGAGGGACCGATCGACAGCCTTGAAGAGGACGTGAAGTCCGCTCGGCTGTTGAGGCGTCATTTCGAGGTCACGCGGGAAGCCGAATTGACGAAGGTCGTGTGGAACTTCGCGGTCTTATCAAAGGAAGTTGATCCCTCCGAGACTGGTGTTGAGCCATGGGCCTATGCCTATGAAATGCCGGCCGATGCCCTCCGCGTCCTCCCCGTCGTCAACGACATGCAGGATGAGATCGACTGGCGCATAGAGGGTAGCCAGATTTTCACCATGCTCGGCGGTGGTCGGAAGATCCGCTACGTCGGAAATCTTGTCGATCCCAATGACATGCCTGCCTTGTTCATTGATGTGTGGGCCGCTGCTCTGGCTATGAAGATTGCGCATGCCATCACGGGCAAGGCATCCATGATCGACGTTGCGCGCCAGGCATACAAAGACGCGATGTCCGCGGCTCTGCGGGTCAATGCCGTGCAAAAGCTTGGCCGGTCAACGTCTGGCCTATGGGAACAGGCGAGGGGCGGGGCACGTCACCCGCTAGGCTATGCCCGCACCTATCATGGTGGAGGCTGGCGTTGAGCTTGTTTCCCGTTCAGGATTCGATGGTTCGCGGGGAAATCTCCCCACGGCTGCATTCCCGCGCCTCGCTGGACCTGTATCGGGCTGGCCTGTCGTCGTGCGCCAACTTCATTACCTTGCCCCATGGCGGGATCAGGAAGAGGGGCGGAACTCGCTTCATTGCCCCGGTGAGGAACTCGGCGCAGAACGTTCGCGGCGTTCCGTTCGTCTATTCTCAGGATCAGGCTTACTGGCTGGAATTCGGCCACCAGTACGTCCGCGTCTATGCCTATGGCGGGTTCGTCGTGGAGTTCGCCTCTCCATGGTCCCACCTTCACGTCCGAGATCTGCAGTTTGCCCAGTCGTCCGACGTGATGTGGGTGGTCCATCCCAGTTATGCGCCACGGAAGATCACGCGCGTGGACAACGATTCCTGGACGGTCGAGACAGTCACGTTCAAAGATGGGCCTTTCGCGGCCAGAAACCTTGAGGAATCGATAACGGCCTACGCTTCGGCCGTCTCGGGATCAATCACCATCACGGCAAATAGCGCTATCTTCCAGTCTACCGACGTGGGTAACCTGTTCAAGCTTGAAATGGCCTCCTACGCGGATCTGAAGCCGTGGGAAGCAAACGGTGTTGTCGCTGGTGCGGGTGGAGACGATGCCATAGAGCGAGTTCGTTACGATGGACGGGTCTACCGTATTGCAAACGAACTGGACGTCAGTACGCGGTTTGGCGCAACGCCCCCGACGCATACCCGCGGCACCGAGCCAGATGGCCCCGGCGTCACGGACGCCTCCTACGGAGACACCGTAGGGGTGGACCTTACCTATCTCCATAGCGGGTTTGGGGTTGCGAGGATTACAGGTTACACCAGCCCAACCCAGGTGACGGCTACCGTTGTGAGCCGGTTCCCGGAAGAGACCGTTGGCTCCGGAAATGCCTCATACCTTTGGAGCTTCGGTGCGTTTGGCGTGACAGGCTATCCCGTGGCCGTCGCGCTATTTGAGGAGCGGCTGTTCTTCGCGTCGAAGCTTTCGGTTTATGGTTCCAGGACAGGTGATTTTGAGAGCTTCCTTACCGGCGAAAAGGACGACGATGCTCTTGAATTTGTTCTGGCCGCCAATGAGGCTAACGATATCCTTTGGCTGGAGGACACAGACGGTTACCTCGCGATCGGCACTATGGGTGGTGTCCGTGCTCTTTCCGGCTCTGGTATTGACGAGGCTCTGACACCATCCAGCTTCAAGAACCGTTCGTCCTCGACGCACCGTTGCTCAAACATCAAGCCCATCAATTCCGGCTCTGCATTTCTGTACGTGACCTCCGACAATTACGCCATTGCAGAGATGGGGTCCAATAGTGCAGGCCGGTTCCAGACGCAGGATGCCAGCCAGATATCAGAACACCTCGCTAAGAAGGGTGGCGGGATCACCGACATTTCCTATGCTGAGAGCCCTGACAGCATTGCCTGGGTGGCGACTTCGGGTGGGGAGCCCTTCGCGTTCACCTATCAGGCGGATCAGGAGGTCCGCGGCTTCCATCGTCATCCTGTTGGCGGGAAGGTTCTGGATGTGGTTGTCACGCCTGCCCAGACGGGTGGCGACGACGTAACCTTCATTGTCGAGCGAACCATCAATGGCGAGACAGTCAAATATATAGAGATGATGAAGCCGCCGTTTGAATACGGCGAGGCTTCCCACGTCTTCAACGTCGATTGCGGGCTGTCCTATAGCGGCGATTTCGTCAATGCCGTTGCTGGTCTCGAACACCTTGAAGGTGAGACTGTCGATATCCTCGCCAATGGCAGGAAATACACGGGCGTGGTGGAGGACGGCACGGTTAGCCTCCCGTCTGGAATCAGCGCCTCTCGCGTGCATGTGGGTCTTCCCATGGTAGCGGAAGCCGCGAGCCTCGAACTGGACGTTGGCGCAAGAGACGGATCGCTGATGGGCCGTAAGAAGCGGATCGTCGGGCTTTACCTTTCTGTCATGGAAACGGATCTCGACGGGCTAGAGATTGCCTCCCTGCAAAAGGGTAAGTGGGAGCCGGTCAGGAAGCAGACCATTGTCCCGGAAGGCGCGGCTATCAGCCTCTTTACCGGGACGCTCGACATGGTTCCGATCGATGACGGTTGGCAGGGCCGTGGACAGTGGAAGCTCCGGCATTCTGGGCCTGGGCCATGTACGGTAAGGGCAATTACGCCAGCCTTTGACGCGGAGCCTTGATCAATGTGTATTGACCCCGCAACCCTCGGCCTGATCGGAACCGCTGTAAGCGCCTTCGGACAGGTTGCAGCAGGCCAAGCCGCTGCGGCTTCTGCCAATGCGCAGGCTCAGGCATATGAGCAGCAGGCGGAAGCAGAACGGCGGTCGGCAGCCTACGAGATTTCACAGCAGCAGCGGCAGGACGAACTTGAGCA
>Ga0196970_1001690_pt1 | contig 13669 bp, 14 predicted proteins | sample S1v_513CmetaG_FD_148672 | JGI IMG/M metagenome (GOLD analysis project Ga0196970, IMG submission 148672) | Soil microbial communities from Anza Borrego desert, Southern California, United States - S1+v_5-13C | ecosystem: Environmental > Terrestrial > Soil > Desert | place: USA: California... | reverse complement strand
GATTACGAGGAGCGCACCGATGTCGCCGAAGCAATGGTCACCTTGGCCTTCATCCGCCTCATGCTCCACCGCCTCGTTCATCCCAACCGAAAACGCCTTCCCTCACCAGACTTTTGAAACGGGCTCTTAGCATCAAGCGCCGCCAGTCTGATACGGCCGGCGCCTGAAGGCTTCGTCCGTATCACCCTTTCGCCCCTTGCTGCGCAAGGGGCTGTCGGGTTTGACCGGCGGCGCTCGATGGAAGCGATCAAGCGCCGCCGGTCTGATACATCTTGTAACTTCAAATCGAAATGACGCCATGCCATAATGCATGCACGCCAATGCCTTATACGCTCAGGGGGACTTATGCTCAAGCCGCTGACGATCGATGACTTCGCCGACAAGATCGGCCAGCCTTTCAAGATCAAGTTCGAGGACGATGTCGAGATTGACTTGGCTCTGACGAAGGTGGAACTGGGCAAGCACAAATTGCCGGGGGCAGCGCGCGATCCGTTCTCGGTGATTTTCAGCGGTCCGGAAAACCTGCGGCTGTCGCAGGGGACCTTCCCGCTGGAACATGAGACGCTGGGAAGCCTGCCGATCTTCATCGTGCCGGTCGGCCAGAACGCGGACGGCACCATCAGCTATCAGGCGGTCTTTTCCTGATCAAGGCGGAGAAGGGGCGGCCCGCTTACGGGCCGGGCCGCCACTCCATCAGAATGTAGACGCCCTTCTCGTCGACCGGCGTGAAGCCCAGGCGGTCGTACAGGCGCCGCGCCGGGTTGAACACCTCGACGTTGATGGACACCCGCGTGCCAGCCGTGCGGCCCAGGTCGAACACCGCCTGGATCAGGTCGGAGCCCAGCCCCTTGCCGCGCCAGTCCGGCAGGAACGAGATGTCGACGATGCGCAGGTCGACAGCCGTCTGCAGCAGGTACAGGCGGCCGACCGGCTGGCCGCCCACCTCGACGATGCCGAAGGCGGCGTCGTGGTAGTGTTTGCGGTAATGGAGCGTCTGTAGCCCGAACTGCTGCTCCAGGAAGGCGACCTTCTGCTCGTTGGGCCAGCCGGTCGGCGCCAGTTCCTCCCAGCGGACGGAGGTGTAGAGGCGACGGAGGAAGCTTTCGTCCTCCTCCGTCTCCAGGCGCAGGCTCAGGCCGAGGGCCGCGAGGCGTTCCGGCACGGCCGGAAGGCGCGACGCGGTCGGTACGGGCGTTCCGCCGTCCATCGTCAGTCGCGAACCGGGTATTCGCCCTGCAGGGCGATGCAGTAGTTCAGCGCCAGGAACGGCTGGCGGTTCTCATGCGCCTGCACCATGCCGTTGTTGCCGCCGTAGTAGGGCGAGAGCGTGTTTACCTTCATGTTGACGTTGGGCATCGCCTGCGACGAGAAGCTCTTGAAGCCCCGGTTGCCCTGCTGCGGCCGGCTCAACAGCGTGGTGGCCGACGGCGTGGCCACCATCGTGGATGCGGCGGCGTACCCGGCGGTCACCGTGTGGTTGTGCGCCGGCATCTGGTTTTCGGATGTCAGCGTGGCCGTGGCGGTGCCGAACGGATGATTGTACGTGCGGGCGGTCAGCCCCGTCCCCTGGCCCTGGTGGACGACGGCATAGCCTTGCAGGTTGGGCATCGCGAAGGTGTTCTGGGCCGCGCTGCCGCCGAACTGGTTGCCGATGATCGACCAGAGCGCCTGGTTCTGATAGGTGGGCATGATCGCGCCGTCGCACGCGGCCCAGCCGTACGGCGTCCAGTTGAAGGCGAGACCGCGGATCTCACCGATGAAAGCGTCTGCCATGGTGCAATCTCCTCAACGAATGGCGGTCAGTCGCGCGTCGGATAGGTGCCCATCAGGGCGATGATGTAGGTCAGCACCTGGCACGGCATGCAGTTCTGGTGCGGTTGGCTGCCGCCAGCGCTGCTGACGGCGGTCCCCTCCATGGCGACTTTGGTCAAACCGGTTGCATTGTTCGGGATGTAGAGCGTGGTGCCGGCAGGCGTTCCGTAGAGGGTGTTTTCCGGCGTGTTCGTCGCCGGGGTCGGCGAGGTGCTGACGGTGAAGGTGTGCGTGTGAGCGGGCGTCTGCGCCTCGGTCGGCGTCACGGTTTCCGTGCCGCCGGTCTGGGCGAGGACGCGGTTGGTCAGCCCGGTTCCCTGCCCCTGGCCCATGACGACGCGGCCGCGCAGGTCGGGCAGGTTGAAGGTGTTGACGCCGTCGCCGCCGAACGTCGTGCCGATGAGGGAGAACAGCGCCTGATTCTGCTGCAGGTTCACCGACTGGCCGTTGCACATCGCCCAATACATCGGCGCGTAATTGCCGGCAAAAATACGGATCTCGCCGATAAAGTTGTCGCTCATGGATGGTCTCCTGTCGATCTCAGCGGTTCCGGTCAGTCACGCGACGGGTAGATGCCGATGGTGGCGATCATGTAGTTCAGGACCATGAACGGCTGAACGTTCGGGTGCCCGGCGGACGCACCGGAAATCGACACCGTCTGCGGATCGATGGTGACCAGCGTCGTGCCCACCGCGTCGTAGATGTTCGGCGGCGCGTAGGTGGTGCCGTTCTGCACGGCCGGCTGCGGCATGGCGGAGAGGTTGGCCGTGGGCAGCGGCTGGTCGGCGGCGCCGTTGTAGGCGCCGAACGTGTGCATGTGCGACGGCACCTGCGCCTGCGTCAGCGTCACCAACTCCGCGCCGCCCTGGGCGCCGACCTGGAACTGCGTGTTGACGTTCAGGTTGTTGAAGTTGCGGTGCACCGGCACGCGACCGCGCAGGTCGGGCACGGCGAACGTCGTCTTGCCGTCACCGCCGTACAGCGTGCCGATCAGGCTATACAAAGCGATGTTCTGCTGGATGTTCAGCAGCCGGCCATCACACAGCACCCATCCATTCGGTGCCCAGGCGAACGGCATCAGCCTGATTTCACCCACGAAATTATCCACGGGAGCCTCCCTCTACGATCACGAACCGATTCCCCATCCATCGGTATAGGGCTTTCGACCATCCGAGGTAACCAGCGCAACCGGGGATAAGTCCAGGGAATTATAGAAACATATTGTGTCATGGGGGGGTGGATGGCCCCGGTATACGCTTATATAGCCACCAAAAGGCAGGGGAGGTGGCAGTCGGTGGAAAATTCTTCAGAGAAAATCAGGCAAAGGTAGAAGCGCGACGCGCTTTGGCGGACGCGGCCCCGAATCGGCTTCGGTACCAGCTGAAATCCGGACGGTCAGGAGTTGCCGCCTTCAACCCAGCGGAGGAATTGTCCGAGCTGAACGCCGCGTCCGAAGCCGCCCAGCAGCTCGCCGGCACGCCGGTCAGCTTCCTGCGCATCGGCCGGCCAGCTTTGGGCTATAGCCCGCAAGCGGGCCAGGTTCAGCACGCGGCTGGCGAGCGGAGACGCTTCCAGGCGATCGATCTCGGCGACCAGATCGTCACGGCGCTGGCTCAACCGGTGAAACCACTGCGCGTCCTGGACGCCGCGAACGCGGCTGTTGGCGACCTCGTCCGGCAGTCGGTCCGCAAGGACACGCCGTGCAAAGGAGCGTTTCACGCCGTTCTGTTGCCATATCCCTGCCGGAAGGGCAAAGCAGAACTCGACGATCCGCCGGTCCCCGAGCGGATCACGCAGTTCGATACCGCTAACGCGCGGCATGGCCGCCAGTATGGATCGCTGCGACCATGTCCTCTCCAGCAAGCGAAGACGCAGCCGCGCGTCGTGGGTAGGCGCGTCCGACATCAGGCTGTTAGAATCGTAAATGGCGTCGGCATCGATGTCGGCGGCGAACGATGGATTGATGACGGAGAAGTTCTCCCACCGGTCAGGCTGTCGACCACGCAGATGCTGGATCATCCGTCGGACCCGCGGGGAGAGAAGCGGAGCGATCAAATCCTGCCGTATCCGTTGGGATACGTTCTCTCCGCGCCGCCAAGCACTGATGATCTGCCGCGTCATTTCCGGCAGGTTGCCTGAAACCCAAAGATCGGCCAGGAATGCCCAGCTCTGCCAACTTAGCGTCATGTTGCCGGACATTCCGCTCAGCACCACGCTGCCGCCCAATTGGCGTACCTTGCGGACACTTGGCTCGAAGCACCCAAAGTTCGTAATATTGCGCAGTGGCAACCCGAACGCCCAGAACTGGCGCGTCTGGTCTATCTCGTCGGCCGTCAACTCGCCGGCTGGCATCCTGTGGGCAACCATGTTGGGATGCTGGCGGGCCACGGCTTCGGCCAGCGGCCACTCATCATAGACCGCCCCCTCGCGTAGCGGCGGCAAAGGGGCGTTCGGATCGGGAACGACGGTGACCGTGTGCAGCGACGCTGGCGCGACCAGACGTGCTGCTGTGGCCGCCACCGCCGTCGAATCGAGCCCTCCGGACAGATGGCACGCCACAGGGCCGACGGCGCGCAGCCGCGCAGCGACCGCACGGTCGAGCAATTCGCGCGCGGCATTCACATAGTCGTCATCGTTACGGTATCGAATCGTCCGGCGCCAATCCGGGCGCCAATACCGGCCACGCCGAATAGTGTCGCCCGTCCAGGCCATCCAGCCGGCCGGCGGCAAGCGGCCGGTACCGCAATACAGCGTCGCTTCCGCCGGGATATGGCGGTTGAGGAGCAGATGAGCGGCGGACCGCAAGTCCACCTCGCGGCCCCGGTCGACCAGCGACTGTACGGCGTGTACGGAGGTGGCGAAGACGATCCCGTGCGGTGTCTGGTGATGATAGATGGTCCTGCCGCCGACTGCGTCGCAGGCAAGGAACAAGCGCCGCTGCCCTTGGTCCCACGAAGCGAATGCGAAATCGCCGATCAGCCGGGCACAGGCGTCCTCGCCCCAGCGTTCCAGGGCCGCCATGACCAGCCGGCTGTCGGGCAGGCCGACCTGCTCGCCTGCTAAGCCCAGTTCGGCGGTCAGATCGTCACGGTTGTCGATTCGGCCGTCGAAAACGAACACCCACCGCCCACCGGCAAAGCTGGCAGGAAGCCGCTCGCGCCGGTCTTCGGGCGTAACAACCTCTTGGACATGCGCCAACACAAGCCCGGCGCCTTGCCACAGGCGGGGCTTGATCGTACCTTGCGTCGCCGCAATCGAAAAGAGCCGGCGCGCCGTGCTTTCCGCGGTCGCCTCACCCGTTCGATCGACGACCCCAACGAAAAACGACACTGCGCAAGCTCACGATACGTTCGGATTCACGTAGGAGTCGTTTGGCGTGTACGTCTTGGAATTCGCAGTCTGGGCCACCGGAAGGCAGGTCAGCATTCTCGGCGCCCTCCACGTCTTCTTCGGGCGCTTGTCGCTCTTCGTCCGCAGAATGGGCTGGTCGGCAGGCTTGGTCATCGGTATCAGTCCTTATTGCCGGTCTGTCCGGACAGTGTATGCCACGGCTCTCGATTGTCCAGTCAAGACCTTTTTCCCCTTGCGGACCATGTCACAAATAGCCCACCCTCAGCATGGCGGCGCCATGATCATGCTGGATGCGCGCCGCCTGCTCCGGCGTCAGCACCGAGCGCCATCCGCCGGCCCTGCCGCGGCGAAAGAACCTCTCCATGTGTGCCGGCTTTTCACCGAAGCCCTGTTTTTCTTCCTCCGCCCGCAAACGCTCGAACGCCGTCGCCTCCACGGCCGCGGCGATTGCCGCGGAACTGGGGTCCCAGCCTAGGAAGCCAGCCACATCGGAGAGGACGGCCCGCATGTCGGCGACCATGTCCTCGTAGCGCACCGGAAGCACGCGAATGCCGGGCGCATCGAGCCAGCTTTCCACGTGCCGCTGCCAGCTTACCCAATGGTAGTCCAATTGCCGCTGCACAGCTCCCCGTTCCCGTGGCGGGGATGCCATGAACGAAATGGCCTTATCCAATGTGACGCCCTGATGGTACGAGAGGGCGACGGCCACGTCACGCGGATCACGAACAAGATAGACGGCCCCCAACGTCACGGCCGGCGGAAACAACGGTTCGCCGGCCGGGGTGAGGATCCAAGGCTCGTGCACCTTGCGCAGCATCGGCTCCGGGGCGTCTTCCGCCACCGCTTCGAAGACGCGCGGGCGCAAGGCCTCGATCTCCGCGGCGGTGAGATCGGACGACTCCACCCCCAGAACCTCGTCGAACACCGACCGGAGCCCCGACACCGTCGCCCATCCGGCAAACTCGGTGAAATCCACGGCCTTGCCGTGGCGCAACGCCCACAGTGCCAGCCGCATCCACGTGTTGCCGGACTTGGGATAGGAGGCGATCCAATAATAGCCGCTCATGCGCGGTCTCCGGCCTCGCTCTCTTGGCGACCGGCGAGTGCCGTTACCTGCGCGTCGAGGTCGCGCAGCCCCAGCCGGCGCCAGAGCCGATAGGACGGCGCGGCCGCCGCGACCCGGGTCAGGGATCGGAACAGGCGTTCGGCGCCGAGCAGACGCCGCACCGTCCGGTGCCGATAGACCGCCACTTCCAGACTTTGCACGGCCGTCACCGCGTTCAGGCGGACGGCTTCCATCTGATCGGGCAGGCGGGCCTCCTCCAAGTGGTACACGGCCGCCAGCGGCAGCGGCGCCGCGTGGAAGCCGTCATCCAATGGCAAATGGAACTTGTCCAACTCGGGTCGGCTGCGTTCCAGCCCGTCGCGGGGCAGGGCGAGGGCGTCCATGGTGTCGCGCCACAGCTTGATGCGCGGGAAGGAGGGCAGCACCAGCGGCCCGCCGGGCGCCTCCACGTCCACCACCGTCACGTCGTCCGCCAGCACCGGAAAACCCCGGCGGCGGAAGGCGGCGGCCAGCGTGGACTTGCCGGCGCCGGACACGCCGGAGAAGGCGACCGCCCGCCCGCCGATGGCCACGCAGCAGGCGTGCAGCGGCAACAGGCCGCGCTGGGCGCACAGGATGCCGAAGACGGTGCCCAGCAGGAAGACGCGCACGTCCGGTGCCGCCAGGTCCATCTCCGCCCGCACGGTCACCGTGTGGCCGCCCTCCACCAGATAGGCGGCGACGCCGGGTACGGCGAAGCGGGAGGTGCCGTCGGCGGCCATCTGCAGCAGCGGGCCGTTGAGCACCGGAGCATCCAGCCGGTCGGGCACGTCGCCCAGGCGGATCGCCACGTCCGGCGCGCGGTCATCGCCGCGCCAGGGCAGCAGGTCGGGCAGGGGAAAGTCGGATGCGACCTTCAGCCCGCACAGCGCGTGCAGGGTGGTCATGCCGCGAAGACCGCGATCGGCGTGAAGCGTTCCCGGCCGGGCGCGCCGGTGATCACGGCGCCGCCGCTGACGCTCCAGGCGTGCGCGTCGAGACCCCCGGCCGCGTCCTTCGCCAAGCCGAAATGCACGGAGACGGGCAGGCCGCGGCGGCGCAGCATAATGGTGCAGGCCATGGCCTGCTGCAGACAGACGGCACGGAAGGGCAGGTGGGGGGCGACGCGCGCGACGGCGGCGCCCACGGCCCTGGCGACCGTCGCGGGCGCCGCCGGGGTGGCCCGTGGGTCGATGGAGACGCCCCGCGTGCGCAGGCCAGCCAGCCGCATGGCCGTGGCGAAGGGCAGCAGGGCCAGCAGGGCGCGCGCCAGCGCCAGCGTGGCGGCGGCCTCGGCCAGCAGGCGGCGCTCCGAGCCGGGAAGCGCCAGGATGCGCGTCAGGCGCCGCATCAGCCCACCTCGACCAGCCCGTTGGCCGCCATGTCGGTCAGCAAGGCGATCACGTCGTGCTCGATCACGGCGGGGTCGCCGTCGTAGTCTTCGGCCAGGGCCGCGGCGAGCGCGGCGACGCCAACCGGCTCCTCCAGTCGGCGCCAGACGTCGCTGCCGATGTCGTCCAGGCCGAAGTAGAAGCCTTTCTCGATGCTCATCAGCACGGCCTCGCCGTCGACCTCCGCCGAGAGCACGTCGGCGACGCGCTGCACCCGCGCGGAACGGTCGAGGGACGGGGTGGCGGGCGTGTTCATGCGCGGACAATCGGAGTCGGTTGTGGGAACGCCGATAATCTCAAGCGCGGGGAGATGGTGTCAAGGCGCGCGGAGGCGACGCCGGTGACGCCTGCGTGACCACGGCGCGGGCCAGTCCCCGGCCGCAATGCCCGGCCGTTGTGGTCGCCGCCGCCCGCCCTGCCGTATAAAGTGGTGGACGTATCGGAGGCCGCCCCATGAACCGCTCGCTCGCCATCGCCGCCGCCATCACGCTCGCCGCCGTGGTGTGGGTGCTGTCCGGCCAGTTCGGCGGCAGCCGGCCGGCGGCGCCCCGCGAAGCGACGCCGAAAGCGGTGGCCACGGCGGAGGAGCCGGTGCAGGCCGTGCGCGTGTCCACCCTGACGGCGCGCCCGATGACCAGCGAGGTGATCCTGCAGGGGCGAACCGAGGCCTGGCGCGCGGTGGATTTGCGCGCCGAGGTGCGCGGGCGGGTCGAAGAGGTGCTGGTGGAGCGCGGGGCGGCCGTGGACGCCGGCACGCCGCTGGTCCGGCTGGCGGTGAACGACCGGCGCGCGCAGCTCGACCAGGCCAAGGCGCTGGTTGCCCAGCGGCAGATCGAATACGACGCGGCGCGCACGCTCAACCAGCGCGGCCACGCCGCCGCCGTGCAGCTTGCCCAAGCCCGCGCCAACCTGGACGCCGCCCTCGCGGCGGCCCGAAAGGCCGAGGTCGACCTCGCCAACACCGAAGTGCGGGCGCCGTTCGAGGGCGTGCTGGATAAGCGGCCGGTCAACCTGGGCGATTTCCTGGACGTCGGCAACCCGGTGGCCATGGTGGTGGACCTGGACCCGCTGCGCGTCGTCGGCTTCGCGTCGGAGCGCAACGTGGCTGAACTGCGCGTCGGCGGCACGGGCTTCGCCCGCATCGTCGGGATGCCGGAGGTGGAGGGGCGGATCGCCTACATCGCCGCCACCGCCGACGCCGCGACGCGCACCTTTCGGGTCGAGCTGGAGATTCCCAACACAAACCACCGCATCATGTCTGGCCTGACGGCGCAGCTCCGCCTGCCGATGGCGACGAAGGTCGCGCATTTCGTGGCGCCCTCGGCGCTGTCGCTGGCCGACGACGGCAACATCGGCGTCAAGATCGTCGATGACGGAGGGCGTGCGCGATTCGTACCGGTGGACATCGTCGGCACCGGCGGCGACGGCATCTGGCTGGGCGGCCTGCCCGAACGGATCACGCTGATCACCGTCGGCCACGAGTACGTGGGGTCCGGCAACAAGGTCAAAGCGGTCGAGGCACCGGGGGGACCCTCATGAGAGCCCTCGTTTCCATCGCGCTGACGCGCACGCGCACGGTGCTCGCCACGCTGCTGCTGCTGCTGGGGGCCGGCTGGGTCGCCTGGCAGGAGATCCCCAAGGAAGCGGCGCCGGACATCAACATCCCGATCATCTACGTCTCGATGGTGCACGAGGGCATCTCGCCCGAGGACAGCGAGCGCCTTCTGCTGCGCCCCATGGAGCAGGAGTTGCGCACCATCGAGGGCGTCAAGGAAATGCGCTCCACCGCCTACCAGGGCGGCGGGTTCGTGCTGCTGGAGTTCGACGCCGGCTTCGACGCCAAGAAGGCGTTGCAGGACGTGCGCGAGAAGTCCGACCGCGCCAAGGCCGAACTGCCCGTCGAGACCGAGGAGCCGACGGTCACCGAGGTGAACTTCAGCCTGTTCCCCGTGCTGGTCGTCATTCTGTCGGGCGACGTGCCGGAGCGCACGCTGCTGCACCTCGCCCGCGACCTGAAGGACCGCATCGAGGGCATCCCCGCGGTGCTGAAGGCGGAGATCGCCGGCGACCGCGACGAACTGGTGGAGGTGATCGTCGACCCGCTGCGGGTGGAGAGCTACGGCCTCAACCCCGCGCAGGTGGCGCAGCTCTTCACCCGCTCCAACAAGCTGGTGGCGGCCGGCAACCTGGACACCGGCGAGGGGCGCTTCCCGATCAAGGTGCCGGGCCTGTTCGAGACGGTCGAGGACGTCTGGAACATGCCGGTGAAGGTCAACGGCGACGCGCTGGTGCGGTTCCGCGACATCGCCGAGGTGCGCCGCACCTTCAAGGACCCGGAAACCTTCGCCCGCGTCGACGGCAAGCCGGCCATCGCGCTGGAAATCACCAAGCGCACCGGCGAGAACGTCATCGAGACCATCGAGGAAGTCCGCCGGATCGTCGCGCAGGAGCAGCCGTTCTTCCCGGCCGCCGTCAAGGTCACCTACTCCCAGGACCGCTCGGAAGACATCCGCATCATGCTGGGCGACCTGGAGAACAATCTGACGGTGACCGTGCTGCTGGTGATGATCATCGTCGTGGCGACGCTGGGGGTCCGCACGTCCACGCTGGTCGCCGTGGCGGTGCCGGGCTCCTTCCTCACCGCCATGCTGGTGCTGGCGGGCATGGGGCACACCATCAACATCGTCGTGCTGTTCGGCTTGATCCTCGCCGCCGGCAACGTGGTGGACGGCGCCATCGTCGTCACCGAATACGCCGACCGCAAGATGGCCGAGGGTTTCGACAAGCGGCGCGCCTACACCCTGGCCGCCCGCCGCATGGCCTGGCCGATCATCGCCTCCACCGCCACGCAGCTGGCGGCCTTCGCCCCGCTGCTGCTGTGGCCGGGGGTGGTGGGGGAGTTCATGAAGTTCCTGCCCATCAGCCAGTTCGCCACGCTGACCGCGGCGCTGCTGATGGCGCTGGTGTTCATTCCCGTGCTGGGCGCGCTGTTCGGCCAGAGCCACACGCCGGCCGCCCGGATGCGGCGGGACTTCGACGCCGGGGATCCGGACGACGAGTCCGATCCGGTCGAGGAGCGGCACCCGCTGAAAGGGCCCTACGTGGCCTCGCTGCGCGTGGCGCTTCGGCATCCGGTGAAGGTGCTGGCGGGGGCGGTCCTTGTGCTGGTCGGCATCCAGGCGTACTACGCGCTGCACGGCAACGGCGTGGAGTTCTTCCCCGACGTCGAGCCGACCAACGCCATGGTGCTCGTGCACGCCCGCGGCAATCTCTCGATCCACGAGCAGAACGCCCTGGTGCGCGAGGTCGAGGACAGGGTGCTGAGGCTCGACGAGTTCAAGTCCGTCTATACCCGCGTCGGCAAGCCGCCGGTCGGCCAGAGCCAGAACGTGGCGGAGGACGTGATCGGCCAGATCACGCTGGAGTTCAAGCACTGGCAGGAGCGGCGCGGCGCCAACGTCATCCTCGACGACATCCGCCGCCGCACGGCCGATCTGGCCGGCATCTTCGTGGAGCCGCGCAAGCAGGACGAGGGGCCGCCCACCGGCAAGCCGGTGCAGGTGCAACTGGGCTCCCGCTTCCCCGATGCGCTGCCGGCGGCGGTGCGGCACGTGCGCCGCGGCGTGGACGAGATCGGCGGGCTGGTGGACGTGGAGGACAGCCGGCCGCTTCCCGGCGTGGAGTGGCAGGTGGCGGTGGACCGTGCCCAGGCGGCCAAGTTCGGGCTGGACGTGACCGCCGTCGGCGACGCGGTGCGCCTCGTGACCAACGGGCTGAAGATCGCCGAGTATCGGCCCGACGACGCCGACGACGCGGTGGACATCGTGGTCCGCTATCCGAAGCACCTGCGGTCCATCGACCAGCTGGACGAGATCCGCATCGACACGGGGCAGGGGGCCATCCCTATCGCCAACTTCATCCATCGCGATCCGAAGCCCAAGGTCGGGCAGATCGACCGGGTGGACGGTCTGCGCGTGATGACCGTCAAGGCCGACATCGCCCCCGGCGTTCTGGCCGACGACAAGGCGAATGCCATGCGCCAGTGGCTCACGGCCAACCCGCTGGACCCGCGGGTTCAGGCCATATTCAAGGGCGAGGACAAGGAGCAGCAGGAGAGTGCGGAATTCCTTAGCCGCGCCTTCGTGGCGGCGCTGTTCATCATGGCGATCATCCTGGTGACGCAGTTCAACAGCTTCTATTCGGCCTTCCTGATCCTGACGTCGGTGATCCTGTCGACCATCGGCGTGACCATCGGCCTGATCGTCACCGGGCAGCCGTTCGGCATCGTCATGACCGGCGTCGGCGTCATCGCGCTGGCCGGCACGGTGGTGCAGAACAACATTGTGCTGATCGACACTTACGACCAGTACAAGCTGACCGAGCCCACCGCGTTCGACGCCATCCTGCGCACCGGAGCGGAGCGGTTGCGGCCGGTTCTGCTGACCGCGCTGAACACGGTGCTGGGGCTGATGCCGCTGGCGATGGGCATGAACATCGACCTGCTGACGCGCGAGGTGACCTTTGGCGCGCCGGCGACGCAGTGGTGGGTGCAACTGTCCACCGCCATCGTCTTCGGCCTGACCTTCGCCACCGTGCTGACCCTGATCGTGACGCCCTGCGCGCTGATGGTGAAGGCGAACGTGCACGACTGGCGTCTGAAGGAACAGCGGCTGATCGCCCGCTGGTGGCACCGGTACACCCAGCGCCGTCCGACGGATGCCTCGGCGGACGGCCCGGCGCCGGGACAGGGACGGCGGCCCGGTCCGGCGGAGTGACCGGGAGCGGAATGGGGAATAGCCATTTGGCTTCAGGCTGCGTCCCGATTTATTCTCCGAACTCTTTCGGGAGGCGACGTTTTGTACTATGCATTCGCGTAGTGCCGCTTCGGCGTCTGCGTCCAATTCCCCAGTCTTCCCGACGGTTCGCGTTCCTTGGCCGCGTCGTCGTCAACAAGAGGTCCGCAAATGCCGGCTCATTTTGGTTTCAGGCCCGGGAAACGCCCGCCGCCGCCGCCGGAACTGCCGCTCTACAGCCTGATCACGATCGTGCGCAATGCCGCGGATACCTTGGAACGGACGCTGCAAAGCGTGGAGCGGCAAACCTACCCGGCTGTCGAGTATATCGTGGTCGATGCCGGATCCACGGATGGCACGGTCGACATTCTGAAGAAATACGAACATCTGATCACCTATTGGTGTTCGGAGCCGGATGGCGGTCATGCCGATGCCGCCAACAAGGGCGTGAAACAGGCGGCGGGGCGCTTCATCGGTTTTGTCTACGCGGATGATTGGCTGGCCGATGATTTCATTGAGAAGACTGCGGACATCTTGTCAAACGGAAAATACGATTATGTTTTCGGCGATATGAATTTGATCAAGGATGGAGAGTTTGCATTCAGGCTTTTGGGGGATCCGAATTTTAAGTCGAAGCTGTCGTACAGGGTGCCGGTCATGAATTTTCCAACCGTGTCCGCCTGCGCCCATGTGTACCAAAAGGCCGGTCTGTTCGACATGGCCTACAAGGTGGCGCCGGACAACGACTGGCTGCTCCGTGTCCACAAGGCCGGATTCGAGGGCAAGTATGATCCAAGGATCATCTCGAACTTCAGCTTCGGCGGCCATTCCACGAAGAACATCGGTACGGTTTACATCGAAACGGCACGGTCTGCGGTTCGGTATGGCGCCAACCCGGTGAAAGCGTGGGGGTTCGCCGGAATCAAAATCGCTTTCCACACACTCGACGGTCTGCTCCGGGACTCGGTGTCGCTGTCGACCTACGTCCGTATCCGGGCCATTCGTAAATCCATAACCGGCTGATCGCCGGCGCGCGCCGCCGCCCTGCCGCCCTCCTCCGAACATTATTTTCCATTTACCGGGAGGGAATCGGCTGGAGGCCGCAGCAACGTGTGCATCGGCTTGCAACACTGGGCCAGTTTCAGGGGTGATCGGCGTCCAATAACCAGCCACCCCTGATCTGGCAGGCTACCACCCTGGGTTCGGACGACAGGGTGGCGGACAGGGATGCTGACGGT